>Ga0070681_10001753_pt1 | contig 19441 bp, 16 predicted proteins | sample KBSC83BmetaG_FD_65650 | JGI IMG/M metagenome (GOLD analysis project Ga0070681, IMG submission 65650) | Corn rhizosphere microbial communities from Kellogg Biological Station, Michigan, USA - KBS C8-3B metaG | ecosystem: Host-associated > Plants > Roots > Rhizosphere | place: USA: Michigan... | reverse complement strand
ACCGCCTCGCGATTGGCGGGACCAACCCGAACACCAAACTCCTTCTTCAAATGATCCCGGCGCTCAGCGATCGGATCAGTTGTCCATATTGCCTCAGCAGGACAAACCTGCCCAGAAATGAGACCTCCGATCACGGCCTCGGCCATCTGGCCACCACCGATAAATGCGATCTTACTCGCGACTGTTTGTCTAGCCACGACGTGTCCCAAAAATAGCCGTGCCGACCCGGACCATCGTAGCCCCCTCTTCGACTGCAATGTGATAATCGTTCGACATGCCCATCGAAAGTTCCTTCAAAGAAATGGCACCGGCGGCTTGGTATGAGAGGCTCTGCGCCAACTCGCGCAAACGACGGAAATAAGGCCGAGCCAATTCAGGGTCGCTCGTAGCCGGGGGAATCGCCATGAGCCCCTTCACTGCCACATGGGCCAATGCTCCCAATCGCCGGATGGCTCCATCGAGTTGTTCAGGCAGAAATCCGGCCTTCGTCGTCTCTGCTTCAAGATTCACTTCCAATAGCACCTCTTGGATCAACTCCGAGTCCTGCGCACGCCGGTCAATTTCCTCGGCCAATTCGATGCTATCGACTGACTGAATCAAGTCGAAGAGGCCTACGACCGATCGTACTTTTCGCCGCTGCAAATGCCCGATAAAATGCCACAGAATCGGCTCTTCCCTGAGCACCTCGATTTTCAGAAGGGCCTCTTGCAAACGATTCTCACCGAGGATCGTCAGTCCAGCCCCTATTGCTTCGCGAATCCCGTCGAGCCCCACCGATTTGGTCGCTGCGACCAGCTGGACGCTTCCCTCCTGACGGCCAGACTTTTGGATTGCATGCTTGATCCGCTCGAGGACGAGCCGCACATTCTCACCGATTGAACCACTCGCCCGTTGATCCATCTTGTTTGATCAGAAAACGGGCTGAAGCCCCGCCTCTCGGAAGTCCGGTAGCATTGTACCGAAACCGCCCGGCAAATGTCAGGGCAAGCAACCATTCAACGGCTACTGGCTGGAAATAAGCGTAATCCCGCTGACCATGGTTCCATTCACACGGCCTTCCCGTCGGTAGGAATAAAAAAGCTCATCATGGCAAATCGTACAAAGATTCACGCATGAAATTAAGGATGTAATCACACCCTGCTCCACTACTTGCTGACGGATCAACGCCTTGAGATCCAATCGAGCCTTATTCCCCCGATAATCATGCACAACCGACTGCCAATTGGGGAGTCCTGCCCTGAGACCGTCGATTACCGGCTCGTCCACTTCATAGCAGCAGGGACCCGCCGAGGGTCCGATGCTGATTCGCAGATCTGACCGCGTCGACCCGAATCTCGTCGCCATCAGCGCAATGGTCTTCGGCACAATCCCTGCGACCGCACCTCGCCACCCGGCATGAATTGCCGCCACGACCCGTCGACATGGGTCATGCACGAGCACCGGGACACAATCCGCCGTCCGGACTGCCACCGTCACCCCTAGCTGATCGGTTACCAGCGCATCCCACCCGCCGGGGAACTGATCCACCTCGCTCAGGGGGCGATCGATCACCAACGCATCGGTGCCATGCACCTGCTTGACGGAGAGCAGCCAACCACGCCCCTTCATGCCATTCTGACGAATCGGCACTCCCGCCTCAATGGCCAATGAGTCTGCATGGCGACGTGTTCCGAAGAAATGTCGGATACTGTCACGTCCGGATGCGAAAGCAGGAACCGTAATGACCGCTGGACTCATGGTCTTACTCCGCAGAGACTTCTCATGCCACGGACCCGCTGGTTCAGTCGACCTGCTTGCGGAGGAACGTGGGGACATCCCATTCATCATCCGCCGCGACCGCCACTCGCTCCATTGAGTCCCTTGAATCTCCCATGCGCCGCAAGAAGGTCGGACGATCGAGATCCTTGAGCGGCCGCTCCGCATACGATCGGTCTCCCAACGCCTGGGAGACACTATTCGTCGCTGATTGCGGAGCGCGTGAGGCTCGTATTCCAGGCGCGGAAATCGGAGTCGCCTGTTCCTCCCGTTCAAACCCGGTGGCAATCACCGTGACCACCAGGTCATCACCCATATCGGGATTGATTACCTGCCCGACAATGATATTGGCTTCCGGATCGGCTGTCTGCTGGACAATCGTCGCCGCTTCTTCAATCTCATGCAGAGACATGTTCGGCCCGCCGGTGATGTTCAATAAGACTCCGCGCGCACCCTCCACGCTACCTTCCTCCAACAACGGACTGCAAATCGCCTTCTGCGCGGCTTCAATCGCCCGATTCGTCCCTCGCGCTACTCCCATGCCCATGACGGCACGACCTGTATGCGACATGACGGTGCGGACATCGGCAAAATCCACGTTCACATGACCGGTGGTCGTGATCACATCTGCAATACCCTGTATAGCCTGGCGGAGCACGTCATCGGCCACCTTAAAGGCTTCGAGTAAGGGCGTGGATTTATCGACGATGCCGAGTAACCGCTGATTGGGGATCACGAGCAACGTATCGACATGACGGCGAAGATCGCGAATTCCTTCATCCGCGTGAATCATCCGCCGATGACCCTCGTAAGAAAATGGCTTCGTCACAACCCCGACCGTCAAGATGCCGAGTTCACGCGCAATACTCGCCACGATCGGCGCAGCACCGGTCCCTGTCCCACCGCCCATCCCTGCAGTCACAAACACCATGTCCGCGCCTTCAAGGCACTCGCGGATATGATCTTTGCTTTCCAACGCGGAATCTTTCCCGACTTCCGGCTTCGCTCCTGCGCCGAGTCCCCTGGTCCGCTCAGGCCCCAATTGAACCTTATATGACGCCCGCGAGCGATCCAACGCCTGCAGATCGGTATTCGCCGCGATGAAGTCGACCCGCGCCAATCCGGACGTGATCATGGTGTTAATGGCGTTACATCCGGCACCACCGACACCGATCACTTTGATCCGAACAGGGGATACGACATCCTCCTCAAATGAAAACATCAGGACACCTCCCTTGATAGCAGCCGCGTGACGGATGTCCGTCACACGCACCAGTTAAAAAAACTCGAACATCCAGGACTTCATTCGATCAAACACCTTACTCAACGGCCTGCCGCTACGCAGTCCGGCCGTGGCCATTTCCTCGGCATGGTGTCGGGCATGGAGCAGCAAGCCGACACCTGTGGCATGCATGGGATTGCTGACGATGTCGCGAAGCCCGCCGACCCCCGTGGGTGCACCGCGGCGAGCCGGAAGATTTAAGACCTGCTCTGCCGCATCAGGCATCCCTTCCAACAACGATGTGCCCCCCGTAATCACGACGCCGGCTCCCAACATGCCCTCGTAACCGGCGCGCGCGATTTCCCGACGAACCAGTTCGAATATTTCATCGACCCGAGGCTCGAGAATTTCGGCGATGTCACGACGCGAAAACGTCCGCGCGGGACGGTCCCCGACCGACGGAACCTCCACGGTCTCGTGGCCCTGTACCAATCCTGTTCGGGCGATCCCATGGTGCAGCTTGATCTTTTCGGCTTCGGTCTGAGAGGTCAGCAACCCGATTGCGAGATCCTTCGTCAAATTCTGCCCGCCGATCGGCAAGACCGCGGAATGCCTGATACTCCCATCGAGAAAAATCGCGAGGTCGGTTGTCCCGCCGCCGAGATCGATCATGACAACCCCCAGTTCCCGCTCTTCCTGACTGAGGACCGCCTCGCTCGAGGCCAAGGGCTGCAGCACAATATCCACGACATCGAGCCCCGCACGATTCACGCACTTGATGATGTTCTGCGCCGAAGTCACAGCACCGGTAATGACATGCACGTTGACCTCGAGTCGGTTTCCGGACAGACCTAACGGCTCTCGAACTCCCTCTTGCCCGTCCACCATGAATTCACGAGGCAGGACATGAAGAATTCGTCGTTCATGGGGGATGACCGCCAGAGTCCGTGCACTCTCGATCGCCCGCTTGATATCTTCCCGCGTGACCTCCGATTTCTTGAGCGCCACGACCCCCTTACAGTTCTCGGCAGAGATGTGGCTGCCGGCAATGCCGGTATAGACGGAATTGATTTGGACCGCCGCCATCAATTCGGCTTCTTCGACTGCCTTCTTGATCGATTCCACCGTACTTTCAATATCGACCACAACGCCTTTCCGAAGTCCTCGAGACGGGCTGGATCCGACTCCGATGATGTTCAGCATCCCTTCATCGGTGATTTCCGAAACTATGGCGCAGATCTTCGTGGTCCCAATATCCAATCCCACAAGAATCTGATCACGTTTCGGCACAGCCCTCACCCCCTTTCACGCACAATCACACGGTTGTCGTAACGCAAATCGATCTCACTCACCTCCCGCTTCCGGCCGTCGAAGGATGCGGTTTTGAATGACGGCTTCACTTTCTGGAATCGCTCCCATTGATCAACCAGAGGATCGTCGCCAAACTGGAATCGCACCCCATTGGCCGACGCCACCACATTCGAGGGATTTGCGAGATCGACTTCGACTCGCCCGTCGATGGTGCTGGCGATGAGCTTGGCCAGCACGACTCCGGACTGAATCGCATTGCGAATACGTGCATCACCGCGCAGCAGAGACTTAGACTCCACGCCGGTCAATAATGGCAGCATCTGGTCATCCTGCCTGCCCAACTTTGCAAGGATGAACCCCGCCTCATCGCTCAACCAATGGTCCGCCCCTGTCCGAATGACGGCAACCGGCATTCGTTCCAATACGGTGACGTGGAGAATATGCGGCGGCCTGCGTTCGACCGTGGCCTCTTTGATCCAGGGATGCGCCTTCACGCGCTCGGCCAAAAATGCTGTACTGACTTGATGGAGCCCCATGCCCGATTTCAAGACGAGCCGCTCCAGCACCTCGGGCCTCGTCACGTGGTGTATCCCCTCCACCTCGACTTCTCTGATTTCCAGCCACCGTTGAAGCACCGGGCCCATTTCTCGAATCATCATGCTCAGTCCCCACGCCAAAGCTGCAAGACCGATGACCCACTTCCCAAATTGCAGCGCTCGTCGTCCTCTCCGGAGAAGTATTTCTCGACGCACCTGTTGACGCTGATCCGCAACCTGACTAGCACGCGCGCCTTTCCATTGATTCGAGCGAGGGCCTATGACATGCACGGCTCGCTTCCGCATGGATATCTTCACGGCCTGCCTGCCTCCGATGATCGATGATGGAGTCGCGTACCGCGGACCAGGGCGGACTCGAGAATTCGTTCGGTCAATTCGTCATAATCAATCTTTCCTCGCGCCGCGGCCATCGGCAGCAGACTCGTTTCGGTCATGCCAGGCGCCGTATTGATCTCCAGTACGAACGGACGTCCGCGCGGGGTGATTCGGAAATCGACTCGGGCCGCCCCTTCACACCCCAATACTTCATAAGTGCGCAGGGCCAACGTTCGAATCTGCCTGGTCTCTGCCGCAGTCAAGGGTGCAGGACAAAGATATTGCGTTTTCCCCTTTTCATACTTTGCCGCAAAATCATAGAAGCCTCCCGGTGCCACAATTTCCACGGCAGGAAGCACCAATGGAGAAATCCCCTGCCTCCCGATAATCGAGACCGTGATTTCGTGCCCGGGAATGTAGGCTTCGACCATCGCATCCACGTCATAGCGATGAGCCAAGGCTAGGGCTTCACTCCATTGCGCCGGCTTCCGCACGATGGTGACACCGATCGTGGACCCTTCCGACGCGGGTTTTATGACGACAGGCCACCTCAACTTTGCGGCCCTCATGAGGGTGGAGCGAGACACGTTCTGCCCTCGCTTCACGACCGTGCCGGCCGGAACAGGAATGTGCGCGGCTGCTAAGAGAGTTTTGGTGGTGACTTTGTGCATGCCGATTGCGCTGGCATGGATGCCGGAACCAGTGTAGGGAATTCTCAGCATTTCCAGGAATCCTTGAATAACCCCGTCTTCCCCGCCCGGGCCGTGCAAGGCCAGAAACGCGAGATCGATCTTCTGATCTCGCAAGTCCTGAACGAGTGTCGATCCGACATCGATGGCCACTGCATCATATCCACGACGGACCAGCGACTGATGTACCGCCGCCCCCGTCCGGAGTGACACCTCGCGCTCGGACGATTGTCCGCCCATCAACACCCCGATACGGGCGCGGGTCAGAAGGGGTCTCGTTATTAGACGAGGCTCGCTCATATCCCTACCTCTCTCCTACGATTTTGAGTTCGAGGTCTAACCGCACACCAGTCCGGCGACGAATCGTGCTGCGAACCTTCCGAATCAGTGCTATCACGTCCTCCGCTTTCGCCCGCCCTTGGTTGACCACGAAGTTCGCATGCTTCATGGAGACCTCCGCATCGCCGATACGTACCCCCTTGAGTCCTGTCGCTTCGATTAATCGACCTGCGGAATCGTTCGGAGGGTTCTTGAAGACACAACCAGCACTGGGCATCGCAAGCGGCTGAGTGTCCCGCCGATAGTGGAGATAGTCCTTGACCACACGCTCAATCTCCGATCGGATCCCTTGCTTCAACTGAAGCCATACCCCCACGACAATGCCGCGTGGCAGCAAGGCACGTCGATACTTGAACGTCACCTGAGTGGCCTCCAGGTCCACAACCTGTCCCTTCATATTCACCAGACGAACAGTCTTGATCGAGTCCTTCATTTCTCCGAGTCTGGTGCCGGCGTTCATCACCACACAGCCGGCCACAGTCCCGGGAATCCCCGCCGCCCATTCCAATCCCCCAAGGGAGTGACGGATGGCATATCCGATCAACGTCGGCATCCCCACTCCTCCATCGGCATACAGAACTGATCCCGGTTCTTCTTTGATCGCCCGCAACCGCACCAAACTGACCACGATCCCCCTAATCCCCCCATCTCGAATAAGCAGATTCGTCCCACCCAGGACGAACAGGGGAATTTTCCGTTTCCGCGCTTGCTGAACCACCAGACAGACATCTTCAATATCAGCCGGCTCCACCACGACATCCGCCGGCCCTCCGATCTTGAACGAAGTGTAGTCTCGCAACGGAGCCTGGAAGCAGACGGATCCCCGCAAACCCGCCACTGCAGTCCGTACATCTGCCTGCGTAAACTTCGTATGAACTCCCGTTTTTGTCGTTCCACGCCGATCACCTCGCTTCATGGCATCATGTCGTGGGGGTCATTCGAGCCAACAATCCAAGCCCCGTCTTCCAAATATCCCCCGCTCCTAATGTGATGACGAGATCCCCCGATTTCAGCTGAGGCAGCACGTGATCGACCAACGTCGCCTTCTGTTCCACAAAAGTTACGGAGGGATGGCCGGCCGCACGGACAATGTCGGCCAGCTTGGCTCCGGATACTCCGGGTATTGGTTGTTCTCCTGCCGCATAGATTTCCGTCAGGAACAGCAAGTCCGATTGGTCGAATGCCTTCGAGAAATCCTCGAGCAAGTCCCGCGTTCTGGTGTACCGGTGCGGCTGGAACAACACCACCAAGCGCCGATCTCCCCAGCCTTGCTTTGCCGCGGCGAGCGTCGCTTTAATCTCAGTCGGGTGGTGCCCATAATCGTCCACAACCATGATCCCGTTGGCTTCCCCTCTTAGATGGAAGCGACGCTCCACCCCCGCATATGCCGCCAGAGCTTTCCTGATCAGATCCACCGGCACATCCAACTCGACCCCGATGGCGATCGCCACCAGCGCGTTGGAGACATTGTGTCGTCCGGGTACCGCCAGGCGGAACGGACCCAGACTCCGCCCGCGGAACTGTGCCCGAAACTCGGCACCCCATTGGTTTAAACTGATCTCGGTGGCATAGAAGTCTGGCATGACACCATCCCGCTCAGAGAGTCCGTAGGTTTGATAGCGTTTCACAATCTTCGGGAACAGGGCTCTGAGCCGCTCATCATCCGAACACAGCACGGCCAGCCCATAGAAAGGCACTTTATTGATAAATTCGAGAAAGCACTCGTTGATTCGCTCCATGCTGCCGTAGTGTTCAAGGTGCTCCCGATCGAGATTCGTGACTGCCGCAATGGTCGGAGACAGACGGAGAAAAGACCCGTCGCTCTCATCGGCTTCTGCGACGAGGAGATCGCCGCGGCCAAGGCGAGCATGACTCCCCAACGCGTTGACTTTGCCCCCGATGACCATCGTCGGATCCAATCCGCCCTGCGCCAACACATTGGCCACCATCGACGTCGTCGTGGTCTTCCCATGGGCACCGGCGATCGCGACCCCGAACTTCAGACGCATCAACTCCGCAAGCATCTCGGCTCTGGGAATCACGGGAATCTGCTTCGCCTTGGCTGCCACGACTTCAGGGTTTTGTGCCGATACAGCGGAGGAAATGACCACCACTTGGGCCTCCCCGATATTCGACTCCTGATGACCGACAAAGATACGTCCGCCGAGTTCCTCCAATCTCCTCGTCGTATCCGATGCCTGAAGGTCCGAGCCCGTCACTTTGTACCCTAGAGTCAGCAGCACCTCGGCGATGCCGCTCATCCCCGACCCTCCAATTCCGACTAAATGAATCTGCTGCGTCTTGCGAAACATTGGCGCGCGCCTTACCCCACCCACCGGTGGATACGAATGTGATGCCTGTCCACGTTGCCCCGTCCCATTAGCCTCCTGCCGCTCCAACAGAGTGGTTAACATCATGATGCCCCCCCATGAGTGCATAGCATTCGCGGACGATTGTCTCGGCCGCGTCAATTCGTCTCATCGATAAACTTGCCTCACCCATCATCCGCAACCGTACGGGATCTCTGAAAATACTGATCACGGTATGCGCCAGAGTGATTCCTGTTAGCCCGGACTGCGGGAGTAAGACGGCCGCCCCTGCCGCTTCCATTACCTTGGCATTCTTCGTCTGATGGTCATAAATCGCGGACGGTAGAGGGATAAGGATAGCTGGCTTCCCGCATGTTGCGAGTTCCGCCACCGTCATGGCGCCAGCTCTCGCCACGACGAGATCCGCCGCCAATAGAGCCGCAGGCATATCGTAAAGAAAGGGCGTAACGAATGACCCGATGCCGGCATGGCGATAGGCTTCGGCCACCCGCTCATGGTCGGACTGACCGGTCTGGTGAGTGATCGTGAGATTCGGAATCTGCGCCACCAAATCAGGCAACCCCTCGATCATCGCTGTATTGATCGCCTTCGCCCCCTGACTCCCGCCGAAAATCAGTAGATGAAACAGCGCTGACTTCTCCCGACTCCGTTGGATACCCTTCAGAAATTCATTGCGAATCGGAGTGCCCACCACGCGTACCTTGGAAGAAGTGAATGAGTCGGCAGCCGACTCGAACGCAAGAAAGATTCGTTGCGCGAACGGTCCCACTGCCTTGTTTGCCATACCGGGGTGAGCATTCGGTTCAAGAATCACGCGTGTTACCCTGGCCAATGCCGCAGCAAGAATCATCATCGGACTCGTATACCCGCCGACTCCGATGACCAGGTCCGCCCGTCTCGTTCGAAGGATCCGTAGGCATTGCCATAAACCGATCGGCATGGCACATAAACCTTTCGCCGCCCCACGCAACCCGGAGCCCATCACGGGCTTGGCACTGATCAAGACCAGCTCGAATTCTTCGTGAGCCAGCACGTTCGATTCGAGTCCACGTGTAGTCCCTACGAAGAGCAGCTTGGCTGCGGGATCGCGCCGGAGAAATTCCCGTGCCAAGGCTATAGCGGGATAGAGATGGCCACCGGTTCCTCCCGCTGCAATGACAATCGTCATTCTTGATCCGACCCACCACGTCCCCCCCGAGTCCCTCCGGCATGCCGATCGCGAGAAATATTGAGCAGGATTCCCACGCCGACCAGGCTGACCACCAATGAGGACCCTCCGTAGCTGACGAAGGGTAACGTGAGCCCTTTCGTCGGCAACAGCCCGGTTACCACCGCCGCATTCACGAGGGCCTGCCCCCCGATTAACAGCGTGATGCCCATGCCGAGATAGCGGCCGAACGGCATCCGCGCCCGCGTAGCGATCTGAAACCCTCGCCACACGAAAAATCCAAAGAGCAGGATAACAGCAGCAGTCCCCATTAGCCCCAATTCTTCGCCGACCAGTGCCAGTACAAAATCCGTATGCGCCTCCGGAAGGAAGTAGAGTTTCTGCTTGCCCTCGCCCAACCCGACTCCGAAGGGACCTCCGCTGCCAAAAGCTAAAAAAGATTGTGTGATTTGAAATCCTGCGTCCGATGCATCCTTCCATGGGGCGAGAAAGGTCATGAGCCGTTGACGCCGATAACTTGATCCGAGAACGAGCACCAGCACGAGTGGAATGGCGAAGAGGCCTAAGGAAAGTAGGTGAGAAATGCGCGCTCCCGCGAGAAAACACATTCCGACCGTCACCAGCCCGAGCACGACGACCGTCCCAAGATCCGGCTCGAGCAGGACCAGTCCGCTCAGCACACCGATCACGATCAGGGCCGGGAGGAGACCCTGGCGAAACAACAAGACCTTGTCCCCTTTTTTGGTCAGATACGCAGCCATATAGATGACCGCTACCAGCTTGACCATTTCCGCTGGCTGGGCCGAAAAGGGCCCCATCCGCAACCATCTCCGCGCCCCTTTGGCCGCCACACCGAGCGACGGCACCAGTACTATGACGAGCAACAGCACCATGCAGGCCAATATTGGAATGGACAACTTTCTCCAAAGCGAGTAATCGATACGGGAGGTGAGATGCATCAAGAAAAACCCGAAAGCAAGCCAGGCGATCTGTCGTTTCAAGAAAAACCCGGGATCCTGAAACCGGTTGCCCGCGACGATGGCGCTCGCGCTGAACACCATGACGAGCCCTACCAGTGCCAGGATCATGGTGACCGCCAGTAGCGTGTGATCCGCGGCTACGTGCTGCTTGCCCGATCGTTGGCTGGCCTGGGACCATGGCAGGGCTAACGTCCCCGCTGATCGATGCGCCATTGTTCAGAACCGCCCCTCCCTCATCCAGGACGTCACGCCGGTAAGGCATGAACCAATACCTTGAATTGACGACCACGGTCTTGATAGTCCGCAAACATGTCGAAGCTGGCGCAGGCCGGCGAGAGCAACACCACGTCCCCCGGCATGGCTCCCTCCCCTGCAAGGTCCACGGCGTCCCGCAGGGTGGCGGCCTCGGTAATCGTCGCAACAGCGCCCCAGGCGCGTCGCAAGAGGGGCGCAGCTTCTCCAATCAGTATGACGCGCTTAACCCGACGGCTGACTGCCTGGGCGAGCCGAGAAAAATCGCCACCCTTATCCCGTCCGCCTGCAATAAGCCAGATCGGTTGATCGATACTCTCCAGCGCTTTCAACGTGGCATCGACATTTGTGCCCTTTGAATCATTCACGAATCGGACCCCTCGACGCTCACGAACGATTTCAAGCGCATGTTCGAGTCCGGGGAACGTTGCGAGGACCCGTCGAATCACGCCGAGAGGGCAGCCGCACAGCACAGCATAGGTCGCGGCAGCCATGACATTCCCCACATTGTGATTGCCGAGGATGCGGATCTCGCTTCGACGACAAATTTCTTGCCTGGTGCCGGTCACTGTCGTGACAATCTTGTCGCCCTCGAGATAAGTGCCACCATCCACGTACGGGCCGATCGTCGACGCTCTCGTAAACCCCAGCCGTTTCGCGCGAGCGCTCTGGCGCAATCCAGCGACACGATCGTCATCAAGGTTGAACAGCGCGAAATCTGTCGCAGTCTGGTTCTCGAAAATCCGCTGTTTCGCCATGACATATTCTTCCAGCGATGCATAACGATCCTGGTGATCCACCGTCACATTAAGGAGCGCCGCGATCCAGGGATGAAATTGATCGATGGTTTCCAATTGAAAACTGGACACCTCGACGACGAGATAGTCATAGGGACTCGGCTTCCCTGCCTGACTGGCGCGAAGCTCTTCCAGTGCTGCTTCGCTTAAGGCGGTACCCAAATTTCCTCCGACAAACGATCGCTTCCCGCTCTCTGTGAGAAACTTACCGATCAAGGTGACAGTCGTGCTCTTGCCGTTCGTGCCGGTGACGGCGAGAAGCGGGCTTCGAAGAAACTCCGAAGCCAACTCCAATTCGCTGATGACCTTCACTCCACGCCGGCGTACAGTTTCGAGTGACGCCAGACGATAGGGCACTCCGGGACTGACGACGACCAGGTCTGCTTCATCGAGCGACGACTCATATCGCGCCCCAACGGTCACCTGAACACGATCCCGGTCGATGGTACCGAGGACCGAGGCCAGTTCAGCTGGCTCTTTGCGATCGGCCACCGTGACACGTGATCCGGCAGCCTGTAGCAGGCGGCACGCTGCCACGCCGCTTCTCGCAAGCCCCAGAACCGTGACACGTGCTCCCACGAGTTCCACAACCTCTCCTCCAACCATGGCTGTCACCGGAGTTTCAGTGTGCTCAGACTCAACAACGCTAACAGGATGGCGATGATCCACAAGCGTACGACAACTTTGGGCTCTTCCCATCCCTTCATCTCAAAGTGATGATGGATGGGCGCCATGAGAAAAATGCGCTTTCCGCGTGATTTGAACGAAATGACCTGGAAAATGACCGAGACCGCTTCGATCACAAATACGCCGCCGACCATTAGGAGCAGCAGCTCATGTTTACTGATCACCGCGACCGTGCCCAATGCCGCCCCCAGTGGAAGTGACCCGACATCGCCCATAAACACGGAAGCCGGATAAGTGTTGAACCACAGGAACCCAAGACTTGCCCCCAGAATTGCTGCGGTGAACACCGCAAGCTCACCAGCCCCTTCGATGTGCTGAATCAGCAAATAATCCGACATGAGTCGATGGCCGGCGACATAGGCCACGATCGTATAGGCCAATGCCGCGATCATGACAGGGCCGATTGCCAACCCATCAAGACCGTCGGTCAGATTGACGGCATTAGAACTCCCCACAATGACCAGCACGGCAAAGGCGACATACAGCCATCCGAGATCCGGGACGACATTCTTAAAAAACGGGATGCTGAGCTTGGTCGTATAGCCGGGCAGGAAGTAGAGGACCAGTGCGATCGCCAGGGCCACTGCCACTTGTGCTGAGAATTTCTGCCCTGCCGACAACCCCTTCGATCGCACCTTGATGAACTTGAGATAGTCGTCGGCAAATCCAATCGCCCCGAAGCCCAGCGTGGCTGCGAGCACAAGCCAGACATAGGGCCTCGCAATATCGGCCCACAGAAAGGTCGAGAGCACCACTGCGAACAGGATAAGAATCCCGCCCATCGTGGGCGTACCGCTCTTCGCCAAGTGACTCTTTGGACCGTCATCACGAATCTGCTGCCCCAGCTTAATGTCTTGTAATTTTCGGATCACCCACGGCGCCAGCACAAACGCGATCAAGAATGCCGTAACGGCTGCGTAGATGATCCGAAAGCTCAAATACCGAAATACGTTCAGGAACGAATATTCGGTATGCAGCGGGTACAACCAGTGGTAAAACATGCCGTCTTCACCTTAGACCATGAACCTGTCGTTCCAACCGAGTACGACTGGAGACCGCCGACTCTCTATGACGCCTGCTTGATGACTGCTCGCATCCCTGTCAGGACGTGCACAACCTGTTCCATTTTCATTCCGCGGGACGCCTTCACCAGCACCACGTCACCCTGACGCACGATCGCCTTGAGACAGTCAGCCGCCGCAGCCGCATCGGCCACTTCGTGGATCCGCGTTCTTGCCATCCCACCGCCTCTGGCTCCTTCGGCAATGTCCGGGCCCAGCACTCCACAGACGATCAACCGTGACAGTCTCTGGGCAGCAAGAAACTGTCCAACGTCACGGTGCATTACACGGGTTTCGGAGCCCAACTCCAGCATATCTCCCAAGACGGCTATCCGCTCACGTGCCGGACTCCATTGGGCGAGCAATTGGAGTGCCGCTTTCATCGAAGCAGGGTTCGCGTTGTAGCAATCGTTGATGATGTGGACGCCACGATGGGTCATCACCTGTGATCGCATAGCGGCAGGACGGAATCGGCCCAGGCCCTGGGCAATCATCGAACCGGACAGGTTCAATGCAGCGCCCACTGCCGCGGCCGCAAGCGCATTGATGACGTTGTGGTTCCCATGTACTTTGATTCGAACAATCGTGGGACGCACCTTGCCCGATAGATGCAGGCGAAAGGTCGTTCCCTGGCGAACATCGGACGTAATCCCGCTCGCCCGAACATTGGCCATCTCCGACAGTCCGAACGACATCACGCGACATTGCGCGCGCGCGGCAAGGTAATCGAAGTAGGGATCGTCGGCGTTCAAGATCGCCGTGCCATCGATCGGAAGCAGGTCCAACATTTCCGCCTTGGCTTGCGCAGATCCTTCCATGCTCCCGAAAAACTCGAGATGATCGGGACCGATATTTGTGATGAGTCCGATCGTGGGCCTGACAATTTCACAGAGCCTGGTCGTTTGCCCTTGCTGATCCACCCCCATCTCGATGACCGCCGCTTGATGGCGCGCCGTAATCCGAAACAGGGTATAGGGCACCCCGATTCGATTGTTGAAGTTTCCCTCCGTCTTCAACACCGGCCACCGCTGAGCCAACACGGCCGCCACCATCTCCTTCGTTGTCGTCTTTCCGTTGCTTCCCGTGACCGCCACGATGGGGATATGGAATCGGCTGCGATAATGGGTTGCCAATTGCTGGTAGGCGAACAGGGGATCACGCACCCCGAAGAGGAAGGGCGCAGAACGGCCCTCGATTTTGCGTACTACTGAGGTGCCACCGGGAAGATGGTATTCATCGTGAACGATGGCGCCGGCTGCCCCTTGGGCGAGCACGGCCGGCACAAACTCATGGCCATCGAATCGGTCCCCTCGGAGGGCGACAAACAAATCACCCCGACGGATGGATCGGGAGTCCGTGCTAATCTGTTTGATCCTGCGTTTTCCCGACAACGAATCCCGTCCTGCCAGAACCTTCACACTGATGACTTCCCGCAATTCTTCGACCGTAAAGAGTCCCATCGATTCCTCATCCTGCGCGATCACAGCCATGGCATGACCCTTCACGCGTAATCCTGCAATTGCTGAATCGCCTCACGTGCAACCTCACGATCGTCGAAATGGACCTTCGTGGTGCCAATGATTTGATAATCTTCATGTCCCTTCCCGGCAATGAGCACCATGTCGCCACGATGGGCCTCGCGGATGGCAGCACCAATCGCCTCACGACGGTCAGGCACCAGTCGATACTGCACATGGCTCCGGTGCACCAGCGCATCACGGACCCCGACCTCCACTTCACGGAGTATCGTCATCGGGTCTTCAGTTCGAGGATTATCGGATGTCAGGACCACCACATCACTATAGTCCACGGCGACGCGACCCATTTTGGGTCGCTTCCCGCGATCCCGATCACCGCCGCAACCGAACACAGTAATGACCCGCGCGGTCTTCAACGCCCGGGCTGCCGTCAATAAACGGAGGAGCGCATCTTCCGTGTGGGCATAATCCACAACGACGGTAAAGTCCTGTCCGGACGAGACCCGTTCGAAGCGACCAGGGACATTCGTGATATGGGCGGTCGATTCGCGAATTTGATCGGCCGTGGCCCCGTCGTGCAACGCCACCCCAATGGCCCCAAGAAGGTTGTAGACATTGTGCTCCCCCACCAACCGGCTCTCGACGGTGAACGATCCAACAGGCGTGGCCGCCGTAAAAGTGCTTCCGGTCAGCGAGAGGCGCACATGTTCAGCCTTGAGATCTGCCCGGTTCCGGATGGCATAGCTCCAGACCGGCACCGGACAAGCTGCCAGGATTGCGCTTCCGCGTGGATCGTCCACATTTATAAGTGCACGCTTTCCGGCTTTCCTCCCTCCGGACAATCCGGTAAATAAGCGAAGTTTCGCTTCGAAGTATTCATCCATCGTGTGATGAAAATCGAGGTGGTCTTGCGTCAGGTTCGTGAACACCGCTACGTCATACTCGCAGCCGGAAGTCCGATCCAATGCAAGGGCATGAGACGACACTTCCATTACAGCTTCGTTGAGTCCGCTTTCGACCATTTTTGCCAAAAGTTCTTGGAGCTCGAGTGCACCGGGTGTTGTGTGGGAGGCAGGGAACGTCTCCTGTCCGATTTGATACCCCACTGTTCCGATCAACCCCACCCGCCGCCCCATCCCTTCCAGTAATGCCTTACACAGATACGTTGTCGTCGTCTTCCCATTTGTCCCCGTCACCCCGGTCATCTTAAGATGTAAGGAGGGCTCTCCATGAAACCCGCTACCGAGAAGCCCGAGCGCTTTGCGTGAATCAGCCACGCGCGCGCATGGTGTCGATCCCGTTGCAACCGGTTCTTCCGCGATCACCGCAACGGCTCCAGCCCTAAGAGCCTGCTCCACAAATCCATGGCCATCCACACGCTCACCCTTGATGGCAACAAACACACTCCCTCGCGTCACAGCTCGCGAGTCATCGGTAATCGCATACACCGGCCGAACGACATCGCCTCGCTGCTCTAGAATTTCAACCTGCCCCTGGAGCGCTGAGAGTAACTGCATAAGGGTGATGGGATCGCGCGGCATAGCCTCTTAGTAGTCCTTCGTCGCCAGAGCGATTTTTACAGTGTCCTCTCTAGAGACGCCGAGATAATTGAGAATCTGCTCCCCGACACGCCGAAAGACGGGTGCCGCCACAGCCCCGCCCCAGGCTTCCCCCTGAGGTTCATCGATGATCACGATCATCGCGAGCCGTGGAGATTCTGCCGGTACGTATCCGACAAATGACCCGACGAACTGCGTGGAGGAATACGCGCCAGTCCGCGGATCGATTTTTTGCGCGGTTCCCGTTTTGCCTGCCACGCGAAATCCGGGGATAGCTGCCTTCGCTCCTGTCCCAGTGGTCACAACACCTTCCAAGATCCTCGTCATCGTCTGGGCCGTGTCCGGTGACACGACACGCCGTTTCACTTGAGGTAGCATTTCCTTGAGCAGGCGACCTTTCTGGTCGCGCACCTCGGATACCACGTAGGGCTTCATCATTACGCCCCCATTAGCAAGGGTTGCCACCGCCGACACCATTTGGAGGGCCGTCACCCCGACCTCCTGTCCCATCGAAATTGATGCCAGTGACCGACGGCCCCAGTCTTTTGGAGCCTTCAAGAGCCCACTGACTTCCCCCGGCAAGTCGATGTCCGTACGCTGGCCGAAACCGAACCCCTGCAGATAGCGATAGAGTCTCTGTTCACCAAGAACCATCCCAGTCTTGGCCGCGCCGATGTTGCTGGACTTTTGAATCACCTCGGAGAATGTCATCCAACCCAACTTGTCATGGTCGTGAATGGTGGTATTCGCAACCACCATATGGCCATTTTCACCGAAGACCATGGACCCTGGCGTCATCACTTTTTCTTCCAGCGCCGCGGCCGCCACCACCACTTTCATCGTCGACCCCGGTTCGTACGTATCGGTCAGAGCACGATTTCTCCACCGGTCCGGACTTAAGGCGGCAACGACATTCGGATCAAACCGTGGACTGACGGCCATCGCGAGGATTGCGCCGGATTGTGGCTCCATCACGATGACCGTCCCGGACTTGGCATGAGTATGAGTGACGGCTTCTTCAAGTTCTTTTTCGGCTATATATTGGATGACCTCATCGACGGTGAGGGTAAGGGCATGTCCCGGCGTTGGCACCTGCTCGGCCAGACCTTTGGGAAATACTGTGCGCCCTAATGCATCCCGCTGCAACACGGTGACGCGTTTCTCTCCATGCAAATGCGAATCGTAACGGCGCTCGAGCCCTTCAAGCCCCTGCCCGTCCATTCCGGAAAATCCAAGGACGTGGGCCAGCAGCGGACCTTTGGGATAAAACCGCCGCCCCTCCATCACGACCCCGATGCCGTCCAACGACAACTGCTCCAGTCGACGGCCTTGCTCAGGCTCGACCTTCCGCGCCAACCATACAAAACTCTTGTCCTGCCGGAGCTTTTTTTCGAGTTCACCGCTTCGAATGTGAAGGACCGGAGACAGATGACGGGCAACAGTCGATGGGCTCTCCAGCGACGTCGGTACGCCGAAAACGGAAGGCACTTCGACATTCATTGCAAGCACTTTTCCGTGCCGGTCCGATACCATGCCTCTGGCCCCCTCGAAGGACACAGTCTTTTGATGTTGTCGATCGGCCTTTGCCGTGAGTTCCGCCGCTTGCAGGACTTGAAGCGTCACTAGCCGAAATAGAATGATGCTGAACCCGCAGAGAAGCAGGAGCAGCATCACATAGCGGCGACCTCGAGAAGGGCCGACTGTCACTCGCTTACCCTCCCCGTCGAAACATGTTTTGCCAGCCGGACCTGCTCCACAGGCGGGAGCGTGGGGCTCGGAACTTCTCTCTGCTGATTTACCATCAACACCTGACCCTGCTGCGGCGGAATCAGCCCCAGCTTTTCTGTCGCTACCCTGGCGATCCGCTCAGGAGCCGTGAGGGCGGAAAATTTCACTTGTAATTGATCCCGCTCCCGTTCCAGCAATACTTTCTGAACCTTCAATCGTTCAATTTGATAACCCAATCGAACGACATCGACCCGTTCCCACACGAACACGAATACCAACAACATTCCTGCTGTTATCGTCAGCGCCTTCATGAATGACCCTCCATGGAAACTCGTTCGACAACCCGCAATTTGGCACTACGGGATCGAGGATTCCTGTCCGATTCGTCCCTCTTTGAGGTCTGAGGCTTTTTGGTGAGAACCGCCAACGATGGATGGCCCTTGCCTGAGAGTGCTCGAAAGGTGTGCTTCACAATCCGATCTTCCAACGAATGGAATGAAATCACGCAGAGGCGTCCGCCCGGAGACAACACATCCACCGCGCTCTGCAACGCCGGCTCTAGACAATCAAGCTCCTGATTCACCGCGATACGAAAGGCTTGAAACGTGCGGGTCGCACAATTAATACGACCATGCCGATAGTTCGCCGGAACTGCCCCTTCGATGACGGAGACCAATTCTTTCGTCGTGGCCAAGGGACGGCGCTCCCGCGCATGGACAATGGCACGGGCAATTCGCCGAGAAAACCGTTCCTCTCCAAATTTAAAAATCGCATCGGCCAACTGCGCTTCCGGCCAGCGATTAATTAAATCAGCTGCTGTCCCGCCATTCGATTGATCCATACGCATGTCCAACGGCCCGTCCCCCTGAAAGCTGAAGCCGCGAGCCGGTTCATCCAATTGCGGGGATGAGACTCCAAGATCAAAGAGGATTCCATCGATACGACCAATACCGCTGGCAAGTAAGTGCTGTTTCAAATCCACGAAGTGACCATGAATAAGGAGCGCACGGCTTCCGAACCGTGCGAGCCTGACTCGACTGGCTGCAATGGCCACCGCATCGCGATCAAGGCCGATAAGCCTGCTTTCCGGATTGCTCTTCTCAAGAATTCTTTCGGCATGCCCACTATACCCCACCGTACAATCAAGATAAGTTCGGCTCTCTTCGCGAATGAGCCAAAATAGCACCTCTTCCTGCATAACAGCGGAATGTCG
>Ga0070681_10001752_pt1 | contig 19444 bp, 20 predicted proteins | sample KBSC83BmetaG_FD_65650 | JGI IMG/M metagenome (GOLD analysis project Ga0070681, IMG submission 65650) | Corn rhizosphere microbial communities from Kellogg Biological Station, Michigan, USA - KBS C8-3B metaG | ecosystem: Host-associated > Plants > Roots > Rhizosphere | place: USA: Michigan... | reverse complement strand
GCCTTCTTCCACTGCTGCAGCAGCGGCATGAGCGAATCCACGCCGTCGAGATTGTGTACCTGCAGCAGGTCGACATGCTGCGTCTTCAGCCGCTGCAGGGACCTCTCCAGGCTCGGCGCGCCGCCGACACCGGCGCCGAACAACCCCGCACCGCCGGCCGTCAGCTTGGTGGCCACAAACATGTCATTGCGAATGTTCAAAGCCGCCAGCGCATCGCCGATGAGCTGTTCACTCTCACCGTAGGCCGCAGCGGTATCGATCACGGTACCGCCCATCTGCTGCATGCGTTGGATTTCCGCGCGGATGGCATCGCGGTCGCTGTCGCGAAACTTGTCCGTACCCAACCCCACGGCGGGCAGTTTCTCCCCGGTCGAGGGAATCGACTTGGTGATCAGCGGAAGCTGCGCCGAGGCATCTGCCGCCCAGCCGGAGGGCAACAGGGCCATTCCAAGGCCGGTGGTCACACCGGTGCGCAGAATCTCACGCCTCGAGACGCGGACGCTCATGGCTCACATCCCCATGGTTGCTGCACGCGGATGTTATACCGCAGTTTTTACCTGCCGGTGCGTTGTATGACGGTCAACAGAGCAGCGCCGTAGCGTTCGATCTTCTTGGCTCCGATTCCGGAGATTCCGCGCAGCGCCTCCAGCGACCGGGGCAGGACGCCGCTGAGCTCACGCAAGGTGCTGTCGTGAAAAACAGTGTACGCGGGGACACCGTGCTCCTGTGCAACCTCCCGGCGCCAGGCTCGCAGTGCCTCGAACACCTCCTCGTTCCCGGCGCTCGTCTCCTCCCCGACCCGAGCCTTGTCGACCGGCCGTCGCTCGCCGCGTTTGGGCGCCGGCCGCTCGATCTGCTTGCGCAACTGCAGCCGACGCTCGCCACGCAGAATCTCACGACTGGCCTCGGTCAGGTGCAGGGTGTTGAAGCGTTCGTGATCGACCCTGACGAGCCTGAGCATGACCAGCTGGCGCAACACGGAACGCCACTGCGAGGCATCCAGCTCGCTCCCGATGCCGAACGTGCTCAGCCGCTCGTGCCCGAACTGCCTGACCTTTGCCGTGCTCTTGCCGCACAGCACGTCGATGATCTGCTGCGCGCCGAAGGCAAAGCCGCTCGCCTGGCCGCACCGGAAGATGCACGACATGAGCTTGCGCGCAGCCTCCGTCCCGTCCCACTCCTGCGGCGGAGTCATGCAGTTGTCACAGTTGCCGCAGGCGCGGCTGGGCTCCCCGAAATACTCCAGCAGACCCACGCGCCGGCACGTGCTGGTCTCGCACAAGCCCAGTATCGAGTCGAGCTTCGCCATCGCGATGCGCTTGTAATCGGCGTCCGCCTCGGACTGCTCGATCATCCAGCGCTGCTGCACGACGTCAGCAAGGCCATAGACCATCCAGGCATCGGCGGGAAGCCCGTCGCGCCCGGCGCGACCGGTTTCCTGGTAGTAGCCTTCGATGCTCCGGGGCAGGTCCAGGTGCGCCACGAAACGCACGTCGGGCTTGTCGATGCCCATGCCGAAGGCGATGGTCGCCACGACGACGATGCCCTCTTCACGGATGAAACGGCTCTGGTTCTGCTCACGCGTCGCGCCGTCCAGGCCGGCGTGATACGGGAGCGCGTTCACGCCGTGCCGGCTGAGAAAATCCGCAGTCTCATCCACGGTCGCACGTGCCAGGCAGTAGACGATACCGGCATCGCCCGGATGCTCGGCCCGGATGAACTCGAGCAACTGCTTCCTGGGGTTGGCCTTCTCCCTGATCCGATAGCGGATATTGGGCCGGTCGAAGCTCGAGAGGAATGTCCGCGCATCCCGCAGGTGCAGCCGCTCGAGGATTTCCTGGCGCGTCGTGACGTCGGCGGTGGCGGTGAGCGCGATTCGCGGGACATCGGGGAAACGCTCCGCCAGTACGGCCAGCCGAATGTACTCGGGGCGAAAGTCGTGTCCCCATTGGGACACGCAATGCGCCTCGTCGATGGCGAACAGCGCCAGCGGGCACGCCTCGAGCAGATCCAGGCAGCGCGGCGTCAGCAGCCGCTCGGGAGCGACGTACAGCAGGTCGAGCTCGCCGCTGCGCACCTTTTGCTCGGTGGCCTGTACCTGCGGCCACGTCATGCTCGAGTTGAGAGTCGCGGCCCGGACTCCCGCCTCCTCCAGCGCCGCCACCTGATCCTGCATCAGCGCAATCAGAGGAGAGACGACGACTCCCAGGCCCGTGCGCAGCAGGGCTGGAATCTGGTAGCAGAGGGATTTTCCGCCGCCCGTCGGCATGAGCACGAGGGCATCGTTTCCGGCGGCAACGTGCGTGACGATCTCGCGCTGCTCACCGCGAAACGACGCATATCCGAAAACATCCTCGAGCACGCGTTCCGCGCGCAACCCCAAGTCCATGCCGCGACCCGATCCCGACAAAGGGGGCGCAGCATAGCCGCGCCCGGGCGGCACGGCCAGCCACGGGACGGCAGGGCCGCCCCGTGGGGGTCAACCCATTACTGCCGGACGGAAAGTCGGTTCTGAACCTTCACTACGCCGGAGACGCTCTGCGCCTCATGGAGCACGCGCAGAGCTTCCACGCCGGTGTTGGCGACACCGGTCAGGGTCACGACGCCATCCTTGGTAGCGACCTGGACGCGCTTGGCGACTGCCGGATCGTCCACCGTCAACTTGCCCATCACCCGGTCGGTGATCTGGGAGTCGGTCACGGGGGCGTCGGCGAAGGCGATACCGGCGAGGCTCAGGCATCCCATCACAGCGGTTGCAAACAACGACTTGGTACGGCTCATCGTCTGAGATCCTTTTTCCTGAAGGCCATTGACCATAATGAAGCGCGGACAAGCGTCAATGGCGAGCGTTGAACGAAGCGGCGCGATTGCACCGAGAATCCGCACCGGCGACCAGTAACTGCGTCTCAGCGCGAGGCAGGCCAGGTGCACGGCGATTGAGACTTGTCGCACATCCTCGCGGGGACCTGCCTGCGGATATGAAGCGCCGCGAGAATGACTCTGACACCCTCACCCAGGAGCTCGTACACCGCGTGCTGCGAGCGCAGCAGAGCCTCGGAACGAGGCACAAAAAGAAAATCCCCCGCGGCCGAGGTCAACTCGTCAGACGGGGCCGGCACAACTTCGAAGCCTGCGCTCCGGAACTCCTGCGTTGCGCGCCACAGATGCGTAGAAGTGGTCACAAGAACAATGCGCGTGATGTGCTCGGGGAAAAGCATACTGGCGGAGTAGCGCGCGTTGTCGAACGTGTCGCGCGAGTGATTCTCCACCCAGCGTGGCGTCACACCGAAGCTGCGAGTCAACGAGGTACTCATCGCAATCGCTTCATCCGTCGTTCCGGTCACCAGGACCGGGAGTGAGGTCTTGCGCGCGACATAGGCGCCGTAGCTCAGGCGATCGAGCTGTTCCATCTGGGCCGCCGGCGCGCCACCGTATTCCGCCGCGCTGTTACGGTAACCACCACCCCCCAGTATGACGATCGCCTGTGCGTCCACCGGCTTGCTCAGATCCAGCGCAGGGAATTTCTGGGCTACGAGTGTCAACTCATTGGCGATGATCGGCGTACTGAGCAGCCAAAGAGCGCCTATCGCGGCGATCAGCAAGGTCATGCCCGTCGCCCGATGGCGGCGCAGCAGCAGCAGGCCGGCAATGGCAAGGAGCAGCAGCCCTCCCGGGGGCAGAAGGAGCGTGTGCAGCATTGACTTGAGGGTAACGAGCACGTCCGGCGGCTACAGCTCGTCCAGGTCCGTCAATGCGGACGCGTCGGCGCGGCCGTTCTCGACGCGGACGCCTTCCGCACGCAGCCTGCGCGCCTGCTCCTTGTGCTGCCGCGTGGACTGCGGAAAAGCGATCCGTCCACCGGCGCCGACGACGCGATGCCAGGGCAGGTTCAGCTCCTTGGGCGCCACACGCAGTGCAAATCCGGCTTGGCGCGCGCGACCGGGCAGGCCCGCAGCTCGCGCCACCGTGCCATAGGTCGCGGCGTGCCCTCGAGGAATCGCGCAGACCACATGCCAGATGGCCTGCAGCGCAGGATTGTCGTCCACGGGCAGCGGACCGCGGGCGCGCGCGCGACTCAGCGGCCGCCACAGCTGGCTGACTTTCCGCGATGTCATCGCGTGTTCTGGGCCGATTGTTGAGGCCTGCGCAGGATGCTGGTCGCCATGGTAACGACGGAGGCGAGATCGCTGAGGTCCCCGGGAACCACGAGAGTCGTGCTCTCCTTCGCCAGTTTACCGAACTGGCGCACGTACTCCTCGCCGATGCGCAACTGCATGGCCTCCAGGCCGCCCCGCTCGCTCAGGGCGAGGCCGACGGTCCGCAGGCCCTCGGCCGTAGCATTGGCGACGGCGAGAATCGCGGCGGCCTGGCCTTCGGCTTCGTTGATCTGCTGCTGCTTGCTGGCCTCGGAGGCCTTGATCACGCGCTGCTTGTCCCCTTCCGCCTGGTTGATCTTGGCATCCCGCTCGCCCTCGGAGGCCAGGACCACGGCGCGCTTCTCCCGCTCGGCGCGCATCTGCTTCTCCATGGCCGAGAGGACATCCTTGGGCGGGGCAATGTTCTTGATCTCGTAGCGCATCACTTTCACGCCCCAGGCGCCGGAGGCCTTGTCCAGCTCGGAGACGACGTTCGCGTTGATCGTGCCACGCGCCTCGAAGGTACGATCCAGCTCGATCTTGCCGATCTCGCTGCGCAGCGTCGTCTGCGCCAGCTGGGAGATCGCAAAGGCGTAGTTGGTGATTCCGTAGGAGGCGAGATGCGGATCCAGGACCTGCATGTACAGGACCGCATCCACGCCGACCTGGACGTTGTCGCGGGTGATGCAGATCTGCTCCGCCACATCCAGGGCCTGCTCCTTGAGGCTGTGGCGATAGGCGACACGCTCCATGAACGGAAAGAGCAGGTGGAATCCGGCCTGCAGGGTGCGGTTGTACTTGCCAAGGCTTTCCACGACATAAGCGCTCTGCTGCGGCACCACGGTCGCGGTCCGCCAGATCGCGATCACGGCGAGGATCGCAAGGACGATGAACACGTACGAGGTATACATGGGGAAACCTTCGCGCTTCAGTGTCTGGCTAGGGGGCGGGCCTTACGAGCAGCGTCAGGCCCCGTACGCTCACAATTCGCGCGGGGGCTCCGGAAGGGATCGGCGTCGTGCTGTCGTTCATGACGGTCCAGTAGGTGCCACCGTGCTCCGCCTGGCAGCTCTCACTGGGAGCAAGCGGCACGCGCAAGGTGATCGTCCCTCCGACGGGTCCGGTCTGTACCGGAGGCGCCTCGGCGTGCAGCCTGCGATAGATGCGGCTGCGAAACAGCAGCATCGAGATGATGGCCAGCAGCGCGAACGCCACCCACTGGGCCCAGTCCGCGAGTGCGGATGTGAGAGCGGTAATGAGGCCCACGACTATCGCGGCGCTGCCGACGAATACGAGGTAGAAGTGCGCGTTGACGAAGGTGAGCTCCGCGCCCAGGAGTATCGCGCCGGCGACCGTCCATCCCCACCAGCTCATGCAGACCCCTTTGCGGCGTACCCGCCGCGGCCTTGCCTTCATTATAAGCTCAAGCTCGGGAGCGACCAGAACGGACGCGCGGAACAGGGCGCGACGCCCCGGCTCATGCCGTCTAGAATGCATGGATGGGGATACGCTTTTGGGGGGGCCCGGTCGGGGTCCTCATGCTTTGGCTCAGCAGCCCGGCCCTGACCGCTCCGGCGGCCTCGGATCAGGCTTCGAACCCGGTTCGCGACGAATTCGTCGCGGCCATGCAGCGCGTGCGCCAGCACGTCGGCGATCAACCCGATTCGCCTGCGCTGCAACGCTATGTCATCTACGACTATCTCGTCGCAGCGCGGTTGCGGCGCGACCTGGCAAGCAGCCCCGGGGATGACCTCGACACCAGGATCGATGCGTTCCTTCATGCACACGCGGGCCAGCCTGTGTCGCGTGCTCTGCGCAACGAGTGGCTGGCCAGTCTCGCCACGCGACAGCGCTGGGACTGGTTCCTTCCGCGCGCCGTCGACCTGAACACCTCGCAGCTCATCTGCGACCGCCTTGCTGGACGGCTTGCGACGAACGACACGGCCGGTCTCGCCACGGAAGCGCTCGCGCGATGGAGCCTGCCGCAACGGCAGCCTGAGGAGTGCAATCCGGTGTTCGCCTGGCTGCGGAGCCAGGGATTTCTGACATCGGCACTCGCGGAGAACCGCACGCGTGCGGCGCTTGCCGCGGAAAATCCACGACTCGCGCGCGAGTTTGCCGACGACGTCCCTCCTGCCGCACTGCCTCCTCTGCTGGAATGGGCGCGGCTGCTGGAAGCACCCAAGGCCGCGCTGACGGAGCTGGCCGAGAATGGCTCGATGCCGGTGGAGCCCGCGGCGCTGGAAGCCGGATTCAGCCGGCTCTCTCGCACGGCCGCGGCGGACGCGTTGAGGCTTCTGCCCTCACTCCTGGCGCGGCCCGACATGACACCGGCGCTGCGCGCGAAGCTCCAGCGCATGGCCGCCCTCGGTGCGGCTTATGGCCGCGACCCCGGCGCCATGGAAGCGTTCGAGCGGTTGCCTGCCGACGCCGTCGACGGCGACGTCCAGGAGTGGCGCGTACGCGCGGCACTGTGGGCAGGCGACTACGAGAAAGCGCGTAGCTGGATAGAAGAGATGCCCGCGAACCTCGCCAACCAGCCGCGATGGCGCTACTGGCGCGCCCGGACCATCGAAGCGACCGAGAACTCGGAGGCCGCGGCGCCCCTGTTCAATGAGATCGCCGGGCTGCGCGACTTCTATGGCTATCTTGCGGCCGACCGGCTCCACAAGGACTACGCGCTGAACGCGCATTCGTCGGCGGACGTGGAGTCGGAGCAGAAAGCGCTGGCTGCGACCCCAGGCCTGATCCGCGCGCATGCCCTGTTCGACTGCTCCATGACCGATGATGCCATCGCAGAATGGACCGCCGCGCTCGCCAGCGCGCAGCCGGCCGTGAAGGTTCAGGCTGCACACCTGGCGGCCCGGTGGGGCTGGTACACGCAGTCCATCGAAACCCTGGCTCAGGTTGGAGAGCTCGATGACGTGCGCCTGCGCTATCCGCGGCCCTACTCGTCCGCGGTGACCGAGGCGACCCGCCTGACTCAGCTGCCGCCGGATTGGATCCTCGCCGTCATGCGACAGGAGAGCTTGTTCCGCGGCGATGCCGTGTCGCGCGCCGGGGCACGGGGCCTGATGCAGCTGGAGCCTTCGACGGCACAGGCGGTCGAACGGCGCTGGCATCTGCCCCCGCCACAACGAGGCGTCCCGTTCGACGCCACCTCGGACGTCACACTCGGCGCCGCTTACCTCAAAGATCTCCTCGACCGGTACGGCGGGGCGCTCGGTGTCAGTCTTGCCGCCTACAACGCCGGTCCGATTCCGGTTGCCCGGTGGCTGCCTCCCAGGTCGATGCCCGCGGATGTCTGGATCGAGAACATTCCGTATGGCGAGACCCGCACCTACATCCAAAGAGTGTTCGAGCACATCGTCGCTTTCGCCTGGGTGCGCGACGCCCAGCCGCCCCGCATCACTTCCCTGCTCCCGGAAATCGATCCGACGGTGGCGACCGCGCAGCGCGCTCCCAACACCAGCGGCGCGCGCGGCAGCTCGAAGAAATTGCAGCGCCTGGGGCAGAACTCCGCGAAGTCCCGGGGCACGATCACCGGGCGCGAGTAGGAGCGCCATCAGCTACCCGCGGGCAGATTCGCCTTCAGGTAGTTGGCAAGCCCGCCCAGCTCCAGGATCCTGCGCACCGAATCGGGCATCTGCGGGAAGGCATATTCGCGCCCCTGGTGCGTGATCCGTCCGCTTGTCAGCTCGATGGCGATGCGATCACCTTCGCTCACCGCGGCGTAGATCTCCGGACATTCCACGATCGTCAGCCCGTCGTTGATCGCGTTGCGGTAGAAAGTGCGGGCAAATGACGCCGCGACGACGGCCTTGATGCCGAGCCCCTTGATGGCCGTCGAGGCCTGTTCCCGTGCGCTCCCGCAGCCGAAATTGCGACCGGCGAGCAGGATGTCATAGTCGCGCAGCCGCGCCGGGAAACCCTCTCCCAGCATCTCAAAGGCATGCCGTGCCAGCTCCTGCGGGTCGATGTAGATCAGGTAGCGCCCGGCAATGATGATGTCGGAGTTGACGTTGTCGCCGAACTTGAACACTCGGCCTTCGATCTGCGTCGCTGGCATCGGGCTCTGCGCCTTCAGAAGAATTCGCGGGGATCGGCAATCGCGCCTCGCACGGCAGAGGCGGCGAGTGTCGCGGGGCTGGACAGATAGATGCTGGACTTCGCGCTGCCCATGCGGCCGATGAAGTTGCGGTTGGCCGTCGACAACGACACCTCCCCGTCGGCCAGCGTGCCGCCATCGCCCGCGCACGCGCCGCAACCCGGATTGGTGACCAGCGCACCGCTCTCCACCAGCGTCTGCAGCACCCCCGACCGCATCGCCTCCAGCAGAATCTGCCGGGACCCCGGCGTCACGATCAGCCTGACGCGCGGGTCAACCCTGCGGCCCCGCAGGATCTGCGCGGCGACCGCCAGGTCCTCATACTTGCCGTTCGCGCAAGAGCCAAGGAATGCCTGATCGATGCGCGTGCCCAGCACCTCGCTGACCGGCCTGGTGTTCTCCACCTGGTGCGGACAGGCCACCATGGGCTCGAGCTGCGACAGGTCCACCCGGATCTCCTGCTCGTAGACTGCGTCGGCATCGGCGTAGACGGGCTGATACTGAACGGCTGCATCCTGCAGACGCGGCCGCAGATACTCGGCCGTCTTCTCATCTGGCGGCACGAACACGCACTTCGAGCCCATCTCCATCGCGAGATTGGCCATCGTCATGCGTTCGGAGATACTCATTCGCGGCAGCGCGTCGCCATAGAACTCCGCGGACCTGTAGCCACAGCCATCCGCCCCGAGGCGGCCGATCAGGTACAGCATCAGATCCTTGGCGCTCACGGCGGCGGCGAACTGTCCGTCCAGCACGAACCGCAGTGTGGTGGGCACCTTCATCCACAGCTTCCCGGTCACCCATACCGAGGTCACTTCGGTATAGCCGATGCCGCTCCCGAGCGAGCCCAGGGCGCCGTAGATCGTGCAGTGCGAGTCGGTGCCGACGATGAGGTCGCCGGGCTTGACGTGACCGTGCTCCATCAGCACCAGGTGCGCGATTCCCGCATCCACGTCATAGAACTTGCGGATGCCGTACTCACGCGCGAAGTTGCGCGAGGTCTGCTGGTCTTGCGCATACTTCTCGGTCTTCGCCGGCGAGATATGGTCCAGCACGATCGCGAGGCGTTCCGGATCGTAGAGCCGGGTCGCACCGATCCGCCGCATGACGCTGACGGACCTCCAGGTCGCCGTGTGGCTCATGACCAGATCCGGATACGCGTCGACGATCTCGCCGGGGGAGACCCGCGTAGCGCCCGACTTGCTCGCCAGGATCTTTTCCGCGATGGTCATTCCCATCCAGGCTTCGCTCCCTCCAGGCCGCCGGGCACGCCGGCCAGGGTCGCCGGCGGTGCCTTCTTCTGGTAGTACGCCTGATAAATCACCGTAACGGCGATCGATGCCACCGTGCCGACGATCAGCGGCACCGTAGCGAGCTGGAACAGGTGGCGCAGCGGCACATGCTGCGCGACAAACCGGCCCACGACCCACGGCCCAACGGCGCCTCCCACACGAGCGAACAGCATGAACCAGCCCACCCCGAGACCTCGAACCGAGGTCGGATAGACGTTGCTGACGCAGGCGACCTGCGCGAAGTGCAGCCCGAGCACGCAGAATCCGACGGCCGCGCACATGAGCATGAGGCTGGTGCCCGCCAAGGCCGGCGAGCCGAGCGCGAAGATCAGTGGAATGGCGAGCACGTAGAGGATGGTGCACGGAAGCATCCCGAAGCGATCGAGCGGCTGCATGATGGCCCACCCGCCGAGCGTGCCGACGAACTGGAACAGGGCGACCGTGTGCGTCGCCTGCGCATACGACATCCCCGTGTCGGGCAACAGGACGGTCAACCAGCTGTTGAACGAGTGAAAGACGATCATCGCCAGAAAGGCGCCGAGCCACAGCAGTGGAGTGAGCACGGCGAGCCGGCCCTGGAACAGCTGTGCGTGCGAAGAGCGCCCCGCAGCAGCCTCTCCGCCAAGCACCAGCGGGCTGTCGGCTGGCAGAGAAAGCTGTGGCTGCAGGCGCCGCAGCACCCGCTCGAGCACCTTGCGGCGGCCCGGGCGCAGGCACAGGAACTTCGGCGATTCCGGCAGGAAGAAATACACGGCCACCGCGAGTGCCAGCGGCACCAGGCCGCCGACGAAGAACAGACTCTGCCACCCGTAGTGAGCGACCAGCGGCGGCGCGACCAGGCCGGGAAGTCCCGAGCCTATGGTGGTGCCTGAGAAAACGATCGTCACGCACGTCGCGCGCAACCGGCGCGGTGCGAATTCGTTGACGGTCGCCACGGTGACCGCCAGCGCCCCTGACATGCCCACGCCGGCGATGAAACGGGTGATGATCAAGGGTTCGAGCGAGGTGCACAGCCCCGACACGAGCCCGAACACGCCGAACATCACGGTGCTGAGAATGATGCCGTTGCGGCGCCCGATGCGATCGGCGAGCGTCCCGAAGGCGAACGGGCCGATCAGTCCGGCGATCAGGCTGGAGCTGAACAGACCGCCGAGCGCGGCCCGATCGATATGGAACGCCTTGACGATCCCCGGCGCGGCAAAAGAGGCCACCGAGATGTTGTATCCGTCCGTCAAGGTGACCAGGATGCACACGGCCATCACTCCGATCAGGAGCGCGCCGACGCGCTGGCCGTCGATCACCTCGGTGACATCGATGTTCTGTGCCATGACGCTAACGCCTCATGCGCTTGGATCTACAGCAGCGATCTGGGGTCGGTGATGGCCCCGTTGATGGCCGAGGCTGCGACGGTCAGCGCGGAAGCCAGATAGTGGCGCGCCTGCGGATGGCCGTTGCGGCCCGGGAAGTTGCGGGCCTGAGTCGAAACCATCACCTCGTCCTCCGCCAGGGCGCCCATGTTGAAGGCCTGGTTCGAGCCGGCGCTCGGGGGGAAAATGTTTGCCCCGGCTGCGTGCAGCGTCTCGAACAAGCCCTCGCGAAGGGCCGCAAGGTAAATCCCGCGCGAGGCAGGCACGATCTGCAGCCGTACACCCGGACATACTTTGCGGTTTGAGAAGCAACGCGCCAGCGTGCGGATGTCACTCAACCGTCCGCCGGTGCTGCCGCCCGCCTCCGCGACATTGATGGGAGTTCCCACGGCTGCTTCGATGGGATGCACGTTGCCGACGGTCGGCGGACAGGCGACTTGCGGCCCGATCCGGCTCACGTCGATATCGATGACCTCGGCGTAGCGAGTGCTCTCATCGTTGCGGAACAGGTCGAAGGGCCGCTCCGGCCGCAGCGCCCTCACGAACTCGACGGTCTTGTCGTCCGGGTTGATGTAACCGCACTTGCCGCCGACATCGATGGCCTGCAGGGGGAACAGGCCGCGGTCCGCGACACTCAAACGCTCGATGTAGTCTCCCGCGTACTCGAGCGCCTTGTAGATCGCCCCGTCCTCGCCAAGGAAACCGACCACGTACTGCGAAATGTCCCGCGCATCGACGCCGGAGAGCGTGTGGCCATGCAGATCGATCCGGATGGTCTCGGGAACCTTGAACCAGCCCGTGGAGTGGGCAAAGCCGAGCGCCGCCATCGAGTTGTTGCCGATGCCCGTGGCGAAGGCCCCGAGCGCACCATAGATCGGCGTATGCGAGTCGCAACCCGTGATGAGCATTCCCGGGGCCACGAGGCCGGCTTCCATGATCACATGGTGAATGCTGCCGCAGCCGCTGTCGAAGAGATTGCGGATCCGGTGGCGGGCTGCGAACCTGCGCACCGCCGCCAGTGCCTCGGCCGCCTCGCGCGTCGCCGGCGCGAAATTGTGATCGAAGGCAAACACGATGCGGGACGGATCGGCGATGGAGGCGCCCGTCATTTCGTTCTCGAAGACCTTCATCACGAAGTTGGCGCTCAGGTCGTGCATTACCATCAGGTCGACATCGCACACGACCACGTCCCCGGGCTCGACAGCGCGCTGGCCGCTCTTGCTCGCCAGAATCTTCTCGATGACGTTCATAATATCTCCACGCCGCCGCCCTCTCGCACGCAGGTATCGCCGTAGTAGAGCCGCTTGCCGTCTGCAGGAATCTCGACCTGGAGGGAGATCACGGCCCCGTTGCCTCCGTCATCAGTTTCGCCAATTCCCTCCCAGCCGCACGCGCGCGAAAGAGTCTCGAGGTGCACCGTCGCACTGCGATCCGGCGGCAGCGGACTGGTCATGCCGGCGACATTGCGGGAGAGCTTCACCCAATGGCCGCAATACTCCAGAGCCAGAGTTACGGACGAGTACGCATCGACAACGGTACCGCATGCAGGCACTGGAGGGGTGTGCCCGGCAGAGACCCACACGAACAAGTCCTCCGCGCCCGCCCGGCGCAAGGCGCGCTCGAGGCGCCCCGTCAGCTCGCGATCCGTCCGACCGACCGCAAGGGCGGTGATCTCACTCTCCAACACGGCCCGCGCCAGGCGGGCCGCGTGGCGATGCATGGTGATTTCGGATGCGGTGGGCTGCGGCCGGACCCGATGCCGCGGCACGTCCACGATGTCGAGCTTCTCCGCGACCAGCTGCCGGTAAAGATCGTAGGGCAATCCTTCCTGATCCAGTACACCCACTCTCGACCAGCCGCGCTCCGCGCACAGCCGGACCAGCTGCGCGATGAGCTGGGGGCTTGGGAGGATCGTTTCATGCAGGGTGACCGAGCGAATCCAGGGATAGACTCGCGGCGACAGCGCGCACAGCAGAATCGGCTTCTCGCCGCGGGGGATCACCGTCAGGGCGCGGTTCCAGTAGGGCATGTAGTTGGAGAGGTAGCGCACGTCGTTCGAGCGCCAGACGTCGCTGAACGCCACCAGGGCGTGCACGCCCAGGCCGGCGAGGGTTCGCTGCAGCTCCTCGAGCCGGGCCTCCAGGGCCGCCCGCGGGAGCTGGCGCGGATCCCAGCCGATAAAGCCTCTCTTCATGAATGGAACAGCCTTCGGGGGGTGTCGTTCAGGGGAACGCAGCCCTCAGCCGTGACCAGCAGCGTGTCTCCGAACACCATGTACCCCGACAGCGGCAGATACGTGTTGGGATGAGCGATCAGGACCATGTCCTGCTTGCAGATGTAGTGGACGTTCTCGAGCACGTGGGGCAGTTCGTCCGGGTAGAGGCCGAGATTGTGGCCCCGAACGCGCGTGTACTGCGGCCCTGTGTATTCGCCATAACCGTGCGCACGGAAAACGTCGTTCTGCACGCGCGCGACATCGGAGATGTCCACTCCCGGGCGCAGGAAAGTCTGCGCCGCCTGCTGTGCGGCGGCGAAGATCGAAAAGGCTTGCAGCTGCGCGGCGCTCGGCTCGCCGATCACCAGCGTGCGGCAGATCTGTGCGTAGTAGCCATTGATCTGGGGTGTCAGCTCGGTCGTCACGCAGTCCCCCGGCTGGAAGCGGCGGGCGGTTGGAGGCTTCATGCCCGTCACCTCGGTGCCGCCCGAGGCCACCAGCATGAAATTGTCCTCGGCGCCGTGGGCCTTCACGAACGACTCGACTTCGGCCACGAGCTCGAACTCGGTCATCCCGGGCTCGCAGACCTTCACGAAATGCTCATAACCGCGATCGGCGAGGCGCGCGGCTTGCCGGATCCACTCGATCTCCTCCGCGGTCTTGACGCGCCGGATCTCTTCGATGTCCTGCGTCGCCGACACCGGAACCGCCGCAGTCGCTTCCTGCACGGCGCGGACGAACCGCGCCTCCATCTGTTCCAGGCCATTGATGGCCACCCGCGCGTGCCTCTCTGCGGCCAACACGGTGCGCAAACCATCCGCGAGACGCAGACAGAGTACCGGCTTGTCCCCGATGGCGGCGCCGACGGGATCGACGTCCCAGGGATCGGTGACCAGAGCCCGTACCTCACCGCCGCGGGACAGCAGCGCCAGCGCCTGCGGACCTGAGAAGTTCACGTTCACGAGGCAGCGGAACAGATCCTTGCGCCAGCCATCCCCGTAGAACAGCAGCAGGTCCCAGCCGCGCTCGGCCATCAGATCCAGATACTGTTGCCGGCGGCTGGGATTCAACATGTCAGGGAGAAACGGACTCGAGAAACCATTCGGTAGGAAGCTCACGGCCCAGGCCAAGGGCGCGGGCGCGCTCGAGCACCACGCCGCCCACAGCGGCGAACTGAATTCCGGAACCGGTGTTGTTGTTGTACAGGGTGATCTGATCCGCGTGCGTTCTGCCCTGCACCTTGCCGGCACACAGCTCCTGGATCTCGTGAATGGCCTCCCAGGCAATCACCCCGTTCCGGGCCGCATCCCAGATGTCAGGGGATTGGTCCTGCCGCGCCACGTCCTTGGCATGCACCACGTACAGATCGGCGCGCCGGATGATCTCGTCATCGATCTCGCGCCGCTTGTTGCTGCCGTCGGATCCCCCGATGGAGGCCACGTAGGTACCCTTCTCGATCCAGTGACCATCGAACACGGGGTCCCAGGCGGCGGTCGCCGCCTGAATGAAATCGCTGCCATCCACCGCGGCGCGTGGGGAGTCGGCCGGCTCTATCGGCCGATCGAGCTTGGCACTCATCGTGTGGCAGAAGTCGCGGCAATGCTCCTGATTGGGGCTGAAGACCTTGACGCGCTCGAACGCATACAGCCCGCACAGCGCCTCCAGATGCGCGCCCGCCTGCCAACCGCTGCCGAACAGCGCGAGCGCTCGGGGCTTCCGGGGCGCCAGGTACTTCGCTCCTACCGCGCTCATGGCGGCCACGCGCATCTTCTGGATGACCCCGTCGGGCATGATCGCGACCGGCTCGATTTTCTCGAGGTCGAACAACATGACCAGCCCGCACCAGCGCTTGCCGGTGGCGACCGGAAGAATGCGCCGTCGCTTCACGCCCGCGGTGTAGGAGAATCCCGCCATGTCAGAGGTGATTCGCAAAGCCCATACGCCGCTGGCGACACCGCCGCCTTCCTGTGATTTGAAGCGGTAGCGGAATCCGGGATTGTTCTTCGACTCCACCGGCATGTAGGTCTGGCTGCGCGGCCGGTTGATCGCCTGGCCCTCGGCGAGCTCGCGCAGGATCGCCTCGGTGGCACGCAATGCATCCGCGTACGTGAGAGCCTTTCCCACGTCCTCGTTGCTGAGCAGGAGCGTCATCGGGGGCTGCCGGGAAAGAAGCCGCCCGAACGCAACATCGGGATGAGGCCGCCTGCCTCGAGCATCTGCAGCAGAAAGGGCGACGGGACTTTGCCCCGCAGCGACTTCCCGGAGGTCAGATTCGTCAGCGACGCCTCCCTGATGTCCACTCGCAGAGTATCCCCGTCCTGCACGAGGTCCTGGACGCCGGCCGCCTCCAGCAGCGGCAACCCGATCTCATGGCCGTTACGATAGAACGTGCGAGCGAACAGCTCGCTGACGACGGCGCCGACGCCCGTTGCCTGCAACGCCTTCGCCGCCAGAGCCCGCCCCGATGAGCAGCCGAAGTTGCGCCCCGCCACCAGGATGTCGCCGGGGCGAATCTTGCGGGGAAACTCGGGATTGAGGCCCTCCAGCACGAACGCCGCCATCTCCCGGGCCGTCTTGAACATGATGTGCGTCGGGGTGATCAGGTCCGTTGGGATGTTGTCGCCGAACTTCCAGCAGCGACCTTCGAATACCAGAGCTGCCCCGACCGGCCCGTGCACCGCTGTGGCCACTGTCCACCCCCACATCCCACCCCACCCGGCCATTGTTCTCGGGGGTGCCCTTACTGTCTAATAGCACCTGGGGCCTCGCCCATAGCCATTGGTTATCCCCTCGATGGATCTCAGCCAGCTGAAGCGCTTCATCGCCACCGTCGAGGGCGGCAGTCTCGGCAAGGCCGCCCAGGGCCTGAATATCTCCCAGCCGGGCCTGAGCAAGAGCATTCATCAGCTGGAGTCGGACTTCGGGGCCGCTCTACTGCAGCGCGGGCCGAAGGGGGTGACCCCTACTGCGTTTGGCGAGGCGCTTTATCTGCGGGCCAAGAAGATTCTGGCGGAGTGGCATCACCTGGAGAACGACCGGGCGGCGCTGTTCAACGGTCTGACAGGACACGTCACGATCGGTGTGGCGCGCGGGACTGGATTCCTCGGCCGCGTACTGCCTGCGGCGAGTGCCAAGCTCTCGAGCAGCCGCTATGCCGTGCACCTGACCGTGGTCAGTGGAGTGGCGGAAGAGCTCGCGCGCGCGCTGCGCCTGGGCGACGTCGACTTCGCCATCGCAGTTCTGGATACCCCAGCGGGCAACACCGGCCTGGTCGAGGAAGTTCTGTTCCACGACCGATGCGGCCTGTTCGTGGATGCCCACCACCCCCTCGCCCGCGGCGGGTTCGTCTCGATCGAAGATCTCGCCCGCTACTGCTGGCTGTTCTCCGCCGATGCGGCGTCGCTGCGCGAGGCATTGAGCGCGCTCGCGCACGACCGGGGCGTCGAGCCTCGCGGCACGGTGATCGACAGCAACTCGGTGGTCTACCTGGTCACCACGTTGATCGGAAGCGACTTCGTGGGCATGTTGTCGATGGACTCGGTCGAGGATGCGGTGATCGCCGGCACGCTGGTGGAGGTGGTGCTGCACCCCGAGCAACGCTCCGGAGTCGCGGTGGCCGCGGTCGAGCGGCCCATCGGCTTTCTGCGCCGCTCCGACACGAGGCTCTCCCCCGTGGCCATGGCGTTACAAGAGGAAATCCGCAGCTTGTGCACCAAGCTCGGATACCCCCTGGTGTCCCCGCGCTGATCTGCTCAGGCGAACACCGCGGAGCCGAGCAGCACGAAGCACGCGAGCATTCCCAGTCCGAACATCCCGGAGCGCAGCGAGGCCTTATCGTGGAGATAAGCCAGGACATAGACGAGCCTGGCGAGCAGGAAAATCGCGCAACCCACCAGCTGCACCCAGATCGAGACGTGCCGCTGCGCCGCGGCCAGCACTGCGACACCGAACACTCCCAACGCCTCCATGCCGTTCAGATGAGCGGCCAGCGCGCGACGCCCCTTCCCATCCAATCGCGTCTGCTGGTCGCGAGGATGATGGTTATCGTAGCCACCGGGCATTGCATTCATCGCCTGCCCCGCAACGGCGCGCGGCCAATAGGCAAGCAGCGTAGCCAGAATCAGCGACAGATAAGGAACGGCGCTCAACATCGCATGACCCTCCGGTATCGAGTATCGTTGGCGCATCGCCCGCCTGAAGGGCGCTTCGCGAGGAGAGAGTATGAGCAAGGGGATGGACAGAAAGAAGGAGTCGAAGAAGAAACCTGCCAAGACGCTCGAGGAGAAGCGCGCCGAGAAACGGGGAAAGAAGGCAAGCAAGGCGCTGTTACGTTCCTGAGCTCGGGTGACGCGCGGCGTGAGCTGCGCGTCACCGTGGGCCGCGCGCCTCTCAGTAGCTTTCTTCCTCGCTCGGGAAATCGCCCGACTTCACCTCCGCGATGTATTTCTCGAAGGCGCTCTGAATGACCTCGTGCAGGTGGGCATACAGGCGCAGAAACCGCGGCGAGAACTCCTGATTGATGCCCAGCATGTCGTGCGTCACCAGCACCTGGCCATCCACGCCTGGCCCGGCACCGATGCCGATCACCGGAATCGACAGCTGATTCGCAACGCGCTCGGCGAGCTGGGCGGGAATCTTCTCCAGCACCACCGCAAAGCAGCCGCACTCCTGCAGGGCCATGGCATCGCGCACCAGCTGTTCGGCCTCGTCCTCTTCGGTGGCGCGCACCACGTATGTGCCGAACTTGTAGATCGATTGGGGTGTGAGGCCGAGGTGTCCCATCACGGGAATGCCCGCCGTCAGAATTCGCTTGATACTGTCCAGTACGAATTCGCCGCCTTCCATCTTGACGCAGTGCGCTCCGGATTCCTTCATGATGCGCACGGCGCTCTCCAGGGCGAGCCGGCTGTTGCCCTGGTACGAGCCGAAGGGCATGTCGACGACGACCAGCGCCCGCCTGACGCCGCGCACGACGGCGGCCGCGTGATCGATCATCTGATCGAGCGTGATCGGCAGGGTCGTCTCGTGACCATGAATGACGTTGGAGGCGCTGTCGCCCACCAGCACCACGTCGATCCCGGCCGAGTCGAGGATTCGCGCCAGGGAGAAATCGTATCCCGTGAGCATGGCGATCTTCTCGCCCCGCGCTTTCATCTCCGACAGACGCGCGGTCGTCACTCTGCGCTTTCTGTCGTCCTCTTCCGCGGAAGGGGCGATCTGGGTGGACATGGGACCTCCGCACTGGGCAAAGCCGCTGCGCTAAGAATACACTTGGGCCGCACGCGAGAGGACCTGATTGGCCGCGCAGACGATCCTGATCCTGATTATCGCCGTCAGCCTGGTCGGTCTGCTGTCACCGCGCTTCCAGGCGTGGGCGCTGTTGCGGCCCTACCAGGTCGTTCGCGAACCCCGCTCCCGCATCACCCTGATCACCAGCGGCTTCATCCACGCCGATCTGGGCCACCTGCTCTTCAACCTGATCACCTTCTACTCGTTCGGGTTTCCCCTGGAGAGGGTCATCGGAAGCACCCGGTTCGTGATCCTCTACCTGTTCGGGCTGCTGGTGAGCAACATGGGCACGACGCTCAAGCACCGTGAAGATCCCAATTACGCCTCCCTGGGCGCCTCGGGAGCCATTCTCGCGGTGCTGTTCGCCTCGATCCTGTATTTCCCGCGCCAGCGGCTGTTCATCCTGCCCCTGCCGGTGCCGATCCCTGCGGCCTGGTTCGCCCTCGGCTATCTCGCCCTCACCTACTACTGGTCAAAGCGCTCCAGGGGCCGCATCAACCATGATGCCCACCTCGGGGGAGCGCTCGCCGGATTGCTGTTCGTCGCGGTGACCGCGCCGCAGGCCTACGCGAATTTCATCGACGCTCTGAGCGGGCAGGGGCGCTAGGGGAGCCGACGGCCCTTCGAGCAACCGCTTCACCACCGGACCATCGTTTCAACGCAGCGTGATGCTCACCGGGCAGTGGTCGCTGCCCATGACATCAGCGTGGATCTGGGCCCGCTGCACTGCAGGGCCGAGCGCCTTCGAGACGACGACATAGTCGATTCTCCATCCGACATTGCGCGCGCGCGCATTGGTGAACACGCTCCACCAGCTGTAGTGCCCGTTGCCCTGCTTGAACAAGCGGAAGGTGTCGATGAAGCCCGCGTCCAGAAAGTTCTGGAAGCCCTTGCGCTCCTCATCCGTGAAACCCTTCTTGCCGCGATTCGGCTTGGGATTGGCCAGGTCGAGCTCGGTGTGCGCGACATTCAGATCGCCACAGAAAATGACCGGCTTGCGCCGCTCGAGCTGGCGGCAGTAGGCGAGGAAGGCCGGA
>Ga0070681_10001750_pt1 | contig 19446 bp, 19 predicted proteins | sample KBSC83BmetaG_FD_65650 | JGI IMG/M metagenome (GOLD analysis project Ga0070681, IMG submission 65650) | Corn rhizosphere microbial communities from Kellogg Biological Station, Michigan, USA - KBS C8-3B metaG | ecosystem: Host-associated > Plants > Roots > Rhizosphere | place: USA: Michigan... | reverse complement strand
CGCGGCACGCTGCCGACGCTCGCGACGTTCGCGCTGGTGGCGATCTTCGTCTCGGCGGCCGTGTGGCAGCACGCGCGGATGCGCGAGCGCGAGGCGCGCGCGGCCACGCTCGCCGCGGCGAGCGGCCTCGCGCCGGTGCCGGTGCCGCACGGCGTAACCGACTGGGAAGCGTGGCGCTACCGGCGCGTCCTGCTCACGGGGCAATACGATGCGAAGCATTCGATCCTCATCGACAACGCCATCGACGCGGGCCGCGTCGGATTCGAGGTCGTGACACCGTTCCTGCTCGACGACGGGCGCGCGGTGCTGGTCGAGCGCGGCTTCGTCGCTGCCGGCCCGTCGCGCGCCGAGTTGCCGCAGGTTGCGGTGCCGGAGGGTGCGCAGCGCGTGCGCGGGCGCATCGAGCTGCCGCGCCGCTACGTCGAGCTCGCGAAGACGACGCCGCAGGGCGTGCTGTGGCAGAACCTCGACCCGGCGCGCTTCGCGGCGGCGACCGGCGTCGTGGTGCTGCCGATCGTCGTGCAGCAGGACCGCGATGACGCGGCTGGCGACGGCCTCACGCGCAACTGGCCGGCGCCCGACGAGGGCGCGGGTCGCAACTTCTCGTACATGCTGCAGTGGATCGCGTTCGCGGTGCTGGCACTCGCGCTGTGGGCATGGTTCGGGCCGCCGCGGCGATGGCTTCGCAAATGAGCGTTCCCCGCACCGCGCCGGCGCCGCGCGCGAGCCGCCGGCCCCTCCTGCTGGTCGCGCTCGTCTGCATCGCGCCGATCGTCGCCTCGTACCTCGCGTACTACGTGTTCCATCGCGACAGCCACGTCAATTACGGCACGCTGGTCGCGAAGCCGGCGCCGGCGTTCGCCGGCACGACGCTTGCCGGCAAGCCGCTCGCGCTCGCCGACTTCAAGGGTCGCTGGCTGATGCTGGTCGCGGCGCCCGCGGAGTGCGACGCGACCTGCACGGCGGCGTTGTACGCGACGCGGCAGTCGCGCACGATGATGGGCCGGGAGCGCGACCGCGTCGCGCGGGCTTGGCTGGTGACCGACGGCGCGCCACTGGCCGATTCGCTCCGCGCCGAGCAGCCCGACCTCGACATCGTGCGCGTGGCGCCGGATGCGCTGGCCGCATGGCCGCGGGGCGACGACGCAATCTATCTCGTCGACCCGCTCGGCAACGTCGTGCTGGCGTGGCCGCGCGAGCCCGACATCAAGGCGCTCGCCAACGACCTCACGCGCCTGTTGAGGGCCTCGCAGATCGGCTGATGCCGGCGCGCGCTAAAATGACAGCTTCATGACGACGCTCGCCGCCGCCGACAGCCGCCTGCGGCAATTCCTCGCGCTGACCAAGCCGCGCGTGGTGTCGCTGATCGTGTTTTGCGCGGTGATCGGCATGTTCCTCGCCGTGCCCGGCCTGCCGCCGCCGCAGCGCGTGTTCTTCGCCACCGTGGGCATCGCGCTCGTCGCCGGCGCCGCCGCCGCGATCAACTGCCTCGTCGAGCAGCACATCGACGCGGCGATGCTGCGCACGCGCTGGCGGCCGTTGCCGGCGGGCCAGCTGACACCGCGCACCACGCTGGCCTTCGCCGCCGTCGTCGGCGGCGCCGGCCTGTGGATCCTGTGGGCGCTCGTCAACCCGCTGACGATGTGGCTGACGCTCGGTACGTTCGTCGGCTACGCGATCGTCTACACGGTGCTGCTGAAGCCCGCGACACCGCAAAATATCGTCATCGGCGGCGCGTCCGGCGCGATGCCCCCGGTGCTGGGCTGGGCGGCGGTGACCAACGGCGTGTCCGCCGAAGCGCTGATCCTGTTCCTGATCATCTTCGCGTGGACGCCGCCGCACTTCTGGGCGCTGGCGCTCTACCGCACGCAGGATTACGCCCGCGCCGGCCTGCCGATGCTGCCGGTCACGCACGGCTCGCGCTACACGCGGTTGATGATCGTGCTCTACACGGTCGTGCTGGTCGCCGTGTCGTGCCTGCCGTTCGCGATCCGGATGAGCGGCTACCCGTACCTCGTCGCGGCGCTCGCGCTCGGCGCCGGCTTCCTGGGCTACGCGTGGCGCCTGTGGCGCAACTACAGCGACGCGCTGTCGCGCCGCGCGTTCCGCTACTCGATCCTCTACCTCGCGGCGCTGTTCACGGCGCTCCTCGTCGACCACTACTGGCCATGAGCGGCCGGCGCCAGGTCGTGTGCGCGGGCCTTCGCCGGCCGGCGTCGCGATGGCTCGCGGCCGTGGCGATGCTCGCCGCGGCGCTCACGCTCGCGGCGTGCGCGCCGTCGCCGCCGAAGTTCCTCGCATCCGACATCACCGGCTCGTCGTTCGGACACGACTTCAGCCTGCCGGACGCGAGCGGCAAGCAGCGCTCGCTCGCCGATTTCCGCGGCAAGGTCGTCGTGGTGTTCTTCGGCTACACCCATTGTCCCGACGTGTGCCCGACCACGCTCGCCGAGCTTGCCGAAACGATGAAGCGCCTCGGCAACGACGCGTCGCGCGTGCAGGTGGTGTTCATCACCGTCGACCCGGCGCGCGACACGCCCGAGGTGCTTTCGCAGTACGTGCCCGCGTTCGACAAGCGATTCATCGCGTTGCGCGGCGACGCCGACGCGCTCGCGGCGACGGCCAAGGATTTCAAGGTGATCTACCAGAAGCAGCCCGGCGCGACGCCGGGCAGCTACACGATGGATCATTCGGCGGGGACGTACATCTACGATCCCCAGGGCCGGCTGCGCCTCTACGTCAGCTACGGGCAGGGCCCCGACGTGTTCACGCACGACATCAAGGCGCTGCTCGCCGGCTGACCCCGCTCGCCGGTCCCGCCGTGGTGGCGGGCGGCGCGTGCGCGCCGGCGTCCGGCGTCAGATCTCGATCATCTCGAAATCCTCCTTGCGGGCGCCACACTCGGGGCAGCTCCAGTTCGGCGGCACGTCTTCCCAGCGCGTGCCGGGTGCGATGCCTTCCTCGGGACAGCCTTCGGCCTCGTCGTAGATCCAGCCACAGATGAGGCACATGTATTTCTTCATCGCTGCCGCGCGCCGGAGTGGGTTTAAAATGCAATTTTAGCAATGCCGCCCACCGAACCCCCGCCGCTCGTCCTCGCGTTCGCCGCGTCGGACCCGTCGAATGGCGCCGGCATCGGCGCCGACATCCTCACGCTCGCGAGCATGGGCTGCCACCCGCTCGTGGTGATCACCGCGGTCACCGTGCAGGACACGATCGGCGTCGAAGGCATGCGCGCGATCGACTCCGACTGGGTCGCCGACCAGGCGCGCGCGCTGCTCGAGGACATGACGATCGATGCGTTCAAGATCGGCGTGCTCGGCAGCGTGGAGAACATCACCGCGATCGCGGAGATCGTCGCCGACTACCCCGACGTGCCGCTGGTGCTCGATCCGGTGCTGGCCTCGGGCCGCGGCGACGAGCTCGCCAGCGACGAGATGACGCACGCGCTGCGCGAGCTTCTGCTGCCGCAGACCTCGATCATCACGCCCAACAGCCTCGAGGCGCGGCGCCTCGCGGAATCGGACGAGGATGACGACGAGCCTTCGCTCGCGGCCTGCGCCGCGCGCCTGATCGAATGGGGCGCCGAGACCGTGCTCATCACGGGCACGCACGACGCCACCAAGGATGTCGTCAACACGCTCTACAACCGCTCAGGCGTCGTGCGCAGCGACACGTGGCCGCGGCTTGCCGGCAGCTACCACGGCTCGGGCTGCACGCTCGCGTCGGCGATCGCGGCGATGCTCGCCAACGGCCTCGCGCTTCCCGACGCGGTGCGCGAGGCGCAGGCGTTCACGTGGCAGACGCTCGACAAGGCCTACCGCCCGGGCATGGGCCAGGCGCTTCCCGACCGCATGTTCTGGGCGCGCGGCGACGCCGACGTGCCGCTCGACGACGAGGGCGAGGCGCGCGTCGCGCGCAAGCGTGCGGATGCTCGCAGCGGCCACTGACGTCGCCGGCGACGCGCGCGCGGCGCGACGCTCGCGCGTGGCCGGCGTGTACGCGGTCACGCCCGACCAGGACGACACGGATGATCTCGTCGCGCGTGTCGACGCAGCGATTCGCGGCGGCGCGGCGGCGATCCAGTATCGCAACAAGGCGGCCGACGCCGCGTTGCGCGAGGCGCAGGCGCGCGCGCTGGTGCGAGCCTGCGAGGGCCGCGCGCTCTTCATCGTCAACGACGACGCAACGCTCGCCGCGCGCGTCGCCGCCGACGGCGTGCATCTCGGCGAGGACGACGGCGCCATCGACGACGCGCGACGGCGGCTGCCGAGCGATGCGATCGTCGGCGTGTCGTGTTACGGCGATGCGTCGCGCGCCCGCGATGCCGCGGCACAGGGCGCCGACTATGTCGCGTTCGGCAGCTTCTTCCCGTCGCGCGTGAAGCCCGGCGCGCGACAGGCGAAAGTCGAGCTGCTCGCGCACGCGCGGACGCTTGGCGTGCCGGTGGTCGCGATCGGTGGGATCACCGCCGCCAACGCCGCCGCGCTCGTCACCGCCGGCGCCGACGCGGTCGCGGTGATCTCGGACGTGTTCGCGCACGCGACGCACGCCGGCGTCGAGCGCGCGACTCGACGCCTCGTCGATGTCGTCGCGGCGGCGCGCACGCCGCGGAGGCATTCACCGTGAGCGCGCCGGCCGGCGCGCGCGAGCAAGCACCGCAGCACGAAGCGCGGAGGTTAGCGCGATGACCGCCAACGACGAGCTCTTCGCGCGCGCCCAGCGCACGATCCCCGCGGGCGTCAACTCGCCGGTACGCGCGTTCCGCTCGGTCGGCGGCACGCCGCGCTTCATCGCGCGCGGCGAGGGCGCTTTCGTGTGGGATGCCGATGGCCGCCGCTACGTCGACTACGTGGGCTCGTGGGGTCCTGCGATCGTCGGCCACGCCGAGCCGTCGGTCGTGCGCGCCGTGCAGGAGCGGGCGGCGCTCGGGCTGTCGTTCGGCGCACCCACGGCACTCGAGGTCGAGATGGCGGAAACGCTCGCGCGAAGGCTGCCGTCGCTCGAGCTCGTGCGCCTCGTGTCGTCGGGCACCGAGGCGACGATGACGGCGCTGCGCCTCGCGCGCGGCTTCACGGGACGCAGCCGCATCGTCAAGTTCGAAGGCTGCTACCACGGCCATGGCGACAGCCTGCTCGTCAAGGCGGGGTCGGGCGCGCTGACGTTCGGCCATCCGTCGTCGGCCGGCGTGCCCGAGGCGATCGCCAACGAGACGCGCGTGCTGCCGTACAACGACATCGCCGCGCTCGACGCGCTGTTCGCGAGCGAGGGCGACGCGATCGCCGGCGTGATCGTCGAGCCCGTCGCCGGCAACATGAACCTCGTGCGGCCCGCGCCGGGCTTCCTCGAGGCGATCCGCGTGCGCTGCGACGCGCACGGCGCCGTGCTGATCTTCGACGAGGTGATGACCGGGTTTCGCGTCCACGCAGGCGGCGTGCAGGGCATGACCGGCATCGCGCCCGACCTCACGACGCTCGGCAAGGTGATCGGCGGCGGAATGCCGGTGGCGGCGTTCGGCGGCAAGCGCGCGATCATGGAAGAGATCGCGCCGCTCGGCCCGGTGTACCAGGCCGGCACGCTGTCCGGCAATCCGGTGGCGCTCGCTGCCGGGCTCGCGACGCTCGCGATCACCGAGCGTCCCGGCTTCTACGAGTCGCTCGCCGCGAAGGCGAGCGCGCTGTGCCGCGGCCTCGAGGCCGCGGCGCGCCGCGCGGGCGTCGACTTCGTCGCCGACAGCGTGGGCGGCATGTTCGGCCTGTATTTCGCGCCGCGCGTGCCGGCGAGCTTCGCCGAGGTGATGAGCACCGACAAGGACCGCTTCAATCGCTTCTTCCACGCGATGCTGGATGCCGGCATCTACTTCGCGCCGTCCGCCTACGAGGCGGGATTCGTGTCGGCGGCGCACGACGACGCGACGCTCGACGCGACGCTCGCCGCCGCGCGCGCGGCGTTCGCCGCCGTCGCCTGACCCGGCCTCTCGCGTGGCCACGCCGGGACGCAACGAGCCGTGCCCCTGCGGCAGCGGCCGCCGCTACAAGCTCTGCCACGGCCGCATCGTCCCGCAGGCGCGCAAGGTCGACTTCGTCATCGCCGGCACGCAGAAGGGCGGCACCAGCGCGCTCGACGTCTACCTGCGCGAGCATCCGCAGCTTTGCATGCCGACGAGCGTCAAGGAGGTGCACTACTTCGACGACGAGGCGCATTTCGCGCGCGGCGCCGACTACACGATCTACCACGGCTTCTTCGAGCCGCGCGCGAGCGACCGCGCGGTCGGCGAGGCGACGCCGTATTACATGTACTGGGAGCCGGTGGCCGCGCGCATTCACGCGTACAACCCGGCGATGAAGTTCGTCATCCTGCTGCGCAATCCCGCGACGCGCGCGTACTCGCACTGGAACATGGAGGTGAAGAAGAAGCGCGAGACGCTGTCGTTCGAGGATGCCCTCGCGCGCGAGGACGAGCGGCTGGCCGCCACGCCGACGCGCCAGCACAAGCGCATTTCCTACGTCGATCGCGGCCGCTACAGCGTGCAGCTCGCGCGGCTTCGCGCGCTGTTCCCGCCGGAGCAGGTGCTGGTGATGCGCAGCGACGAGCTCCGGCGCGACCCGGCGCAGGCGCTTGCCAAGGTGACCGATTTCATCGGCGTCGAGCCGCTTGCCGCGACGCCGTCGCTGTCGGTCAACGAGTTCCCGTACGACGCGCCGATGAGCGCGGCTGCGGCGCGCTTCCTGCATGAGGCGTTCGCCAGCGAGATCGAGACGCTCGAGCGCACGCTCGGCTGGGACCTCGCCGACTGGAAGAAGCCGGTGGCTGGATCGTGAGCGCGCGCTACGCCGGCTTCGACCCGGCGGTGCCGGTGACCTGCGTGACGCCCGGCATCGGCGGCGCCATTCATCGCTTCCACGACACGTCGCCGTTCAGCCCGTCGGGCCGCTACCTCGCGATGACGCGCTTCGCGTTCGAGGACCGGCTGCCGCCGCCCGGCACGTCGGCCGACATCCTCGTCGCCGATCTCGAAAGCGGCGAGGTGCGCACGGTGGCGACGACGCTCGGCGCCGACACGCAGCTCGGCGCGCAGGTGCAATGGGGCGCCGACGATGCGAGCCTCTTCTTCAACGACGTCGACACGTCGACGTGGCGGCCGTATGGCGTGCGCCTCGATCCGGCGACGGGCGAGCGCGCGCGGCTCGCCGGCAGCGTCTACTGCATCTCGCCCGACGGCCGCACCAGCGCGAGCCCGTGCCTCTTGCGCACGCGCCGCACGCAGGCGGGCTACGGCGTCATCGTGCCGCGCGAGCACATTCCGCAAAACCGCGGCGCGCCGGCGGACGATGGCGTGTACCTGACCGACACGCATAGCGGCGAGGAGCGGCTTCTTGTGTCGCTCGCCGACATCGTCGCCGCGACGTTCACGCGCGAGGAGCGCGAGATGTTCGACCAGGGCGCGTTCTACGGCTTCCACGCCAAGTGGAATCCGCAAGGCACGCGGCTCATGTTCATCGTGCGCTGGCTGTCGCCGGTGCCGGGGCAGCCGCGCCTCAACAACGTCATCACGATGCGTGCCGACGGCAGCGACATCCAGCGGCCGATCACCGACCGGCATTGGCGCCGCGGCGGCCATCATCCGAACTGGTGCCCGGACGGCGAGCGCGTGCTGATGAACCTCAACCTCGCCGGCACCGGACTGCGGCTCGTCGCGGCGCGCTACGACGGCGCCGACCTCCACATGCTGAACGAGCGCCTCGTTGCCTCGGGCCATCCGACGATGCATCCGGACGGCATCCACGTGCTGACCGACGCCTACGTGTCCGAGCCGCTCGCCTATCGCGACGGCACGACGCCCATCCGCTGGCTCGACCTCGCGGCGACGCGCGAGACCGAGCTCGTGCGCATCCGCACCGCGGCGCCGTACGCCGGGCCCGCGCAGGAGCTTCGCGTCGACTCGCACCCGGCGTGGGATCGCATGTGGCGCCGCTTCGCGTTCAACGCCTGTCCCGAGGGACGGCGCCAGGTTTTCGTCGCCGACATGTCAGCGCTCGTCGGCCCTCGTCCGTTAGACGCTACGTCGGCCGCGCACGCGTAAACCTTCATGCATGCGCGCGGTCAGACGACCCGGCATGCATTCGCATGAGCGCCGGCATGCGCGCGCACGGGCGTCGCGCAATGCGCGTGGGCGCTTGCGAAGCGTCTCCGGATGGCGACAGCATGTCATGCGAACACGCACGCGGCGCTCGTCGAAAGCGCCCGGCCAGAGGGGTGGGAGAAGCCGAAAAACCCTTGTGGCACGCGTAGTTGCGTTCATTTTCCGAGGGGCGCCGTGGTACCATGCGGCGCCTCATTCTGCGGGGCGCGTCCCGCGTTGACCGAGTCGAACGACGAGACCGAAGTGACGGAAGCCACCCGCAAACGCCTAGGCGAGCTTTTGATCGAGCGCGGCAAGCTCGACGCGACCGCGCTCGAGCGCGCGCTGCGGCTGCAGCAGGAATCGGGCGGCAAGCTCGGCGCGCTGTTGGTCACGCTCGGGCTTTGCGCGCAACGCGACGTCACCGAGGCGCTCGCCGCGCAGCTTGGGCTGCCGGTGCTCGACGCGGCGAGCTATCCCGAGCTCCCGGTGCTGGAGGAGCGCATATCGGCGCGCTTCCTGCGCGAGGCGCGCGCGCTGCCGGTGCGCGAGGACGACAACGAGCTCGCGCTGGCGATGGCCGACCCGACCGATCGCTACACGATCGACGCGTTCGAGATGGTGACGGGCCGCGCGGTTCGCCCGATGGTGGCGATTCCCACCGAGCTCGACGCCGCGCTCGAGCGGCTGTACGGCGCCGGCAAGCAGAACGGCCCGCTCGTCGGCGACCTCGAGCAGCGCGTCGACGAGATCGCCTTCGACGCCGACGTCCAGCAGCTGAAGGACCTCGCCTCCGAGGCGCCGGTGATCCGGCTCGTGTCGCTGCTCATCACCAACGCGCTCGAGGCGCGCGCGTCCGACATCCACATCGAGCCGTTCGAGAACCGCCTGATCGTGCGCTACCGGATCGACGGCGTGCTGCACGAGATCGAGTCCCCGCCCAAGCGCCTGTCGGCGGCGGTGATCTCGCGCGTCAAGATCCTCGCCAACCTCGACATCGCCGAGCGCCGGCTGCCGCAGGACGGCCGCATCCGGCTGCGCATCCAGGGGAAGGAGATCGACCTGCGCGTGTCGACGGTGCCGACGATGCACGGCGAATCGGTCGTGATGCGGATCCTCGACAAAGGCGGCGTCGCACTCGACTTCCACAAGCTCGGCTTCATGGACGACACGCTCGACGCGTTCATGAAGGCGCTGCTGCAGCCCAACGGCATCCTGCTCGTCACCGGGCCGACGGGCTCCGGCAAGACCACGACGCTCTACACGGCGCTCGACCGCCTCAACAATCCCGACGTCAAGATCCTCACCGTCGAGGATCCGGTCGAGTACCAGATGGCGGGCATCAACCAGATCCAGGTCAAGCCGCAGATCGACCTGACGTTCGCCAACGCGCTGCGCTCGATCGTGCGCCAGGACCCCGACGTCATCATGATCGGCGAAATCCGCGACCTCGAGACCGCGCAGATCGCCGTGCAGTCGGCGCTGACCGGCCACCTCGTGCTGTCCACCGTGCACACCAACGACGCGCCGTCGACGATCAACCGCCTGCTCGACATGGGCGTCGAGGACTACCTGTTGAGCTCGACGGTGATCGGCATAGAGGCGCAGCGCCTCGTGCGCACGCTGTGCGCGCATTGCAAGGAGCCCTACCACGCCGTCCCCGAGGTGATCGCGCAGATGGGCCTCGCGCGCTTCGCCAATGGGCATGACATCACGCTTTATCACGCCAAGGGCTGCGCGCAATGCGCGAACACCGGCTACACCGGCCGCATCAGCATCATCGAGATGATGCCGATGACCGACGCGGTGCGGACGATGGTGATGAAGCACGCCAACGCCGCCGAGCTCAAGGCGCAGGCGATGAAGGACGGCATGCTGACGATGTACGAGGACGGCCTGCGCAAGGCGGTGGCGGGCACCACGACGATCGAGGAAGTGCTTCGCGCCACGCGCGAGGATTAGTCATGGGCCATTCGACCTCAACTGGCCGTCATCGCCGCGAAAGCGGCGATCCAGCCTTGACGTCGCGTGCGCGCGCGCGGCCGATCCTGCGCGGCGTTACGACTGGATTCCCGCATCCGCGGGAATGACGGGACCCCATGCCGCTCTATCGCTACAAGGCCGTGTCGACGGCCGGCGAGCTTTCCACCGGGGAGCTCGATGCCGCCAACGAGGCGGAGATCGTCGATCGCCTGCGCGACCAGGGGCTGATGCCGATGCAGGTGGTGGCATCGAGCGGCGGCGCGCGTCCGCTGGCGGCGGTCCCGGCGGCGCCGACGCGGCGAGAGCGCCGCTCGATGTTCGCGTCGAAGACAGTCTCGCAGGACCAGTTGCTGGCGGTCACGCGCGAGCTCGCGACGCTGCTGCGCTCCGGGCTGCCGCTCGACCGCGCGCTGGAGACGCTGATCGGACTCGCGCCGACGCGGCCGGTGGCGGCGCTGCTGCAAGGCGTGCGCGACGACGTGCGCGGCGGCAAGGCGCTGTCGCAGGCGCTCGACGCGCGGCGCGAGGTGTTCTCGCGCTTCTACGTCAACATCGTGCGCGCCGGCGAGGCCGGTGGTGCCCTGGGTCCGGTGCTGACGCGGCTCGCCGACACGATGGAGCGCGCCAAGGAGCTCAAGGGGACGGTGACCTCCGCGCTCATCTACCCGACCATCCTCATCTGCGTCGCGGTGGCGTCGGTGATGGTGCTGCTGTTCTTCGTCGTGCCGCAATTCAAGACGCAGTTTTCGCAGGCCGGCCAGGCGCTGCCGTGGTCGACGGTGCTCGTCATCGCCGCCGGCGAGTTCATCAAGGGCTATTGGTGGGCGCTCGTGCTCGGCGCGATCGGCGTGGCGTGGATCGTGCGGCGCGCGCTCGCCGAGCCGCGCACGCGCAAGCGCTTCGACGCCTTCGTGCTGCGGCGCAAGCTCCTCGGCGAGCTCGTGCAGAAGATCGAGACGGCGCGCTTCACGCGCACGCTCGGCACGCTGCTCGCCAACGGCGTGACGCTGCTCGGCGCGCTGTCGATCGTCAAGGAGACGGTCGGCAACCTCGTGATGCGCGACGCGCTCGACGGCGTGATCGCCGAGCTCCGCGAGGGCAAGGGCTTCGGCCGGCCGCTGGCCGCGACCGGCGTCTACCCGCGGCTCGCCACCCAAATGATCCTCGTCGGCGAGGAGTCGGGACAGCTCGAGGAAATGCTGACGCGCGTCGCCGAGGTCTACGACCGCGAGGTGCAGCTCGTCATCAAGCGCTTCCTCGCGGTGCTCGAGCCCGTGATGATCCTCGGGCTCGCCGTCGTCGTCGGCTTCATCGTGCTGTCGATCCTGCTCGGGGTGATCGGCATGAGCGAGCTCGTCCACTGAAGCGAACCAGCGAGCGGGCCGCGTCCACCTCGCGGCCGGCGTCCGCGTTAACGGGAAGGCAATGATGCGCACCAGGCACGTTTTCGGGCACAGGCAGTCGGGCATGACGATGATGGAGCTCCTCGCGGTGCTCGTCATCATCGGCGTGGTCATGGGCGTCGTCGGCGGCAAGTTCTTCGGCCAGGCCGAGGAGGCGAAGCGCAAGGCGGCGAAGATCGAGATCAACCAGATCGGCCAGGCGCTCGACCTCTTCAAGCTGGAGGTCGGCCGCTACCCGACCACCTCCGAGGGCTTGCAGGCGCTGATCACCGCGCCGGCCGGCGTCACCAACTGGAACGGACCGTACTGGAAGAACGGCACGCTGCCGACCGACCCGTGGAAGAACGAGTACAAGTACGCGGCGCCGGGCCAGCACGGCGCGTACGACATCGTGTCGATGGGCCCGGACGGCAAGGAGGGCGGCGACGGCGCCGACCGCGACATCACGAGCTGGGACCAGTAGCTTGTCGCGATGATCGCCTGCCCACGCCCGTCGCTGCGCATTCGCGGCTTCACGATGATGGAGCTGCTGGTCGTGCTCGCGATCATGGGGATCATCGCGGCGTTCGCGATGCCGACGTTCGGCGGCAGCGGCGTGTCGACCAGCGCGCTGCGCGGCGCGGCGCGCGAGATCGCCGCGGGATTGCGCTACGCGCGAAGCGAGGCTGTCGCGAAGCGTCACGAGACGTTCGTCGCCATCGACCTCGCGGGCCGGCGCTTCAAGGTCGCCGACGATCCCGTCGAGCACGCGTTGCCCAAGGACGCCGAGATCAAGCTCTTCACCGCGCAGTCGGACCTCGTCAACGACTCGACGGGCGCGATCCGCTTCTTTCCCGACGGCGGCAGCAACGGCGGTCGCATCACCGTCGCCTCGGGCGATCGCAAGTTCGACATCGACGTCGACTGGCTGACCGGCCGCGTGTCGATCGCGCAATGAGGACCGAGGCGCATGCCGGTGCTTGCCGTCATTCCCGCGAAGGCGGGAATCCATGCATTCACGTCGCGCTGCGGCGTGGGTCCCCGCTTTCGCGGGGACGTGGGTCCCCGCTTTCGCAGGGACGTGGGTCCCCGCTTTCGCGGGGACGTGGGTCCCCGCTTTCGCGGGGACGCGGCTCGCCCGCTGCGCGTGCGAGCCGCGGTTTCTCGCTGCTCGAGGTGCTGGTCGCCTTCGTGATCCTGGCGCTCGTCGGCACGACGCTCTCGCGCCTCTATTCGCAGTCGCTGCGCAATGCCGGCAGCGCGGAGGAATGGAGCCGCGCGGTGCTCGTCGCCGAAGGCCAGCTCGCCGCCGCGGCGTCGGTGGTGCCGCTCAAGGAGGGCAGCAACGCCGGCAGCGCCGACGACGGCCGCATCCAGTGGACGACGCGCGTGGAGCCCTACGTCGCGCCGAATACGAGCCCCGATCTCCTCAACGCCTCGGCGCAGCTGCCGTCCACACTTCTGCGGGTCAGCGTCGACGTGTCGTTTCCCGGCGATTCGGGCGCGCCGCGCTCGATCGCGCTGTCGACGGTGAAGCTCGTGCGCAAGGAGCTCAAGTGAGCGGCGGCGCGAGCATGGCGGATCGCCGATTGCACGCGCTGGCGCGTGCCATCGGCGGCTTCACGCTGGTCGAGCTTTTGATCGCGCTCGTGCTGATGGCGCTCATCTCGGCGTTGCTGTTCGGCTCGCTCAAGGTCGCAGGGAGGAGCTCCGACGCCGGCGATGCCAAGGCCGAGGCGACGGCGAGCATGCGCCTCGCCTCCGATTTCCTGCGCACGGAGATCGAGGAGCAGCATCCGCAGCGCATGCGGCACATCGCCGAGTTCCCGCTGCTGTTCAGCGGTGCGCCCGACCAGCTCGAGTTCGCGGCACCCGTGCCGTCGCGGATCCAGGGCGGCGGCGTATGGCTCTACCGGCTGCGCGTCGCCACCGATGGCGACAAGTCGACGCTCGTGCTCGACCGCATGGTGCCCGACGTCAACGCGCAGGCGCTGCCGCAGTTCACCGGCAACGATCGTTCGGTGCTGGCCGACGACATCACGGACATCAAGCTGCAGTACTTCGGCCGCGACGACGGCGCCGACGCGTCGGTGGCGCCGACGTGGCGCGATCGCTGGGACAGCCGCCAGACGCTGCCGCTCGAGATCCGCATCGACGTGACCCCCGCCAGGGGATCGGCGTGGCCGACGATCTATGCGTCGCCGCGCAATGCGCCGGAGGCCGGATGCCGCGGCTACGACTACAACCGCCAGCGATGCGTGTCGGCATGAGCGCGTCACGCACACCGTCCTTTGTGGCTTCGCACGATGCCCCCTCCGCGATGGCAGCGCGCTCGCGCACCACGCTGCAACGCGGGTCGTCGCGCGAATGCCAGCGCGGCATCGCGCTGATCCTCGTGCTGTGGATCACCGTCCTGCTGACAGCCATCGGCGCGAGCTTCGCCTTTGGCATGCGCCACGAGGCGCTGTCGGCGCGCAACGCGGTCGACGTCGCGATGGCGCGCGCCGCCGCCGACGGCGCCGTCGAGCGCACCGTCTACGAGCTGTCGCGGCCGCGCGTCGCCGACGCCTGGATCGCGGACGGCAGCACGCACACGTGGACCGACGGCGCGGTGGCGCTGTCGGTCACCGCGGTCGACGAGGCCTCGCGGATCGACGTCAACACCGCGCCCGACGCGCTCCTCACCAGCGCGCTGATCCAGCTCGGCGGCACCGACGCGACGACCGCGGCGCGGCTCGTCGATGCGATCGACGACTGGAAGGATGCTGACGATTTGAAGCGCCCCAACGGCGCCGAGGCGCCCGACTACCAGGCCGCTGGCCTCAAGTACACGCCGTCCAACGCGCCGTTCGAGACGGTGGGCGAGGTCTCGCGCGTGCTCGGCATGCCGCAAGCGCTATTCGCGCGGATCGCGCCGACGCTTACCGTGTATTCGCGCGCCCGTGGCGTCAACCCGGCCACCGCGGCGCGCGACGTGCTGCTCGCGCTGCCCAATGCCGCGCCCGACGCGGTCGACGCGTTCATCGCCGCGCGCGCCGATGCGCTCGCGCAAAAGCTGCCGGTGCCCCCGTTTCCGCCCGCGGCGGGCATGTCGTCGGGCGCGGTGTCGACCTGGCGCATCCGTGCGACGGCCTCGATCGCCAATGGTGTAACCTTCGTGCGCGAGGCCGTCGTGCGTCCGTCTGCGGACATGCGCCGCCCGCTGATCGTTCTCGCATGGCTGCAGGGCACGGGCGCCCTGCCGGCGCCTGCCGCATCGGCCGCCGCCTCCACTCCCGATTCCAATGGCCGATCCTGATCTCGCCTCGGCGAACGTCACCCTTGCCGACTGGGCCGGGCGCCTGCGCATCCCCGCGTTCTTCGCGTGGTGGCGGCGCGAGCTCGCGGCCGCGGTGCCGACGCGCATCCGCGCGGCGATCGCCGAGCGCCGGCTGCGGCCCGTGATCGCGTACGACGGCGAGCGCATCGGCTTCTGGCGCGCGCTGCGCGAAGGCAACACCGTGCGGATGAACGAGGCGGCGTCGATCGCCGCGAACACCGACGCGGCCACGCTCGGCGCGCAGGGGCGCGCCGCGCTCGACGCGATCTTCGCCGGCAACGCCGGCGCGCGCGAGGTGACGCTCGCGCTGGCGCCGAAGCTCGTGCTGCGCCGTCGCGTCACGCTGCCCGCCGCGGTCGACGAAAGCCTCCGCGCGACGATCGGCTACGACCTCGATCGCCTGACGCCGTTCAAGCCCGAGGAAGTGGCGTTCGACGCGGTCGTCGCCGAGCGCGACTCGGCGCGGCGCACGATCGGCGTCGACCTGGTCGCGGTGCGCCGGCGCACGCTCGACCAGGCGCTCGCGCAGGCCCGCGCATTCGGCGCCGACGTCGTCGCCGTCGTCGACGGCTCGCCGCGCGACGCCGCCGAGTCGAAGATCAACCTGCTCGATCCCGAGGACCGCAGCGGCGGCGGCCGCTTCTTGCGCTGGCAGGTGCTCGTGCCGCTCGCGGTGCTCGTCGCGCTCTTCGTCGCCGCACTGGCGGTGCCGCTGTGGCAGAAGCGCGAGTACGCGATCGCGATGATGAACACCGCGGACGAGGCCGCGATCCGCGCGCAGCAATCCGACCGGCTGCGCACCGAGCTCGACCGGATGGTCGGCCAGTACAACTTCGCCCTCGAGCGCAAGTACACGACGCCGGGCGTCGCGCAGGTCCTCAACGAGCTCTCCGCCCTGTTGCCCGACGACACGTGGCTCACGCACTTCGAGGTGAAGTCGATGATCCGCGGCAAGGTGACGCAGCGCGAGGTGTACATGCGCGGCGACTCGGCCAACGCCGGCAAGCTCATCTCGCTGCTGGAGAACGCGACGCTCGTCGGCAACGCGACGCCGCGCTCGCCGACCACCAAGCTCAATCCCGGTCCCGGCGAGTCGTTCGATATCGGCGCGCAGCTGAAGGCGACGCCGCCACCCGCGAAGATCGCGCTGACCGAGACGATGAATCCGCCGCGTCGCGCCGCGGCTGCGCCGCCGCCCGCTGCGCCCGCTGCGCATCCCGCTGCCGCGCCTCCGGTGAGCGCCGCGGCAGCCGCCGCACCGGCTCCGGGCGCGATCGCGCCGAACGGAACCGCTGCCGGCGGCGCCGCAAGGGCCGGCAGCGATGCGGCCGCCACCGCCGGCGAGGCATCGGCGTCCGCGAAGTCCGCGCGTGCCCGCAACGAGGCGCGGCGCGCACGCAACCGCGCGGTTCGCGCGGGCCCGCAGCCGCCGGCCGACACGATGGCGCCCGGGCATCCTGCGATCGAACCCGCCAATGGCACGGCCGGATCCGACACCGACAACGGCGAGGCACCCGAGGACACCGAGCCGGAGGACGCGCAATGACCGCGCGGCGCCGGACCGGACGCTCTTGCTCGCCACCGCGAAGCGCGTGGCGCGAAGCACGCAGGGCCGTCCGATGAGCGCGGCCCAGCGCGCGACGATGACGCCGGCGCAGTCGCGCGCGCTGGCGGTTGCGCTTGCCGTGCTCGCCGTCGTCGCGGTCGTCGCGCTCGTCGCCGTGCCGGTCGCGCTCGCGCACCTCCACTACAACCGCGCGATCGCCGACAACGCCGACCGGCTCGCGCGTTACCGCCGCATCGCCGCGCAGGCGCCCGAATACCGCAAGGCGCTCGACGCGATGCGCGCCAGGGACGGCCGGCGCTTCTTCCTCAAGAACACCGCCGCCAACCTCGCTGGCGCCGAGCTGCAGGAGATCGTCAAGGGCGCGATCGAGACCAACGGCGGGCGCATCACGACGAGCCAGAACCCGCCGCCGCGCGACGACGGCGGGATGAAGCAGATCGTCGCCAACGTGCAGTTCTTCGCGACCACGCCGGTGCTCGCGAAGATCCTCTACGCGGTCGAGACCTCGGAGCCTTACCTCGTCATCGACAATCTTTCCGTGCGCCCGCTCAACGCGTTCCGCGGCTTCAAGCCGGCCGCGGGCCAGGAGCCCGAGCTCAACGTCCAGTTCGATGTCGTCGGCTGGGCGTTACCGGAGCCCGGCACCGCGCCGCCGCCCGGCGCGGGCGCCGACAAGGCCGGCGCCGCGAAAGTCGGCGCTGAAAAGGCGGGCGCCACGTGATGCGCGTCGATCCCGCCGTGCAGCGCGCGCTGTACTGGATCGTGCCGATCGGCGTCGCCGCGCTCATCGTCGTCGCCGAGCTCGATGCCGGCGGCCTCGCGCATCGCGCGCCGCCACCGGAAACGCCGCAGCCGCCGGCGCCGGTGAGCGTCGGCCTGCTGCCCGAATACGCGATCCCCGGCGGCCCGGCGGCGCTGTCGGCGACGAGCGAGCACACGCTGTTCAACCCGACGCGCCGCCCGGCGCCGCCCGCGGTGGCGAGTGGCGGCAGCAGCGCGCCGTCGCAGATGAAAAAGAACCAGTTCGTGCTGACCGGTACGGCGATCGATGGCAACACCGCGGTCGCGTACCTGCGAGAGAATGCGCCGGGCGGCAAGTCGCGCGTCGTGAAGAAGGGCGACAAGGTCAACGGCATGACCGTTGCCGAGGTCACGTCCGACGGCATCCGCTTCACGCAGGGGGGCGAATCGGAGGAGGTCGCGCTCAAGGTCGCGGCCGGGCCGCGCGCGACCGTGCAGCCGGTGACCGCGCCGCCGCCGGGCGTGCCGGGCGGCGGCGCCGCGCCCGGCGGACGCAACGCGCCCGGCGCGCGCAACGCACCCGGCGGCAACAACCAGCAGACGCTCGCCGAGCGCCGGCGCGCCGCGCGCGACGCCGAGCGCGCGCAAGGCTCGCGCGGCGGCGGGCGCCGCGACGGTGCGCAGGAAGGCGCGACCCCGGAAGGCAACGCGGGGGGCGCTCCCGCGGGCAGCGCGGGCGCCACGCAGAATTCGCAATGGCAGCAGATGTACCAGCGCTCGCGCAACCGCGGCGGCGCGCAACCGCAATGACGATCCGGCCACGAATGACCGCCGCTCCCGACCGGGAAGAGGACGCTCGCGCAAGGAAACCGAGGATGCCCAGAACAATACCTTTCGCCCGTACGGCCGTCGCCGTGTCACTCGCGCTCGCGCTCGCATCCTGCGCGACGCACCGGCCGTACGCGGTGCCTGACGCGACCCTCAAGAAGCCGCCTGAAACGCTCGCCGACGACAAGGGCGTCGGCACCGGGCAATCGTCGCCGTCCGAGCGCCTGCAGACCTACCACGGCACCGGCGTGCTGGTGCGCGGCCAGCTGCCCGGCGGCGAGCTGCCGCCGTCGTCGATCACGACGCTCACCGGCGGCAACGTCGTGCTCAACTTCGAGGGCGCCGACGTGCGCGACGTCGTGCGCAACGTGCTCGGCGAGATCCTCAACCAGAACTACACGATCGATCCCAACGTCGGCGGCACGGTGACGCTGCGCACGTCGTCGGGCATCCCGCGCGAGTCGCTGCCGGCGACCCTCGAGACAGTGCTGCGGATGGCCGGCGCGACGATGATCAAGGAGGGCAACCTCTACAAGATCGTGCCGATGGCCGCCGCGGTAAGGGGCAACCTGTCGCCGCAGCTCGGCAACTCGCAGCGCGCGCTGCCGCAGGGCTACTCGGTGCAGATCGTGCCGCTGCGCTGGATCAGCGCGCCCGAGATGGTGAAAATCCTCGAGCCGTTCGCCAAGGATGCGCAGGCGGTGCGCGCCGACTCGCTGCGCAACCTCTTGATCCTCGCCGGCACCGAGCGCGAGCTGCGCCACTTGCTCGACACGATCGACATGTTCGACGTCAACTGGATGGCGGGCATGTCGGTGGGCCTCTTCACGCTGCAGAACGCCGACGTCAAGAGCGTGATGAGCGAGCTCGACAAGGCGATCGGCGACAAGGCGGGCGGCCCGCTCGCGAGCATCTTCAAGATCATCCCGATCGAGCGGATGAACGCGATCCTCGTCGTCAGCCCGAACGCGGCCTATGTCGAGGAGGCCAAGAAGTGGGTCGAGCGCCTCGACCGCGGCGGCGGCGGCGACGCGCCGCGCTTCTACGTCTACAACCTCGAGCACACCAGCGCCGAGCACGTCGCACCGCTCCTGCAGCAGGCGTTCACCGGCCGCTCGTCGACGACGACGACCTCGACCGCGCCGTCGGTGGCGCCGGGCACGCCCGCGGGCACGATCGTGTCGCCGCCGACGTTCTCGGCGCAGCCCGCGATCGTCACGCCGCCGGCGCCGCAGGTGAACATCAACAACCAGCCGCCCGCCGGACAGGGGTCGAACACGGGCACGAACATCGGCGTCGTGCGCAACCTGCAGGTGGTCGCCGACAAGGACAACAACGCGATCCTGATCGTCGCGACGCCGGCCGAGTTCCAGGTGATCGAGCAGGCGCTGCGCAAGCTCGACGTGCCGGCGCGGCAGATCGTCATGGAGATGGCGATCGTCGAGGTGACGCTGACCGACGAGTTCCAGGCCGGCGTCGACTGGGTCTTCAAGGGCGGCGCGCC
>Ga0070681_10001749_pt1 | contig 19455 bp, 21 predicted proteins | sample KBSC83BmetaG_FD_65650 | JGI IMG/M metagenome (GOLD analysis project Ga0070681, IMG submission 65650) | Corn rhizosphere microbial communities from Kellogg Biological Station, Michigan, USA - KBS C8-3B metaG | ecosystem: Host-associated > Plants > Roots > Rhizosphere | place: USA: Michigan... | reverse complement strand
CCGCACGGCGCGATGAACGCACTCTGCCTCGCCCCGGCACTGGGATTCAACGCGCAGCTCGTCCCCGACGAGGTCGAGCGGTTCGGCACCGCGATCGGCGGCGACGCCGTCGAGCGCTCACGGGAACTGGCGGTCCTCGGCGGGTTCGAGCGGCTGCGCGAGTTCGGCGTCGCCGAGCAGGACCTCCCGGCGCTCGCCGCGGCGGCGGCCCAGCGTGGCGGAAATCGGGCAAATCCGCGCCCCGCCACACCGGCCGAGATCCTCGAGCTTTTCCGACTGATCTACTAGGGATTAGCTTTCGTTATTTCAGGTATAGTCGCGGCCGTGACGGAATCGGGCCGCCAATTCGACGTGCTCGTGATCGGGAGCGGTGCCTCGGGCCTCGCCGCCGCGGTGTCGGCGGAATCGGCGGGCGCGCGGGTCGCGCTCGCGACCAAGGGCTCGCTCCAGGCGAACAACTCCTCGAAGGCTCAGGGCGGGATCCAGGCCTCCTTCGGCGACGACGACTCGCCCGAGCAGCACGCCGACGACGTGTTCCGCTCGTCGCACGAGACCGCCGACCGTGAGCTCGTCGGGGCCCTCACCGGTGACGCGCAGTCCGCGATCCACTGGCTCGAGGAGCTCGGCGTCGAGTTCACGCGCGAGCCGGACGGCCGCTACCGCCTCGCCCGCTGCGGCGGCGCGAGCGCGAAGCGCCTCCTCCAGGTCGGCGACCGCACGGGTCACGCGATCACCAAGCAGCTGCGCGAGGCGTGGGAGTCCTCGAGCGGCACCAGCTTCCTCAACTCGCCGCTGCGCGAGCTCGCGCAGTCGAACGGCCACTGGCGCGCGCGCGTCGGCGACCACGACCTCGAGACCGGCACCGTGATCCTCGCCGCCGGCGGCCGCTGCTACGCCGAGGCCGAGAAGCGCGGCGAGCTGTCGACCAATCATCCGAACGCGACCGGTGAGGTGACGCAGATCGCCGTCGAGCTCGGCGCCGAGTCGCGCGATCTCGACGCGTTGCAGTACCACCCGAACGGCGGGGCATGGCCGCCGAACATGCAGGGCTACTCGATCCCCGAGACGACGCGCGCATACGGCGCGGTGCTCCTGAACGCCGACGGCGAGGAGTTCACCGACTCGCTCGGGCCGCGCGACGTCGTCAGCGAGGCGATCTTCAACGAGGTGGCGAAGGGCCGCGGCGTCGAGACGCCGGACGGCCGCCCCGCCGTGTACCTCGACACGACGCGCATCGAGGTCGCAGACGCGGAGATCTCGCTCCCGTACATGCTGCGCCGCTACCGCGGCTCCGGCATCGACCCGCTCGAGCAGCGCATCCTCACCTACCCCGTCCTCCACTACCAGAACGGCGGCCTCGTGATCGACACCCGCGCGGAGACGACGCTCGACGGCGTGTACGCGTGCGGCGAGATCGCGGGTGGCACGCACGGACGCAATCGCATGATGGGCAACAGCCTTCTCGAATGTGTGGTCTTTGGTCGGAGGGCTGGCAAATCGGCATTCGAGAAGGCTAGGAGCTAGATGGCTATCGACACGACAACGGACTTGCAGCACACGGTCGAGGACGCGGCAGCGCATCTTTACGTGTGGTCGCTGAAGGACATCCCGCAGGACCTGCGTGACGCGCTCAGTGCTGCGCGCGAGAAGGAGACGTCGGTCCCCGGGAAGCGCGTGCTCGAGACGATCCACAAGAACATCAACGTCGCCGACAGCGAGAAGAACCTCGTGTGCCAGGACACCGGTATCGCCGTCTACCACGTGCGTGTCGGCGAGCATTTCCCGCTGCATCCCGCGCGGATCTACGAAGGGCTGCGCGACGGCACTGCGCGCGCGACGATCGAGCATCCGCTGCGGTCGAACGCGGTGCACACGATCTCGCGGGAGAACACAGGTCCGAACATCGGCCATCGCCTGCCGATCGTGCACTGGGAGTTCATCGACGACTGGGACGGTCTCGACGTCAAGTGCGTGCCGAAGGGCTCGGGCTCCGAGAACATGAGCTTCCTCAAGATGTGCGTCCCCGCCGACGGCGTGAAGGGGATCAAGCAGTTCGTGCTCGAGTCGATCGTCGGCGCCGGCGGCAAGCCGTGTCCGCCGGGAATCGTCGGCGTCGGGATCGGCGGCTCGGCCGACTACGCGATGTACCTCGCGAAGGAGGCGATCATGCGGCCGATCGGGACGCGCAACGCCGACCCGCTCGTCGCGCAGCTCGAGGACGAGCTCTTCGGCCTCCTCAACGAGACGGGCATCGGCCCGATGGGCCTCGGCGGCGACGTCACCGTGCTGCAGTGCCACATCGAGCACGCGGACACGCACATGACGTTGAACCCCGTCGCCGTCAACTACCAGTGCTGGGCTGCGCGGCGCGCATCGGCGCACATCTCCGCGACCGGCGACATCGACTACGACCGGGAGTTTTGATGGGGACGAACTGTTTCTGTTCCGCGACGGTGCCTGGCACCGGCCATGTCCCGAGTGCCTACCGGCTGAGCAGGGAAGTCACGCTCCCGCTCCACTTCTTTTCCAGTTCCGTCACGGTGCCTGGCACCGGACGTGTCGGGAGGTCTCATGGCCAATCATGAGGTGACGTTCCCGATCTCCGATCCGCAGGAGATCCTGAAGCTCAGGGCGGGCGACGAGGTCACCGTGCAGGGCCACATCATCGGCATCCGCGACCGCACGCAGATCCGCATCTTCGACCAGGGCGTCGAGCCGCCGATGGACCTGAAGGGCGCGTTCCTGCTCCACACCGCGCCCGGCGTGCGCAAGCTCGACGACGGTCGCTACGAGAAGGTCTGCATCGGCACGACGACGAGCGCGCGCATGGTGCGCTTCACCGAGCCGCTCGGCCGGCAGTACGGCGTGCGCGCGATCTGCGGCAAGGGCGGCTTCCCGGACGAGGCGATCGAGCCGATGCACGAGCTCGGGATGGTCTATTTCGCGATCGTCGGCGGCGCTGCCGCGCTCGAAACCACGCAGATCGAGGAGATCGAAGAGGTGGCGTGGGAGGAGCTCATGCCGGAGTGCCTCTGGAAGTTCCGCGTCAAGGACTTCGGGCCGCTCACCGTCGGCATCGACGCGCACGGCAACTCGCTCTACCGCGACGTCCAGACGCGCGCGCGGGCCAAGTTGGAGGAGCTGTATGCCCGCCTTTGATCTCGGGCTGCCGAAGCACGTCGGCCTGACCCACGTGATCGACAAGGGTCTCGGCCCGCGCGCCTGGGAAGACGTCCTCGAGGTGGCAGGCGATCACATCTCGATCGTCAAGCTCGGGTGGGGCACCGCGTACGTCACCTCGAACCTGCAGCGCAAGCTCGACGTGCTGCGCGACCGGCCCGTCGTGATCGGCGGAACGTTCTTCGAGGTCGTCTACACGCGCGGCAAGCTCGACGAGTACAAGGGATGGCTGAACGAGCTCGGCCTCACCCACGTCGAGATCTCCGACGGCACGGTCGAGATCCCGCGCGAGCGCAAGCTCGAGCTGATCGCAGACTTCGCACGCGACTTCACCGTGCTGTCCGAGGTCGGGTCGAAAGACTCCTCGGTCGAGTACACGGTCGACGAGTGGACGACGTGGCTGAACGACGAGCTCGCCGCTGGCGCCTGGAAGGTGATCACCGAGGCGCGCGAGGGCGGCACCGCCGGCATCTTCGACAGCTCGGGCGGCATGCGGACCGACCTGATCGAAGAGATCGCCGACGTCGTCGGCCCCGCGAACATCGTCTTCGAGGCGCCGACCAAGGCAGCACAGGCGTGGTTCGTCAAGACGTTCGGCCCCTCCGTGAACCTGGGGAACATCCCGCCGGACGAGGTCATCCCGCTCGAGACGCTGCGGCTCGGTCTCCGCGGCGACACGTTGAAGGAGGTGCTCCTTGGCGACGCCGACGTTGCAGCTCCCGCCTGACGTCGAGTCGATGAAGGCGGAGGACGTTCTCCGCTTCTGCGTCCAGACCTTCCCGGGCACGCTGTCGCTCGCGTGCTCCTTCCAGAAGGAAGAGAGCGTCCTGCTCGACCTGCTCTTCGCGATCGACCCGAAGGCGCGCGTCTTCGCGATCGACACCCACTACCTCTTCCCGGAGACCTACGAGCTCTGGCGCGAGGTCGAGAAGCGCTACGACACGAAGGTCGAGGTGTTCGAGGGCGGCGCCGTCGAGGACAAGCTCTGGGAGACGAAGCCCGATCTCTATCTCTCGATCGCGAAGATCGCGCCGCTCAACACCGCGCTGCTCGATCTCGACTGCTGGATCACCGGCGTCCGCCGCGACCAGTCGCCGACCCGTGCGTCGACGCCGAAGCTCGGCTGGGACTCCAGGCACGAGCTCTGGAAGGCGAGCCCGCTCGCCGACTGGAGCGACGACGACTGCTGGGCCTTCATCAAGGAGCGCGGGCTGCCCTACAACCCGCTGCACGACCAGGGCTACGAGTCGATCGGTGACACGCACTCGACCGTTCCCGGCGCAGGCCGCGACGGCCGCTGGGCCGGCACCGACCGAACCGAATGCGGGCTTCACGCATTTCCGACTGCGCCGGAAACGCTAGAGAAAAGCGGTGATGCGTGAGCGGGGCCTTTTCTAGAGATTCCGCGAAGCGGAATCTCAGCCATCTCGACGCCCTCGAGTCCGAGGCGATCCACATCATGCGCGAGGTCGCTGCCGAGCGTGAGCGGCCCGTGTTGCTGTTCTCCGGCGGCAAGGACTCGATCGTGATGCTCCGCCTCGCCGAGAAGGCGTTCCGCCCCGCGAAGTTCCCGTTCCCGGTCATGCACGTCGACACGGGGCACAACTTCCCCGAGGTCGTCGAGTACCGCGATCGCCGCGTCGCCGAGCTCGGCGAGCGCCTCGTCGTGGCGAGCGTGCAGGAGTCGATCGACAAGGGCCGCGTCGTCGATCAGACCGGTCCGCGCGCATCGCGCAACCAGCTGCAGACGACGACGCTGCTCGACGCGATCGATGAACACGGCTTCGACGCCGCGATGGGCGGTGCCCGCCGCGACGAGGAGCGCGCGCGTGCGAAGGAGCGCATCTTCAGCTTCCGCGACGACTTCGGCCAGTGGAACCCGCGCGCGCAGCGCCCCGAGCTCTGGAACCTCTACAACGCGCGCATCCGCAAAGGCGAGCACATCCGCGTGTTCCCGATCTCGAACTGGACGGAGCTCGACGTGTGGCAGTACGTCGCGCGCGAGCACCTCGAGCTGCCGTCGATCTACTTCGCGCACGAGCGCGATGTGTTCCGCCGCGACGGGATGCTCTATGCCGCGTCGGAGTTCGTCGAGCGGTTCCCGGACGAGGATCCGTTCGCGGCCACGGTTCGATTCCGCACCGTCGGCGACATGACGTGCACGGGTGGCGTGCTGAGCGAAGCGAAGACCCTCGAGGAAGTCGTCGACGAGATCGCGGCCACGAATGTCACCGAGCGCGGCGAGACACGCGCCGACGACCGTGTCAGTGAAGCGGCGATGGAGGATCGGAAGCGCGTTGGGTATTTCTGACAAGAGGTGTCTGACACCGGTGGTGTCAGACACCCCCGTGGGGGTCTGAACTGATGGCTACAGCAAAGGAACTTCTCGACACCGAGCTTCTCCGCCTCGTCACGGCCGGCTCCGTGGACGACGGCAAGTCGACGCTGATCGGGCGGCTGCTCTACGACACGAAGCAGATCCTGGTCGACCAGCTCGAGCACATCGAGGACGCGTCGCGGCGGCGCGGCCACGACTACGTCGATCTCGCGCTGCTCACCGACGGCCTCCGCGCCGAGCGCGAGCAGGGGATCACGATCGACGTCGCGTACCGCTCGTTCGTGACGCCGCGGCGCCGCTTCCAGCTGGCCGACGCGCCGGGCCACGTCCAGTACACGCGGAACATGGTCACCGGCGCGTCCACCGCCGACGTCGCAGTGATCCTGGTCGACGCGCGCCAGGGGGTGATCGAGCAGACGCGCCGTCACTCGTACATCGTCTCGATGCTCGAGCTGCCGCACGTCGTGTACGCGGTCAACAAGATGGATCTCGTGGGCTACTCCGAGGAGCGCTTCGACGAGATCGTGCGCGACCTCTCCGAGCTCGCGTCCCAGCTGCACGTGCACGACCCGGCGATGATCCCGATCTCCGCGCTGAAAGGGGACAACGTCGTCGACAAGACCGACGCGATGACGTGGTACGCCGGCACGACGCTGCTCGACCACCTCGAGTCGATCGAGCTCGCGGCCGACCTCAACGTCGCCGACCGCCGGTTCCCCGTGCAGTGGGTGATCCGTCCGATGGCGGACGAGCACCACGACTACCGCGGCTACGCGGGCCAGGTCGCCGGCGGCACGTGGCGCAAGGGCGACGCCGTCGTCGTGCTGCCCTCGGGCCATCGCAGCACGGTCGCGTCCGTCGACACGCTGGACGGGCCGATCGACGAAGCGATCCCCGGCCAGTCCGCGACCATCCTGCTGGCCGACGACATCGATGTCTCGCGCGGCGACCTGCTCGCCGATCCCGACGATCCGCCGATCGTGGCGCGCGAGATGACTGCGCGCGTGTGCTGGATGTCCGAGCGGCCCGTCGAGGATCGCGCGCGCGTGCTCGTCAAGCACACGACGCGCACGGTGGCGGCGCGGATCGACGAGATCGTCTCGGTCGTCGACATCGCGACGCTCGAGGACCAGCCGGCGCCTGGGAAGATGGAGCTGAACGACCTCGGTATCGTGCGCTTCCGGCTCGCCGAGCCGCTCGCCGTCGACCCCTATGCGCGGAACCGCGCGACCGGCGCGTTCGTGCTCGTCGACGAGGCGACGAACGAGACGGTCGGCGCCGGCATGGTCGTCGAGGCCTCGTGACCTGGCAGTTCGTGATCGCCGGCCTCGCGGTCGGGACGCTCGTCGGCATGACCGGCATGGGCGGCGGCTCGCTGATGACGCCGATGCTCATCCTCATCTTCGGCTTCAACCCGAAGACCGCGGTCGGCACCGACATCCTGCACGGAGCCGTGTTCAAGTCGTTCGGCGCATGGCGTCACCGCCAGCTCGGGAACGTGCACACGCACCTCGCCCTCTGGATGCTCGTCGGCTCAGGGCCGCTGTCGCTCCTCGGCGTGCAGCTTGCGAGCTCGTTCTCGGACTCGGCGGAGTCGACGATGAGCAAGGTCGTCGGCGCGTCACTGATCCTCGGCGGGCTCGGCTTCCTCGCGAAGACGTTCCTGCCGGTCGCGCAGCGCGAAGACGACGACCATTTTGCGATCACGACGCGCGTCCGGGTGATCGCGATCACGATCGGCGCCGTGTTCGGCTTCATCGTCGGACTCACCTCCGTCGGCTCCGGCACGTTCTTCGGGCTCGCGCTGCTGCTTCTCTTCCCGCTGTCGGCGACGCGCATGGTCGGCACCGACCTGCTGCACGCCGCGCTCCTGCTCTTCGTCGCGGGCGCCGGGCATCTCCTCCACGGCAACGTCGACCTCCACGCCATGAGCTGGCTGCTCGTCGGCTCGATCCCGGGCGTCCTGATCGGCTCGCACCTCTCGATCAAGGTGCCCGACCACGCTCTGCGGGTCGTCTTTGCCTTCGTCCTCGTGCTTTCTGGCATCAAGCTCGTGAAGACGCCGGGCGCCGACACGATCGTCCTCGTCGGCGTGATCCTGGGCGCACTCGCGCTCGGAGCCTGGGGTTATGTCGAGCTGAGGACGCGCCGCCGGGTCACGCGTCGGATCCCCGCCCACGACCCCGCGTAGAATCGCGCGGGCGTGGCCCGCCGTGCCCTCCCGAGCGTCTTGGTCATTGCTCTGCTCGCGGCGACCGCGGCGGCGTTCGCGCTGACCGAGCGCGCCAAGCTGGAGCGCTCGCCGATCTACGGCACCCAGCCCGCGCAGGTCTTCTCGCCGGACAGCAAGGACCCCGCGAAGAAGGTCGCCCACATCCGGTTCCATGTCCGCAACAGCGAGAGCATCGACGTCTGGATCGAGGACTCGAACGGCAACAAGGTCGACACCCTCCTCTCGCATCGCGGGATCCGGAAGGCCGAGCTCGTCACGCTGGTGTGGGACTCGTTCACACCCGCAGGGGTCGGTGTGCCGGACGGCACGTACCGCGCCGTCGTCAAGCTCGAGCGCTCGCACCGTACGATCGTCATGCCGAGCGACATCAAGGTCGACACGTCGCCGCCGCACATCAGGGCGCGGCCGGCCACCAAGTACCCGATCATCTCACCCGACGGCGACGGCCACGCGGATGTGTTCCGCATCCCGTACGAGGTGAGCGAGCCGGCGCACGCGATCCTCCTGCTGCGCGGCAAGCAGGTCGTGTACACGAACGGACAGAAGACGAAGGGAACGCTCGTCTGGAACGGGAAAGTGCCAGGCTCGACGATCGGTAAGTCCCTGCCGCCGGGCCGGTACGTGCTCGCGATCGCCGCCCGGGATCGCGCGGGCAACCAGTCGACGGGGGTGCGTATCGCGATCGGGCAGGTGCGGTACCTCACGCTCGCGCGGACGCGCGTCGTCGTGCGCCCCGGCGGCCGGTTTGCGTTGCGCGTGTCGACGGATGCGCCGCAGGTCGACTGGCTGCTGCACGGCCGGCACGGCACGCTGCCGCGGGGGACGCTCCATCTGCGCGCACCGAAGTCGGCGGGCGTGTTCCGGCTGTACCTCTCCGTCGGGGGCCATACCGCGGTCTGCTCGGTGGTGGTCGCGTGAGCGGTGGAGTGGCGCAGGTCGCGGGTGCACTCGGGGCGCTGGGGCTCGCAACGTTGATCGCGGCGCATCGCCGCGACCTGCGGCTCGCCGGGCTCGGCGCCTGGGCGGTCGGGTGTGCCGGCCTCGTCGTCTACCTCGCCCCGCACGGGCATCACCGCCTCCTGGCGGCTGCGGCGGTGCTGGGGCTGGTCGCGGCGGCGGCGGGCGGTGCGCTCGTCGTGCGCGTCCCGTGGCTGCTCGCGCTCGCGACGCTCGCGTGTGCGCCCGCTCGCATCCCCGTCCACGTCGGGTCGACCCAGGCAAACCTGCTCCTGCCGCTCTACGGCATCGTCGTCGTGGCGGCGATCGCGCTCGCCTGGGAGCTGTTCGGCGACGGCGAGCGCTCGCGGGAGCTCGGTCCGCTCGCGAACCCGCTCGCGGTGTTCGTCGCGTGGGAGGGGGTGACGTTTCTGTGGACGAAGGACGTGCGCCAGGGTGCGATCGAGCTGCTGTTCTTCGTGCTGCCGTTCGGCTTGCTCGCCGTCGCCCTCGCCCGCCTGCAGTGGTCGCGTGCGTGGGCGCTGGCGCTCTACGTGCAGCTCGCCGTGATGGCGCTCGTGTTCGCGGTTATCGGGATCGTCCAGTACGAGACGCGCAACATCTTCTGGAATCCGAAGGTGAGAGTCGACAATGCGTACGCGCCGAGCGGATGGTTCTACCGCGTCAACTCGGTCTTCTACGACCCGTCGATCTACGGGCGCTTTCTCGTGATCGCGATCGTGGCGAGCCTTGTCATCGTGCTGCTTCGCCGCGGCGACCCACTGTGGCGGATCGCGGTCGTGTTGACGATCGGGATCACGTGGGCCGGGCTGCTCCCGTCGTTCTCGCAGTCGAGCTTCGTCGCGCTGATCGCCGCGATCGTCGTCGGCGGGGTGGTCGCCTGGCGCCGGGCCGGGCTGCTGCTGGTGGCGGCGGGGGTCGTCGTGATGATCGCCGCGATCGTCGTCTCGCCGGCGGTCCGGCACCGCGCGTCTCTGTCGCACGTCACGAGTGGGCGTTCCACCCTCGTCTCGAAGGGGATCAAGGTGGCCGTCCACCACCCGGTGATCGGCGTCGGCGTCGGCGGGTTCCGGCGCGCGTACAGCGATCTCGCGCACCTCAAGGGCAAGGAGCCGAAGGCGGCCGCGTCGCATACGACGCCGGTGACGGTGGCGGCCGAGCTCGGGCTGCCGGGCCTGCTGCTCTTCGCCTGGCTCGTCGTCGTGGCGCTCTTCACGGCGTTCAGGCGGATCGTTCCGACGTTCGACGGTGCGGCCCGTCTCGCGTTCGGTCTAGCCTTGGTCGCGATCCTCGTGCATTGCCTCTTCTACAACGCGCTCTTCGAGGACCCGGCGTTCTGGGGGTTGCTCGCGCTGATCGTCGTGGCACCGCGGCGACTCGTGGAGCCGCCGGCGTGATCCAGGGGGTTCGCCGCGCGCTCGTCCTCGCGCCGCACACCGATGACGGCGAGTTCGGGTGCGGCGGCACGATGGCGCGCCTCGTCGACCAGGGAGCCGACGTTCGCTACGTCGCGTTCTCGATCGCGACGCGCTCGCTGCCCGAGGGGTTCGCGCCGGACACGCTGGCGCGCGAGGTACGCGAGGCGACCGCCGAGATCGGCATCCCGGCGGCCAACCTGACGGTGCACGACTTCGATGTGCGCACGTTCCCCGAGCACCGGCAGGAGATCCTCGAGCTCCTCATCGAGATCTGGAACGACTGGCAGCCCGACTGCGTGTTCCAGCCGTCGCTGCACGACGTGCACCAGGATCACCAGACGATCGCGAGCGAGGGGCTGCGCGCGTTCAAGCGCACGACGATCTTCGGCTACGAGATCCCCTGGAACAACTTCGATTTCAGCTATCAGGCGTACATCGCGCTCGAGCGAGGGCACGTCGAGCGCAAGGTCGCCGCGCTCGAAAAGTACGCGTCACAGCAGCACCGCCGCTACGCGAATGCGGAGTACGTGTGGAACGTCGCGCGCACGCACGGCATCAACGTGAACCGCGAGTACGCCGAGGTGTTCCAGGTGTACCGCGTGGTCGCCTAGCAGCAGCAGCAGCAGCCTTGGCTAGTGCCCTGGTCCTGTGGAGTCTTCAATCTCGATGAGTTGTTGGGTGAGCCCTGCGATCACGGCGTAGTCGTTGTCGAATGCCCAGAGCACGATCTCCGGATGTTGCTCGGCTATGCCGGCGATGAGAAAGTCGATCGCCGGTCGCCGGTGGGCGCCGTCGGATTGGGCGGCGAGCAGCCTCTGAACTTCCATCGCTCGATCGCTCGCAGCCTTGGTCAAAGGAAGCCAGTCGAGCGGTTCAAGAAGGGCTTCGAACTGCAGCCCGTACTTCTCGCTCGTGTCGGGTTGGTGCATGACTTCCAGAGCTACCGGAACGCAGGTGAGCACCTCGTCGGCTGCGACCCGCTGCGCGAGCTTCGCTTTGATGTCTGGTCGTTGAGGCTTGTTCGACCAGACCCAGATGGACGTGTCGGCCAGGTAACGGGGCACGCCTAGATCCCGATTCGCGAGCGCCGAAGCTCCGTCAGTTCCTCGGGGTCGACGACGTCGAACGCGCCCTGCTCGATCAGCATCGCGGTCCGAGCGAGAGCTACGCGACGAGTGACCTCACGCAGCGCCGTGTTGACGGTGTCGCGGATCGTGCTCGTGCCGAGGATCTCCCTGGCAGCGTCCAGCTCCGTCATGTCGATCTCAACCGTCGTCTTCTGGACGATGTGATCGGTAGCCCTGGCGCGTTCCATGGGAGTAGTATATCCATTCGAGACACGGTCTATGTATATGCGACTGTCAAGTTTATATAGTCGTGAGCTTCTGTCAGACATACTTCTCTGGACGACCAACTGAGCGGTGAGCGTGGTCGAAGACGCAGCGACCTTGGAGCACGTCGAACGCCCGGCTCCGAACCGGCCGGTCGGGCCGTGGCGCGCGGGTTGGCGTCGCCTGCGACGCGATCCGTGGTCGCTCTCGGCGCTCGGTGCGGTCACCTTGATCGTGCTGCTCGGCCTCTTCGGCGGCGCGATCGTCAGTCGGCTCGTCGGTCACAACGGGACGCGACAGTTCGCGTACGCGGCGAACTCGAACCTGCGACCGGTCGGCCCGTTGACGCGGATCGCCGCGCCTGCGCAGCCTCCGATCGACGCGTACGGCATCCTCCACGCACCGCCGAAGGGCTCGCCCACGACGTTCCTCGTCTTCGGGGCCGACGGGCCGCTCGGCCGTGACGAGCTGATCCGGGTACTCGACGGTGTGCGTGCGTCACTCGAGATCGGCGGCGGGGCGATGCTCGTCGCGCTGCTGATCGGGCTCCCGATCGGCGCGGCGGCCGGGTATTTCGGCGGCTTCGTGGATGCCGTCGCCACGCAGTTGACGGAGACGGTGATGGCGTTCCCGCTCATCCTGTTCCTGCTCTTCGCGAACCGCTACCTAACGCAAGACATTCGATCGGTGTACTGGGGGTCGATCGTGCCGCAGGGGGTGGTGGGCGACATCGTGCTGATCGGCGTGTTCACCTCCTTCTACCCGATGCGGCTCGTGCGGGTGCATGCAGCCGTGCTGCGGCATTCGGAGTTCATCGAGGCGGCGCACATGGTCGGCGCCTCGACGTGGCGGATCCTGCGACGCGAGCTACTCCCGCATCTCATCCCGGTGCTGCTCGTCTGGGGCGCCGTTGCGGTCGGCGTGAACATGCTCGCCGAGATCGGCCTCAGCTTCCTCGGCATCGGGGTGCAGCCCGACACGCCGACGCTCGGGACGCTTCTCTCCGTGCAATGGGGGACGGTCTTCAATCCCAAGACCTACGACAGCCACAGCTACACGCCCTGGCAGACGATCTTCCCGATGGTGACGATCGTCGTGACCGTCTTCTCGCTGAACCGCCTCGCCGAGGGTGTGCGACGCGCGATGGAGCCGAGGGCGCTGCGGTGAGGGTTGCCCGTTACCTGCTCGTACGCTCCGCACGCGGCGCGCTCACGCTGCTGGTCATGATCGCCGTCGTCTTCGCGCTCTACTTCGCGATCGAGAAGAACCCGCCGATCCAGAACTACGTCTACGGAACGCTGGCGACCAAGCCGCAGGCGACGCAAGTCCACGTCGTCAGGAAGATGCTCTTCCTCGACGACTCCAAGCCGGTGCTCTTCGCTCACTACGTCTGGCGCCTCGCGCACGGAGACATTGGCCACGATCGCCAGATCGACAGCAGCGGAAACGTCGTGGATGGCGGGTCGGTCGCGTTCTACGTGTACCCGGCGCTGCGTGCCACGCTGTCGATCCTGGTCGGCGGTGCCGTCCTCGTGGCGCTCCTCTCGCTGCCGCTCGGAGCGATCTCCGGCAGCCGGCTCGGCTCGTGGGCAGACCGCCTCATCTCGTTCTTTGCGCTACTGCTCGTCTGCGCCCATCCGATGATGCTCGGGCTCGTGCTCCGAAGCGCCGGCAACGGCTTCGGCTGGCCGACGACCGGCTACTGCCCGCTCCTCGGCCACGGTGCGATCAGGAACATCCAGACCGGACTCCAGACGGGTACCTGCGGCGGTCCCGTCGACTGGGCCGCGCACCTCGCGCTTCCCTGGCTCACCTTTGCGCTGCTCTTTCTGGCGCTCTACACCCGCATGGTGCGCGCAAGCGTTGCCGAGACGATCAACGAGGACTTCGTTCGGACCGCGCGGGCGAAAGGAGCGTCGACGGCTCGCGTCCTCGGCCGGCACGTGCTGCCGACCGCCGGGCTGCGAGTGCTGACGATGGTCGGCATGGAGGTCGGCACTGCGATCGCCGTTTCCATCTACATCGAGGCCGCGTACGGCATCGACGGGCTCGGCCGCCATGCCGTGCAGACGCTGGGCGGCGAGGGGCCGACGTTGAACCTTCCGGACAGCCTGGCAATCGTGGTTCTGATCACCCTGATCGTCGTCGTCGGCAACCTTGTCGTCGATTTTCTCTACGCGACGCTCGATCCCCGGGTCGGGATAGGACGAGATCCCGGACGGACGAAGAGCCTCGTCGGAGGCGTGTTCTAAAAGCTGCGCATCCTCGCTGACCGGGACGAGGCAGGACGCAGACTGGCTGCGGAGCTGCCCACGCTCGAGCGGCCGATCGTGCTCGGCCTCCCGCGCGGCGGTGTGCCGGTCGCCGCTGCCGTCGCGTCCGTCATCGACGCGCCTCTTGACGTGTTCGTCGTCCGGAAGCTCGGCGTGCCGGCGCAGCCGGAACTGGCCATGGGCGCGGTCGCGAGCGGCGGCGTGCGCGTCGTCAACGAGGACGTCCTACGACAGGCAGGCATCTCGTCCGAGGTGCTCGAGGAGGTGACGGCGCACGAGCGCGCGGTCGTCGAGTCGCGCGAGCGGCTGTATCGCGGGGCCCGCCCCGCCCTGCAGCTCGCGGGCCGCGAGGTTGTGGTGGTCGATGACGGCCTCGCGACCGGCGCGACGATGCGGGCTGCCGTCGCGGCGGTGTGCGGGCTCGAACCGCGCCGCGTCGTCGTCGCGGTTCCGGTCGCACCGGCCGAGACGGTCGCTGCGTTCCGGCGGGCTGGGATCGAGCTCGCGTGCGTGCACGTGCCCGACGATTTCGTGTCGGTGGGTTCGTGGTATCGGGATTTCGGGCAGGTGTCCGACGAGGAGGTGATTCGGCTCATCCCATGACTGCGATCGTCGACAAGCTCGTCGCCGAGGAGCATCACCTGGAGGAGATCGCGAAGGACGGGTACGCCCCGGCGACACTCCCGATCGTCCTCGGCTTCATCGTCGCGGTGCTCGCCCTGATCGTCGGGCTCGCCCTCGGTGTCTCGCTGGCCGTGTACTACCTCAGCTGACGCGGCAGGTCGCGTGCGTGCAGGACCACGAGCCTCTTCGTCGGCCGCGTCAGCGCGACGTACAGCTCGCGTAGCGGGATCAGCGCCGGCTCGACGACGACGACGTGGTCGAACTCGAGCCCCTTCGCCTCGCGGGGCGTCAGTACCGGGACGAGCTCGCCGGACGGCACGCTCCCGGCGAGCTGCTCCGGGACGATCACCGCGGACAGACCGTCCGGCGCCGCCGCCGCAGCCCTGAACGCATCGACGAGGAGCTGCGCCTCCTCGACGCGGCGGATCTCCGGCGGCGCTGCGCCGGTCCGGTAGGCGATCGGCGGCGCGACGCCCGGAGCGATGTCGTCGAGCAGCGGCAGCGCGATCTCCATGATCTCGCGCGGCACGCGATAGGCGTGACGGAGCTCCTCCACGTTCGCTTCGTCGCCGCGCGGGAGGTGCGGCAGCACGTCGCCCCACGTCGAGTAGCGAACCGGGCCGGTCGCCTGCGCGACGTCGCCGAGCGCCGTGAACGCGCCGTCGCGGGCACGGCGGGCGACCATCCGCAGCTGCATCGGCGTCAGGTCCTGCGCCTCGTCCACGATCACGTGCCCGTACGCGTGCGGCGGCTCGAGAAGTGCGGCCCGTGCTTCGTCGAGCAGCGCGACGTCGTCGTCCGACCAGCCCGCGCCGCGGCGCTGGAGCACCCGCTGTTCCGCGTCGTCGAGGATGCCGTCCGCCGCCTCGGCGAGAAGCGCGCGCGACGTGAGCAGCCGCCGCACGAGCCGGTCCGGCGCCACGCTCGGCCACGCAGCCTTCAGCACGCGGTCGAGGTAGCCCTTCGCTCGGAGCGCGCGCTCGACCTCGTCGAAGCTGCGCACCGCACCGGCCCCGTGGATCCGACCGTATTCCTCGTAGAAGCGCCTGAGCAGGCCCATCCGGAAGCGCTCGCGCGCGGCCGCGCCGGTGCCGAGCTCCTCGCGCGCGCGCTCGACGAGCTCACCGACCTCTCGTTCCTTCACCCAGACGAACGATCCTTCGAGCCGCAGCACGAGCTCCTCCGGCTCCGAGACGAGTTGAAGCTCGACCGCGCGCCGCACGACCTCGGCGAGCCTCGTGTCGGCCTTCAGCTCGGCGACGTTCGGTGGGTCGCGACGCTCGGGGACGACCCCATCGACGAGCTCCGACACCGCGCGCTGCTCGACCATGTCCTCCCCGAGCGCGGGCAAGACGTGCGAGACGTACTCCATGAACGTGCGATTCGGGCCGACGACGAGCACGCCGCGCCGCTGCAGACGCTCACCGAGCGTGTAGACGAGCCACGATGCGCGGTGCAGCCCGACCGCCGTCTTGCCGGTCCCGGGACCGCCCTGGATCACGAGCACGCCGTCGGGGTCGTGCGTGATCAGCCGGTACTGGTCGGCCTGGATCGTCGCGACGATGTCGCGCATGTGCTGATCGCGGTCGCGCTCGAGCTCCTCGAGCAGGAAGTCGTCGACGGCGGCACCGTCGATGACCGTGCCGTCGAGCGTCTCGTCGGCGATGTCGATCAGGTGCCTGCCTTCGGAGCGGAACCGACGGCGCAGCGTGAGCCCGTGCGGATCCTGCGGCGTCGCGGTGTAGAACGGTCGCGCCGCAGGCGCCTGCCAGTTGACGACGAGCTGCCGCTGCGCGTCGTCGTGGACGAAGCGCCGGCCGACGTACAAGGGCTTGCGGATGGTCTCGAAGTCGAGCCGTCCGAAGCAGAGACCGCGTTCCGCGTCCTCGAACGTGCGGAGCCGCCGCGCGGTCCACGCATCCATGGCCGCCTGCGCGATCTCGCCGTCGACGTGGTCGGCCGCGCCCGCCACCGCCGCCCGCATTCGCTCCAGGTGGCCGTACGCGCGGTCGACGTACGCCTGCTCCGCTTCCAGCTCCGGATGGCTCATGCAGCCACCGTAACGGGACCTCGCGCCCCGTCCCGGCCGTAGTTGGGGCGGTGAACCGCCGCGAGTTCCTTGCCGCCTCCGCAGTGGCGCCGTTCGCCCTGCGCGTCGGGGGGCGAACGGGGCCGGTCGCGCTCGTCACATGCGACGCCGAGTCCCGGCTCGCCGTCGTCGACCTGCGCACGCTTCGCGTCGCAGGCTCGATCGCGACGCTCGCCGACCCGCGCGCCGTCGAGCGCGTGGGGGATGTCGCGCTGGTGTGCCACACCGCCGAAGGAGCGCTGTCGATCGTCGACCGTTCACGCGTGCGCCACGTTGTGCGCGGCTTCGTCGAGCCGCGGTATGCCGCCGCGCACCCCGACGGCGTCCACGCGTTCGTCACCGACTCGGGACGGAGCGGCGTGGCGATCGTCGACACGCGGAACGGCACGGTCGTCGACCGTGTGGGCCTGCCGGGCTGGGCACGCCACGTGACGATCTCGCATGACGGCTCGCGCGTCTGGGCCGGGCTCGGCTCCGCCTCCGAGCACGTCGCCGTCGTGTCGACGCGGCCGCTTCGCCACATCGGCAACCTCACGCCCGGCTTCCTCGCGCACGACGTCGGGCTGGCGCCGGACGGCCGCTTGTGGGTCACGTCGGGAAGCAGCGGTGTGCTGGCCGTCGGCGACCGGAAGCGCCCTGCGGATCGCGCGCCGCAGCACGTGACCTTCGGCAACGGACGGGTGTTCGTGACGAGCGGCGACTCGGGGACGCTGCACGTGCAGGCGCACGACGCTCGTGTGCTTTCGCACACGCGCGTGCCGATCGGCTCGTACAACGTGCAGTTTGCGGGGAACCGCGTGATCACACCATCCCTGCTGCACGGGACCCTGGCGGTGCTCGACGCGCTCGGGCGGCCGCTCGGGACGTTGCACGTTGCCGGGTCGTGCCACGACGCGTGCGTCCTCTGAGGATTTACGAAAGCCTTACGGCCTCGTCGGTGGATCTTCGCGGTCGGTGGGGAACATGGGCGCGAGTGAAGCGGGTCGTTCTCGTCATCCTTGCCGTCGCAGCGTTCGCGCCCTTCGCGTCACCGACCGCCGGCGCTGCGGTCTCGTGCCGCGATCGGATCTACAACGACTGGTACCACGACGGCAAGATCGCGACGACCTATCCGATCGCGTGCTACCGCGACGCGCTCAAGCACGTCAAGGGCGACGCGCTCGTGTACTCCAGCCTCTCCGACGACATCCGGGCTGCGATGCAGGGCGCGCTCGCGGTCACCAAGGGCGACACCAAGGTCCCCGCGCAGATCGGCACCCACGGCGGGTCGGGCTTGCGGCCTCTGAGCTCGTCGAAGCCGAAGCAGACGAATCCTCCGCACGATCCGTCGTCGTCGCAGGAGCAGGTCGACTCGACACTGCCCACCTCGACCGTGGCCGCGGGCGCGACGAGCGGCGGCGGCAGTGGGATCCCCGTGCCGTTGCTCGTGCTCGGCGGCCTCGCGCTCCTGCTCACCGCGGTCGGCGCTGCCGGTGTGATCGCCAAGCGGCGCCGGCTCTAGCCGGGCACCAGTCGCCGAAGCCGTGCACGTTCGGCCGGCAGGTAGAAGCCGAGCACCGCGAGCGCGAACGGATATGCGCACACGAGCAGCAGTGACGGGATGGCCGAGAGGTGCGCCGCGCGCGCCGCGACGGTGAGCGCGACCGCGGCGCCGACGGCGGTCACGACGCGGCGCCACTGGTAGGCAACCGGGTACACGCTCTGCGCGTACAGCGTCATGCCGACGAAGAGGATGACGTACGCCGCCAGGGTCGAGATCGCGGCGCCGACCATCCCCCAGCGCGGGATCAGCCAGAAGTTGAGCCCGACGTTCGCTGCCGCGCCGATGCCCGTCACCACCCAGTTCAGCTGCGTCTTGCGCGCGCGGCCGCTGCCGATCGCGAGCACGGTGTACCCGGCGTAGACCGCGCCGGCGAACGCGAGCAGCGCGACGCCCTTCTCGGCGCGCTGATAGTGCGGCGGGGTGAGAAGGCGCGTCCACCATGGTGCGAGTGCGCCGAGCGCCAGCGCGACCCACGACGCGAACGCGAGCAGGTACGTCAGGACGAACGCGTACGTTCGCTTCGCCTCCCGCTCGTCCTCGATCGAATACGCGAACGCAGGCCAGGCGGTACGGAACGCGATCATCACGAAGGTGATCACCGACGCGATCTTGACCGCGGCCGAGTAGACGCCGACCTCCGCCCTGTTCGTGTACCAGACGAGGAACTCGCGGTCGACGAAGTTGATCGCCCACAGCGCGAGCGCGGACGGGACCAGCGGCATTCCGAAGCGCTGCATGCCGCGGAAGAGCGCCCTGTCGAACTCGAGACCGAGCTGCTCCGTGCGGTAGGCGACGAGCGCGAGATACACGACGAGCGTTCCGGTGAAGTTGCCGACGACGAGCCCGATCGCGCCCCAGTGGAAGACGGCGACGAACACGACCATCGCCGCGACGGTGACGAGGACGTTGGCGAGGCTGGCGATCGCGAACGCCGTCGAGCGCTCCTCGGCGCGGAACAGGTTCGTCAGCTGCTGGTAGTTCGTCTGGGCCCAGAGGCCGACCGCGCCCGCGCGGACGAGCCAGGGGTCGTGGCCGAGCCCTATCCAGTGCGCGATCGGTCCGGCGAACATGACGCCGAGCACGAGCCCGACGGTCGCCGCCGCCATCGTGAACCAGAACGACGTGCGCACCACGGTGAGCTTCTCGGGTGGCTCCTTCGCGTCGAAGTAGAACCGGAAGAACGCCGACGCGATCCCCATCTGGAGGACGATCGCGAGCACGGCCGTGGCGGCGGTGACGATCTCGACGCGGCCGTACTCGTCGCGCGACAGGTAGTGCGTGTAGAGCGGGAGCAGGATCGTGGCGAGCACGCGCGAGACGAGGCCGCCGAGGCCGTAGATCGCCGAGTGACGCCCGAGGCGCCGCAGCTGGAAGGCGAGGCTCATCCGCTAGAGCGAACGGTAGAGATCGACCAGGCGGTCTGCGACGCGGTCGATGTCGTGCACCTGCTCGACGTAGGCGCGGCTCGC
>Ga0070681_10001743_pt1 | contig 19490 bp, 19 predicted proteins | sample KBSC83BmetaG_FD_65650 | JGI IMG/M metagenome (GOLD analysis project Ga0070681, IMG submission 65650) | Corn rhizosphere microbial communities from Kellogg Biological Station, Michigan, USA - KBS C8-3B metaG | ecosystem: Host-associated > Plants > Roots > Rhizosphere | place: USA: Michigan... | reverse complement strand
GTTGACTCGCACGCACTGGTCGGCTCGTGTGCGCAGATCGGCGCGCGGGTACACCTGAGCGCCGGCGCCCAGATCGGCGGCGTGCTGGAGCCCGTGAATGCGGCGCCAGTGATCATCGAAGACGAGGTGCTCGTCGGCGGGAATTGTGGGGTCTATGAGGGCACCGTCGTCCGACAGCGCGCGGTGCTCGCCGCGGGCGTCGTCCTCACCCGCGGGACGCCGGTTTACGATCTCGTCAACGAGACCGTATATCGCGGCAGCGCCGAACACGCGCTCGAGATTCCCGCCGGCGCGGTCGTGGTGCCGGGGGCGCGCCGCGTGAAGGGCGAGTGGGCGGGCGATCAGCAACTGTCCTTACAGACGCCGGTGATCGTGAAGTACCGCGACGAGCAGACCGATCTCGCAACCACGCTCGAGGCGTGGCTGAGATGATCCAGCGGCTCGCGGATGCCGAGGTCGCGATCATCGGCCTCGGCGTCATTGGCGGCTCGGCTGCCTTACGAGTGGGTGAGCGGGGAACTCCGCTGCGCACGTTCAGCGCGAGCGCGCAAGATTGCGCACTGGCGCAGAAGGCGGGGCTCGTCGTTTCACAATCGCTCGATGCCGCCGTCCGCGACGTCGGGTTGGTGCTCATCGCGGTGCCACTGAATCGAATCGGGAGCGTCGCGTCGGACGTGATCGGTGCCGCGGCGCCGACGGCGACGATCCTGCACGCGGGGAGTCTGCAGCGCCGCGAGGCGCTCGACGCTATTCCTGAGGTGGCCGCGCGCGTGATCGGGACGCATCCCATCGCGGGGAGTCATCGCAGCGGTTTCGCCGCGGCGCGAGCGGACCTCTTTCGCGATGCCACCGTGTATGTCGAGCGGCGCGCGAGCGCGCGACAGCGGGAGGATGCGGAGCTGTTCTGGAGTCTGGCAGGTGCCAGGCAGATTTCATATGCGAACGCACCGGAGCACGACTCCGCGATGGCGTGGATCAGCCACTTGCCGCAGCTCGCGTCCAAGGCGCTCGCCGACGCGCTGGCGACGGCTGCTCCGCGCGAGATGGAGGCGGCGCCGGGACCCGGTGCCCGCGACACGACACGCCTGGCGATGAGTCCCTTCGAGATGTGGCACCCGATTTTGGAGCGCGCCCCCGGCGACACGGTCGCCGCGCTGCGCGCCTTCGAGCAGAGTGTTGAGCGTTTACGAATCGCGCTCGAGGCGCGCGACTGGGAGACGATGCGGATGATCTGGGAGCGAGCGAGTACGTGGCGTGCCGGGATCGAGCAGCAGGGGGAAGGGTGATCGTCTCGGGCAGACTACGCGTGCCGGGCGACAAGTCGATCTCGCACCGCGCGCTCATGCTCGCGGCGTTGGGCGACGGGACCTCGCGGATCACGCGGATCCTCGAGTCCGACGACGTGAGGTCGACGGCCTCGGTACTTCGGCGACTCGGTGCTGAGATCCCGACGCTCGCCTCCGACATGACGGTGACGGGCGTGGGACTTCGCGGGCTGCGCGCTCCAACAGAAGATCTCGATTGCGGGAACAGTGGCACCACCACCCGATTGATGTCGGGCATCGTTTCGGCGCTGCCGGTGACGGCGCGGTTCATCGGCGACGCGAGTCTCAGCCGGCGTCCGATGCGGCGCGTCGCCAAGCCGCTCACGGCGATGGGCGCGCGCTTCGAATTACCTCCGCATGGGGGTCTGCCGATGCTCATACACGGGGGTGCGCTGAAGGACCTCGAATGGAAGAGCGAGGTGGCGAGCGCACAGGTGAAGAGCGCGATACTCCTCGCCGGTGTCGTCGGCGGCGTACGGGTTGCGCTCGACGAACCGGCACCGACGCGCGACCACACCGAGCGCATGCTCGGCGCGCGCGGCGTGGACATCGTTAGGCGCGGCACCCGCATCGAGCTGGCTCCTGCGCATCGCTGCATCGCGGCCGCGGACACCGTCGTTCCCGGCGATCCGTCGTCGGCGGCGTTCTTCGCCGCGCTGGCGGCGCTCGCCGAGGACGGCGAACTCACGCTCGAGGATGTCTGCGTCAACGAGACGCGGACGGGCTTCTTCGATACCCTCCGTCGCATGGGCGCGGAGGTCGAGCTGCGTCGCGACCGCCTGAGTGGCGGGGAATGGATTTCACCGGTCGTCGTCAGGCCCGGCGCGCTGCGCGGCGTTCACGTCGGCCGCGAGATCGTCCCGTCGATGATCGACGAGCTGCCGCTCCTCGCCTGCGTAGCGACGCGGGCCGAAGGTGAGACGGTGATCACGGGCGCGGCGGAGCTCCGCGTGAAGGAGAGCGATCGGATCGCGGCCGTCGTCGCCAATCTGCGCGCCGTTGGCGCGGACGCATCCGAGCTCGAGGACGGGATGCGGATCGTCGGTTCGCGTTCCCCGCTGAAGGGATCGATCCAGACGCATGGCGACCACCGGCTCGCCATGTCGTTCGGCATCCTCGGTGCCCTACCGGGCAACGCGATCCGGATCGACGATCGTGAGTGCGTGGCAGTGTCGTACCCCAGCTTCTGGTCGGACCTGAAGGCGATCACCAGATCATGAGCGGCGCCAGGCACGTCGTGATCGCGATCGATGGCCCTGCGGCGTCTGGCAAATCGTCGACGGCGCAATGGGTGGCGCAGCGACTCACCTTCCGGCACGTCGACTCGGGTGCGCTATATCGGGCCGCCACGGCGGCGCAACTCCGGCGTGGCACAAGCGAGGAGTCCTGGACCGAGGAAGAGGTCTGTGAGGCGGCCCGCCGAGTCCGGTTGGTTCCGCGCGGCACGTCGTTCACGCCGCTCATCGAAGAGAAGGTCGTCGACGATGAGCTCCGCGGCCTCGAGGTGACGCGGCACGTATCGCGCGTCGCATCGATGCCGCGAGTGAGACAGTGGGTGAACGACCGGGTGCGCGAGGCAGCGCGCGACCACGATATCGTCGTCGATGGACGGGACATGGGTACAGCAGTCTTCCCCGAAGCCACTCTCAAGGTCTTTCTCGTGGCAGACCCATGGGAGCGTGCGCGCCGGCGGCTCGTTCAACAGCTCGGGCGAAGTCCGGCCGATGAGGAGATCGCGGAGGAGACGGGTCGGCTCGTCCAACGCGACGCGCGCGATGCGACCCAGACCGTTCAGGCGAAGGACGCCATTCTCATCGACACGACGTACCTGACGCAGGAGGAACAAGTCGAGCGAATCGTGGCCCTGGTAAAGGCCGTAACTCAGCGTGACACCACAACTTCTGCCGTTGACGACGACTCCAAGTCGGGTTAGCTTATGTGGTTCACTTCGTTCGTTCCTCAGCCGGAACGGAGATTGTTAGAACACTCTCAACCCTCGGCGCGGCGAGCCTGACCTTCCGCGACTCCAGGAGATCACCCTCAGGTATGTCCGAACTGCAAACCCCAAACCCCACAACCGGTACGCTGTCGGAGCGTGAGCGACGCGACGCAGTGCGCGGCCAGCTTCGTCCGCTTGCCAACCGCCGTCCCGAGCTCTACGACGAAGACGAGTACACCTCCGCCGACTACGAGCGGATGATGGAGCTCTACCAGGGCTCCATGGCGTCGATCGACGAAGGCGAGATCGTGAAGGCTCGCGTTCAGTCGGTCAACGACACCACTGTCGTCCTCGACATCGGCTTCAAGTCCGAGGGCACCATCGCGCGCGAGGAATTCAAGGACCTCGAGCCGATCAAGCCCGGTGACGAAGTCGAAGTCCTCCTCGAGCACCTCGAGGATCAGGAGGGCGCGGTCGTCCTCTCGAAGAAGAAGGCCGATTTCATGCGCGTGTGGGAGAAGATTCGACTCGCGTACGAGAACGACCAGCCAGTCGAAGGAACACTGGTTAAGAAGATTAAGGGGGGTGTTGTCGTCGACCTCATGGGCGTCGACGCGTTCTTGCCCGGCTCGCAGATCGCTCTGCGCCGCGTGCCGAACATCGACGAGCTCCTTGGCCAGAAGTTCGAGTTCAAGATCATCAAGCTGAACAAGCGGCGTCGCAACATCGTCGTGTCCCGCCGAGTGATCCTCGAGAACGAGCGCGCGGGCAAGCGCGAGAAGCTCATGAAGGAGTTGCAGAAGGATCAGGTGCGCAAAGGCGTCGTGAAGAACATCACCGACTTCGGTGCGTTCATCGATCTCGGCGGCGTCGACGGTCTGCTCCACATCACGGACATGTCGTGGGGTCGCATCTCGCATCCGTCGGAGCTCGTGTCCATCGGTGCGGAGCTCGAGGTCAAGGTTCTGGACATCGACTGGACGCGCGAACGCATCTCGCTCGGCCTCAAGCAGCTGCAGAGCTATCCCTGGAAGGACGTCGCGGAGAAGTATCCCGTCGGAACGCGCGTTACGGGTAAGGTCGTCTCGATCACCAACTACGGCGCTTTTATCGAGCTCGAGCCGGGAATCGAGGGGCTTGTGCACATCAGCGAAATGAGCTGGACGCGGAACGTTCGTCATCCGTCGAAGCTCGTCTCGATCGGTGAGACGATCGAAGCAGTCGTGCTCAAGGTCGATCCGAACGAAGAGAAGATCTCGCTCGGTATGAAACAGACCGAGCAGGATCCGTGGATGGTGCTGCCGCTCAAGTATCCAGTGGGAACACGGATCTCGGGCAAGGTTCGCAACCTGACGAGCTTCGGCGCGTTCGTCGAGATCGAGCCAGGCATCGACGGCCTCATTCACATTTCCGACATGAGCTGGACGAAGCGCGTTCAGCACCCGTCGGAGGTCGTGAAGAAGGGCGACACGGTCGATGTAGTGATCCTCAACATCGATTCCGAGAACAAGCGGATCTCGCTCGGCCTCAAGCAGGCCGAAGAGGATCCGTGGCTCCGCATTGGAGAGACGTACCCGGTCGGTACGGACCTCGCGGGCAAGGTCGTTCGCCTGATGGACAAGGGCGTTGTCGTCGACATCGGCAATGACATCGAAGGCTTCGTTCCGATCTCGCAGCTCAGCACCACGGGCAAGCAGGTCGCGAGTCCGGCCGACGTCGTGTACGAGGGGATGAATCTCGAGATGCGTGTCCTCGAGGTGGATCCGATTCATCGGCGCATCGTGCTCGCCGTGACGAACATTCCCGAAGATCAGCCGCCGCGGCCGGAGAAGCCGTCGGAGATCATTCCGATGGACGACACCCACGACGACGGCTACGGCAGCATCGACATCCCGCCGATCGAGAGCTGATACTCTTAGGTGCTAGGTGCTCGGTGATAGGTGTTGCTTCTAGCACCTATCATCTAGCACCTTTTTTTATGACCATGCGTGAGAAACTCGAGCAGCTCGAGCGTCGCATCGCCGAGTCGGAGCAGGGAGGCGGCGCCGAGCGGCTCAAGGCGCAGCATGCGAAGGGGAAGCTCTCGGCACGGGAACGCATCGATCTCCTGCTCGACAGCGGCACGTTCGTCGAGTTCGACCGCTTCGTCGTGCATCGCTCGGACGACTTCGGCCTGGCCGATCAGAAGTTTTACGGCGACGGCGTGGTGACCGGCTACGGGCGCATCGACGGCCGGCTGGTGTACGTCTTCTCGCAGGACTTCACCGTTTTCGGCGGCTCGCTGTCGGAGACCTTCGCCGAGAAGATCTGCAAGATCATGGATCTCGCGGTGCGGAACGGCGCTCCGGTCATCGGCCTGAACGACTCGGGCGGCGCGCGCATCCAGGAAGGGGTTCTCTCGTTAGGCGGCTACGCCGACATCTTCCTGCGCAACACGCTCGCGTCCGGCGTCGTGCCCCAGATCTCGGCCATCCTCGGGCCGTGCGCCGGCGGCGCCGTGTACTCTCCCGCGATCACCGATTTCACGTATATGGTGCGCGGCAGCTCGTACATGTTCGTGACCGGCCCGAACGTCGTGAAGACGGTGACGCACGAAGACGTCACGATGGAGCATCTCGGCGGCGCGGATACGCATTCGCGCACGTCGGGCGTGGCGCACTTCGCGTTCGACTCGGAGCCGGCCTGCCTGCAGGCGATGCGCGAGCTCTTCCGCTTCATTCCATCCAACAATCTCGACGATCCACCACGGGGCGCCGCGACTGATCCACGCGACCGCCGCGATGAGCAGTTGCTCGAGGTCGTGCCCGACAATCCGAACAAGCCGTACGACATTCATGACGTCATCCGGCGCGTCATCGACGACGGGGTGTTCTACGAGGTGCAGAGCGAGTTCGGCGCGAACATCGTGTGCGGCTTCGCGCATCTTGGCGGCTACAGCATTGGCATCGTCGCGAACCAGCCCGCTGTGCTCGCGGGCGTCCTGGACATCAATGCCTCACTCAAGGCTGCGCGTTTTATTCGATTCTGCGACGCGTTCAATATTCCGATTGTCACCTTTGAAGACGTTCCCGGGTTCTTGCCCGGTGTCGCGCAGGAGCACGGAGGCATCATCAAGCACGGCGCCAAGCTGCTCTTCGCGTACTGCGAGGCGACCGTGCCGAAGCTCACTGTAATTACTCGTAAGGCATACGGTGGGGCGTACGACGTCATGTCGTCGAAGCACATCCGCGGCGACTTCAACGTCGCGTGGCCGACGGCCGAGATTGCGGTGATGGGACCCAAAGGCGCCGTGGAGATTCTCTTCCGCAAGGAGATCGCCGACAGCGGCGACCCGGAGGGCGCGACGGAGGCCAAGATCGAGGAGTACCGGCAGAAGCTCGCGCATCCCTACATCGCGGCGAGCCGCGGGTTCCTCGACGACATCATCGACCCGCGCGACACCCGCCCCCGGCTCATCGACGCGCTCGAGACGTTGCAGTCGAAGCGCGATACGAATCCTCCGAAGAAGCATGGGAACATTCCATTGTAGCACCTTGTCATCCCGACGAGCGTCAGCGACGAGGGATCTGCTTTCGTCGATCCTGAAAAAGCAGATTCCTCTCTTCGCTCGGAATGACAGTGTTCGGTAAAGTTCTCATCGCCAACCGCGGCGAGATCGCGCTTCGCGTCATTCGCGCCTGCCACGAGCTTGGCGTTCGTGCCGTCGCGGTCTACAGCGACGCCGATGCGCGCGCGCCGCACGTGCGTGTGGCCGATGAGGCAGTGCATATCGGGCCGGCGCCGTCGGCGGAGAGCTATCTCAAAGGCGATCGCATCGTCGAGGCTGCCTTACGAGTCGGCGCGGAGGCCATTCATCCCGGCTACGGCTTTCTCTCCGAGCGCGAGTGGTTCGCGCGCGCGGTGCGCGACGCGGGGCTCGTCTTCATCGGCCCGCCTGCCGAGGCGATCGCCGCGATGGGCAGTAAAACAGCCGCGCGGCGCCTGGCGATCGCCGCCGGCGTCCCGGTCGTGCCCGGCACGACGGAACCGCTCCACGACGAAGCCGACGCCCGGGCCGTCGCCGAGCGATTCGGCTATCCCGTGCTGCTCAAGGCGGCAGCCGGTGGGGGCGGCAAGGGAATGCGCGTCGTCCGCGAAGCTGCCTCGTTAGGCTCGTCCTTGGAGACGGCGCGTCGCGAGGCGAAGGCTGCCTTCGGGGACGATGCCGTCTACGTCGAGAAGTACATCGTCGGTCCGCGGCACGTAGAGATTCAAGTGCTCGGCGACACGCACGGCACAATGCTGTCGCTGAACGAGCGGGAGTGCTCGGTGCAGCGCCGCCATCAGAAGATGATCGAGGAAGCGCCGAGCGTGGCCGTGACGCCCGAGCTACGGCGACGGATGGGTGAGACGGCGGTGCGCGCCGCATCGGCCGCCGGATACGTGAATGCCGGTACCTGCGAGTTCCTCCTCGACGCGAATGGCGACTTCTACTTCCTAGAGATGAACACGCGGCTCCAAGTGGAGCATCCGGTCACCGAGCTCGTGACGGGACTCGACCTCGTGCAATGGCAGCTGCGCGTCGCTTCCGGCGAGCGGTTGCCGTTCAAGCAGGAAGAGATCGTGCCGCGAGGGTGGGCGATGGAATGTCGCATAACGAGCGAGGATCCGGCGAACGGATTTCTGCCGTCCACCGGGCGCATTCGCCATCTCCATCTGCCGAGCGGACCGGGCGTGCGCTGGGACGGCGGGATCGAGAGCGGCAGCGAGGTGACACTGCACTACGATCCGATGCTCGCCAAGCTGATCGTCTGGGCCCCGTCGCGCGAGCTCGCGATAGAGAGGATGCATCGCGCTCTCTCCGAGCTGGTGATCGAAGGCGTGGAGACGTCGCGAGACTTTCACATGCGCGTAATGGAGGACAACGAGTTCCGCCGCGGCGCCATCGAGATCCAGTGGCTCGAGCGACGCCTGCCGTCGCTCCTCGACGCGACGCCACCGGAAGAGGTGCGGCAGATCGCGGCCATCGCCGGAGCCCTGCTCGCGGATCGCGAGCGCTCCGCGCCGCGCACGGCGAGCACCGCCGCGCCCGGAACGCTCGCGCCTGCAACCTCCTCGTGGAAGCGAGCTGCGCGGATCGAGGGACTTCGATGACGGCGCCGGCGCTCACGGACGTCATCCAGTTGCGTGTTCACGCAATTGCGGCCGGCGGCGACGGCGTGGGCCGAAGCGAAGGACTTGTGGTTTTCGTTCCACGCACCGCCCCTGGTGACCTTGCGCTCGTTCGGATCGACTCGGTCAAGCGTTTCGCGCGAGGAACGTTGGAGTCCGTCATCGAGGCGTCGTCCGATCGCGTTGCGCCGCCGTGCGGGCATTACGTCGTTGACAAGTGCGGCGGTTGCCAGCTGCAGCACATGAGCTACGACGCGCAGCTCGAGGCAAAGCGCGTTGTCGTTCGCGACTCGCTGCAACGGATCGCGAAGACAGACGTGGCGCTGCCGACGATTCGACCGAGCACGAAGCACTGGCGCTATCGAAACAAGCTCACTCTCGCGATGCGCCGCGGCGCCGATGGCTGGACGATGGGTCTACACCCATACGATGACCCGGTGGCGGTCTTTCAACTCGCCGATTGCCCGATCACCGACGAGCGCGTCGTTGCCAGCTGGCGCGAGATCATGGCTGCTGCCGCGCTCCTGCCGGAATCTCCCGAGCTTCGGGGAACCGTGCGCCTCGCCGGCGACGAGATCGTCATTCTCGTTAGGGGAGGAGACGACTGGCCGCGCGCGGAGGCCTTCTTCGGCGAGCTTTCGAGCGCGAGCGCGCTCTGGTGGGCGCCAGAAAAGCGACGCGCAACGCTGCTCTTCGAGCGTCGCTCGGCGCCGGCCGGAACTTCATTCGGCCAGGTCAATGAGGCGGTAGGTGCGGCGCTCCACCGCCACGTGGTCGAGCGTGTTGCTGCACACACGCCACGAACGGTCGTCGACGCCTACGCCGGGACGGGTGAGACCGCGACCGCGCTCGCCGCATCGGGCATTCGCGTCACGGCCATCGAGATCGATCACGAAGCCGCAAATCTCTGCGCATCCCGGCTCCCAGCCGGATCGCGCAGCATCGTCGGCCGGGTCGAAGACATGATCGCCAGGGCGCTGCCAGCGGACCTCGTCATCCTGAATCCGCCTCGCATTGGCCTTCATGAGCGAGTGACGCGTGCGCTCGAGGCGCAGCACGAACGCGTGCGCGCCATCGTGTACGTGAGCTGCGATCCGGCAACGCTTGCGCGCGACGTGGCGCGATTGCGCAGCTATCGCGTTCAATCACTCGAGACGTTCGACATGTTTCCACAGACGGCGCACGTCGAGACGGTCTGTGAGCTCGTGGCGACCGCGGCATGAAATACAGCGTCAACGTCAATGGTGAAATGCTCGACGTCGAGGTCGACGGCGATGGCGTGCGCGTTGGCGACACGACCTCACGCGCACGAATCCTCGATCTCGATGGCGCGGCGTCGCCGATGCGCATGCTCACCATCGGTGAGGAGGTTCACCGCGTCCAGGTGCGCCCGGGTGAGGGCCGCGGTCGATACACTCTGTGGATCGACGGCTTTCGCTTCGAGGTCGAGGCTCTCGACGAGCGTACGCGAGCGATCCGCGAGCTATCCGCCGCCACGGCGAAGGCGACGGGGCCAGCGCCGCTCGTCGCGCCGATGCCGGGGATGATTGTCCGAGTGAACGTCGGGCAAGGCGACGAGGTGCAGGCCGGCCAGGGACTGGTCGTGATGGAAGCGATGAAAATGGAGAACGAGCTGCGCGCCGCCGCCGCCGGAACCGTCAAGCGCGTTCTCGTCGCGCCCGGTACGGCCGTCGAGAAGGGAGCGCTGCTCCTCGAGATGGAGTGACCATGAGCAAGCTCTCATCGTTGGTCGTTGCGCTCTCGCTCGCCGGCGAAGCACTCGGTGCACAGGCCACCCCGCCGTCGACGGACGTCTTTCTCGCGCCCATCAGGATGCAGAACGACAAGCCGGTCGTCGGGAAGCCCGTGAACGTCACCAATCGGGCTGGCTACGATAACCAGCCGTCGTTCACGCCCGACTCCCGGTCCGTCCTCTTCACCTCGGTCCGGGAAGATGCGCAGGCCGACATCTACCGTTACGATCTTCGCACCCGCACCACGAGTCGCCTAACGAGTACACCGGAGAGCGAGTACTCGGCGACCGTGTATGGCGACGGGAGCCGATTCAGCGCCATCCGCGTCGAGGCCGATTCGACGCAACGTCTCTGGAGCTTCCGGCTGGACGGGAGCGATCCGCGCGTCGTCTTCGAGCCCATCAAGCCGGTCGGCTACCATGCGTGGGTCGATTCGACGACGGTCGCGATGTTCCTCCTCGGACGGCCCAACGCGCTCGTCGTCGCGGATGTTCGTGGGGGACGGGTCGATACCGTCGCGCGGGACGTCGGTCGGTCGCTCCTTCCGTTGCCCAACGGCGGCGGCTTCTCGTTCGTGCAACGGATGGCGGACAGCTCCTGGGTGCTCATGGCTGTCGATGTTCGTGGCTCGGGACCGGACCGCCGATCGACCGCAATGCCGCTCGTGCGTATGCCGCCCAACGCGGACTATGTAGTCTGGCTTCGGCCCGCTGTTGCGATTGCCGGGGCGGGAACCGCGCTCTGGCTCTGGCGGGCCAAGGACAACACGGGTAAGTGGTCCCAACTGGTCGACCTCGGCGCGCTCGGACTGCGGCGAATATCCCGCCTGGCATTGAGTCCGGATCACCAGTGGCTGGCCATCGTCGCCGAGCCCGCCCACCCTCGCTAGAGGAGCGGGAGCACGCGCGAGCAGCGCGTGCGACTCCATATCGACCGGCTCCGAGCGAAGCGAGGAGCGGGAGCGCGAGCGAACAGCGCGCGCGACTCCAAATAGGACTTCGGCGAGCGTAGCGAGCCGTGCACTTAGGTGGTGTCAATGCGGCAAGGCCGCATTGACACCACCTAAGTGCTTATCTAGCATTAGTGTCTGCCCAAAAATGCCTATCGGCTGCCGAGACCCGGGTTGCATTACGCACCGGTGAGGCCAGTACTCGTTTACAGGTCAGTCAATGCGGACGTTCAGCGCGACACCGCGCGATATCAAACAGCAGTGGTTCGTCGTCGATGCCGAGGGGATGGTCCTCGGCCGACTGGCAACTGAGGTCGCGAAAATCATTCGCGGGAAGCACAAGCCCATCTTCACGCCGCACATGGACACCGGCGACGGTGTCATCATCATCAACGCATCGAAGGTGCGCGTGACCGGCCGGAAGGCCGAGAACAAGGAATATTTCCGGCATACCGGCTATATGGGTCATGCGCGGTTCACCCCCCTCGGTACGATGCTCCAGAAGCATCCCGAGCGCGTGATCGAGAAGGCGGTGTACGGCATGCTGCCGAAGACGGCGCTGGGTCGCCAGGTACTGCGTCGCAAGCTGCGCGTGTACGCGAATGCCGACCACCCGCACGTCGCGCAGCAGCCTACCCCATTGACCCTCAAGTACGCAGGTGAGAAGTAACATGGCCGACACGCAGACTGTTCACGCGATTGGCCGCCGGAAGGAAGCGGTGTGCCGCGTCTATGTGAAGCCGGGCTCCGGCAAGTGGGACGTCAATGGCCGCACGTTAGGCGACTACTTCCCGCGTCCATCGCACGTGACGTCGATTCAGCAGCCGTTCACGGCGACCGATACGCTGGGCCGCTATGACGTGAAGGCGAATGTCGATGGCGGCGGGTCGACCGGTCAGGCCGGCGCGCTCCGGCTCGCCGTCGCGCGTGCGCTCGTGCAGGTGGATGAAGCGCATCGTCGCAAGCTCCGCGACCTCGGATTGCTCACCCGCGACGCGCGCGCGGTCGAGCGCAAGAAGCCGGGTCGTCCGAAGGCGCGCAAGCGGTTCCAGTTCAGCAAGCGTTAATCAGCAGCATCACATCACACTTCGCTCGAGTCGCGTGCTGGTGCCGAGCAATCGGTGGCACGCGACGGTGACGGCGGAGGACGACTAACCACTCAGAGGTCCAAGCACGACATGCCTGACACGCAGCCCACGGTCGAGCAGCTCCTCGCGGCCGGCGTCCATTTCGGACACCAGACGCGGCGCTGGAATCCCAAGATGCGCCGGTTCATCTTCGCCGAGCGGAACGGGATCCACATCATCGACCTCCAGAAGACGCTCCGCCAGATCGAGATCGCGCAGAAGCTCGCGCGCGACGTCATCATGCGGGGCGACAATGTGCTCTTCGTCTGCACCAAGCCGCAGCTGGCGCAGATCGTCCGCTCCGAAGCCGAACGGTCCGGCGCGATGTTCATCACCGAGCGCTGGCTCGGCGGTCTCCTCACGAACTTCGCGACCGTCAAGAAGCAGATCCGCCGCATGAAGGATCTGGAAACGGGATCCGAGGCCGGCGGCGAGTTCGAGAACTACACGAAGAAAGAGCAGTTGATGCTCAATCGTGAGTCGGAGAAGCTCAAGAAGTATCTGCACGGCATCCGTGCGATGACGCGACTCCCCGGCCTGCTCTTCATCGTCGACTCGAAGAAGGAGCGGATCGCCGTCAACGAGGCGAACAAGCTCAATATCCCGATCGTCGCCATCGCCGACACGAATGCGGATCCGGATCTCATCACCGTTCCGATCGCCGGCAACGATGATGCGATTCGTTCGGTGGAGTTGATCACGAAGGCCATTGCGGACGCCATCGTCGAGGCGCGGCAGTCGGCGCCGATCCGTGAAGAGACCGAGGAAGGCGAGGGACAGACGACGTACAGCTCGGACCGTGGCAGTGAGCCGGCCGAGGAAGGCGAGCGGCGCCGCCGTCGCCGTCCCCGCCGTCGTCGTGCGAAGCCGGAAGCCATTGCCGCTCGGCTCAAGGCGCCAGGCGAGGGTGACGGTGCCGAAGGCGGGGATACCGGCGATGCGGCGGAAGGCGCGGAAGAGGCCGAGTAAAGCCTCCCGGGCCCGAGTAAATTATCTGACGCCGCCGGCATGAGCCGGCGGCGTTTCCACGACAGGAAGGCGGATTGGATATGGCGACAATGGTGAGTTCCAAGGATGTGAAAGAGCTGCGCGACCGCACCGGCGCAGGGATGATGGATTGCAAGAAGGCACTCGAGGAGACGGGCGGCGACATCGACAAGGCGGTCGAATACCTGCGGAAGTCGGGCGCGGCGAAGGCTGAGAAGCGCGCCGGCCGCACGGCGAGCGAGGGCGTGATCGGCCATTACCTCCATCACAACGGCAAGATCGCCGTGCTCGTGGAGTTGAACTGCGAGACGGACTTCGTCGCGCGCAACGAGGAGTTCGTGCAGGTGGCGCGCTACCTGGCCGAGCACATCGCGGCAGCGGCGCCGATCGCGGTCGACAAGGACTCGATTCCGCAAGAGAAGGTCGAGCAGGAGCGGCGCATCTTCGTCGAGCAGGTGAAGCAGAGCGGCAAGCCCGCGAACATGATCGAGAAGATCGTCGACGGAAAGATCGAGGCGTACTACAAGGACGTCGCGCTGCTGCACCAGGCGTGGGTCCGCGAGCCGAAGAAGACCGTCGGCGACCTCGTGAAGGAACTGTCCGCGAAGACCGGCGAGAACATCCAGGTGCGTCGCTTTGTCCGCTATCAGCTCGGCGAGGCCTGATCATCGAGACGCAATCAGAAGTTGCTAAACTCATGAGACGCGATACGGATCCGACGGGCGCGGAGCGTCTGTCCGATCTCCGATATCCGCGGGTGCTCCTGAAGCTCTCCGGCGAGGCCCTCGCCGGAGAGAAAGGCTTTGCGTGGGACTTCGCCATCGTCGAGCGGCTGGCGGGCGAAGTCGCGTCGGTCGTCGAGGCGGGTGCTTCGGTCGGGCTCGTCATCGGCGGCGGAAATCTCGTCCGCGGTCGCCTCCTCTCGAAGGAGGTCGACCGCGTGACGGCCGATTACATGGGCATGCTTGGCACGGTCATCAATGCGCTGGCCGTTCAGGATGTGCTCGAGCGGAAGGGCCTCACGACGCGCGTCATGACCGCGATCCGCATGGAGGAAGTAGCGGAGCCGTACATCCGCCGTCGCGCGCTGCGACACCTCGAGAAGGGCCGCATCGTGATCTTTGCCGCGGGCACCGGCAATCCGTACTTTTCCACCGATACGGCAGCCGTGCTCCGCGCCATCCAGATGAAGGCGAACGTCATCATCAAGGCGACCAGCGTCGAAGGCGTGTACTCGGCCGATCCGAAGAAGGATCCGGCGGCGACGCTCTATAAGGAGATCAGCTTCCGCGATGTCATGCTCAACAACCTCGGCGTGATCGACCAGACCGCGATCACGCTCTGCAGTGAAAACAAGCTGCCGCTGATCGTACTCAACATCCACAGTCCGGGCGTTTTCGTCGCCGCTGTCCGGGGCGAGCGCGTCGGCACCTTGGTTCGATGATGACTATTCAGCAAATCACGAAAGACATGCGCGCCGCGATGGACAAAGGCATCGAGAGCACGCGGCGCGAGTTTTCTTCCATCCGCTCCGGTAAAGCCGCCCCCAACATGCTCGACACGGTCCGGGTCGACATGTACGGGACGTCGATGGCGCTCAACCAGGTCGCGTCGGTGTCGGCACCGGAGCCGCGCGTTCTCATCGTGACGCCCTTCGACAAGAGTCAGGCGAAGGTGATCGAGAAGGCGATTCGCGAATCCGAGCTCGGTCTCGATCCATCGGCTCAAGGAGCCATTATTCGGGTACCGCTGCCTTCAATGAACGAGCAGCGGCGCAAGGAGCTTGTCAAAGTGGTCCACAAGCTCGCCGAGGAAGGGAAGATCGCCGTTAGGCATGCGCGGACGCATGCGCGTGAAGCGCTCAAGAAGCTGCAGGGCGTTTCCGAGGACGACGTCAAACACGCGGAGAAGGATCTGCAGAAGGTCCACGACGACTACATCCACAAGATCGACGACCTGATCAAGGCGAAAGAAGCCGAGATCATGGAAGTGTGATCGCCCGCGCCGCGTCGCTCGTGCCGGCATTCTCGCTGGAGCTTTCGTGTCGGAGCTGACGCGGCGCGTTCTGTTCGGAGTCATCGCCGCGCCGCTCGGCGTTCTCGTCATCTTCGCCGGCGGGGCGGCACTCGCCGCGCTCCTCGCGATCGTCTCCGCGCTGGCGGCGTGGGAGTTCTTCCGGATCGCGCGTGGCTCGGGGCTCACGCCGCTCGAGGACGTCGGCATACCGCTCGCTGGCGTCGTGCCGCTCTTTGTTCACGCGCGCTATCTGCGGCTGTTCGAGCCGCCGCTCTCGGCGATGGCGATCGCGGTGCTCGCGGTCCTCGCCATCGCGCTCTTCGTGCGTGGCGTGAATGGTCGTCCACTCGGCGCAGCGGCGTCCACGGTGTTCGGCGTGTTGTACACGGGTGGCATGCTGAGCTTCGGGTATGCCATTCGATATCATCAGTACGTCATCGAGTCGGTGCGCGTGCCGTTAGGTGGCGTGGCGGTGAGCGCGGGGGGACTTCTGCTCCTCCTTCCGATCCTGCTCACCTGGGCCTCCGACATCGGCGCCTTCTTCATCGGCCGCGCCTTCGGCAAGCGCAAGTTGATGCCGTCGGTGAGCCCCGGGAAAACCGTAGCCGGCGCGATTGGCGGGCTCGCGGCAACGATCGTCGTCGGTTGGCTCTACGTGCGTTTCCTTTTGACGCCCACGACGCAGCTCGCGTTTGTGCGGGGCGGGCTCGTCGCATTCGCGGCTCTCGTCAGCGTCGCGGCGCAGATCGGAGATCTCGCGGAGTCGCTGCTCAAGCGCGAGGCGGGAGTGAAGGACAGCTCGCACATCATACCGGGACACGGCGGTGTGCTCGATCGATTCGACAGCCTGCTCTTCGTGCTGCCGGTTTCGTACGTGCTCTTCAACGCCTTGCTCGTGTGGGCACCTCCGCGATGACGATGAAACGCGTCGCCATTCTCGGCTCCACCGGGTCAATCGGCACGACCGCGCTGCGGGTGCTCAGCCGACAACGGGAGCGTTTCTGTGTTTCGGCGCTCACGGCGTTCAGCAACGCTGCATTGCTGCGCGAGCAGGAGGCGGAATTTCGTCCCGCGTTCGTCGGGCTCGTGAACAACGGCGCGGCAGAGCATGGGACGTGGGAATCGGGCCGCAAGTGCCTCATCGCCGCGGCCACGCGTGACGACGTCGACATCGTGATCAATGCAGTGGTGGGAGCAGCCGGCCTCGACGCGACGTTGGCAGCGCTCGAGCGGGGCAAACGCGTCGCGCTCGCGAACAAAGAGACACTCGTTATGGCTGGGCACCTCGTGCATGCCGCACGTGCGCGGGGCGGCGGCGAGCTCGTCCCTGTCGACAGCGAACATAGTGCTATTCTTCAGTGCATTACGGGGCGTCCGGGGGTCGAGGTCCGACGCGTGATTCTCACGGCGTCGGGCGGCCCGTTTCGCCGGTGGTCCTCGGAGGAGATCGAGCGAGCCACGCTCGCCGACGCGTTGCAACATCCCACTTGGCGCATGGGCAGGAAGATCACCGTAGACAGCGCGACGCTGGCGAACAAGGCACTCGAGGTGATCGAGGCGCACCATCTCTTCGGTCTCTCGTTCGATCAGATCGAGGTCGTCGTGCATCCGCAGAGTGTGATCCATTCGTTCGTCGAGTTCGTGGATGGCAGCGTGCTGGCGCAACTCGGCGTCCCGAGTATGGAGCTGCCGGTCTTGTATGCGCTGACGCATCCCGCGCGCGTCCCCGATACTGGCGTTCCGCCGTTCGATCCGGTGGAGACGTCGCCGATGACCTTCGAGCGGGTGCGCGTCGCGGACTTTCCGGCGCTCTCGCTCGGCGTTGCCGCCGGTCGACGAGGCGGCGCGGCGCCGGCCGTTTTCAACGCTGCCAACGAGGAGGCTGTCTCACTCTTTCTCGACGGGCGCATCCGCTTCGCCGACATCTCGAGCGCGATCGAGTCAGCGCTCGATGCGTTAGGCGGGCGGAATGGCGATTCACGCGACGCGATCCTCGCGGCCGATGAGGCGGCGCGGCATCACGTCAGGACTCGGTTCCAATGCTAGCGATCCTCGCTCCCATTCTCGTCTTCGGCCTCGTGATCTTCGTTCACGAGCTCGGACACTTTCTCGCCGCGAAGGCGATGGGCGTGTACGCGCCCCGCTTCTCGATCGGCTTCGGTCCATCGCTCTTTCGCAAGCGCTGGGGCGAGACGGAATACATCCTCGCCGTGCTGCCCCTTGGCGGCTACGTACGCATGGCGTCGCGGCTGGACGAGGACGCCGCACTCCTCGAGGGCGGAAGCGAGACCGCGCCGCGCGCCGACAGCCCCGACTACGACCCGAACGCGATGATTCCGTTCGGCCCGCAGCCGATCCCGGAGCGTCGGCTCTTCGAGAGCAAGCCGCTGCCGGCGCGTCTGCTGATTCTCATTGCCGGCGTCTCGATGAACGTGCTGCTGACGTTCGTGATCGGCGTCGGGCTCGCGCTGCATTTCGGTCGCGCGGTGACGCCGAGCCGCGTGGTGGGGCAGGTCCGTGCGCTGCCTAACGCGCCGGCACTCGCCCAGCTGCACCCCGGCGATACGCTCGTCGCCGTGAACGGCAATCGCATAACGACGTGGGAGGACGTCGATCAGAACATCGCGACGAGTCAGGATACCGTTGCGTTCCAGACGACCCATGGCACGGTGCGCGTGCCGGTCGGCGGATCTGGTGGACCATCAATCGAGGACATCCTTGCCTCGATCGACGTGCACCGTCCGGCGGTGCTGGACACTGTGCTTCCGGGCGGCCGCGCCCAGGAGGCTGGGCTTCGCCGCCGGGACAGCGTGGTGGCCATCGACGGCCAGGCGGTGCGCTCGTGGGCTGAGCTCGTCGCGATCGTCACTCGCTCGCCCGAGCGCGTCCTGCGGTTCACGGTCGTGCGCCAGGGTCAGACGATGGACATCAATGTCGCGCCGCAGGCGACGCCCGACACTGCGTTCGGTACCCACCAGGTGAGAACCGTCGGAAAAATCGGTGCGGGGCCGGGGAACGGGCTCACGATCCGCGAGCCCCTGGGATTCGGCGCGGCGATCAAGCGGGGTGCGAACACGACCTGGTTCATGGGCGGCGCGATCGTCGACATCGTAAAAAAGCTCGTGACCCGGCGCCTTTCGGTGCGGCAGCTCAGCGGCCCGGTCGGAATCACCCAGATGTCGGTAGAAGCAGCCCGCAGCGGCCTCGAGAGCCTCTTTGGACTGATCGCTCTCCTCAGCATCAACGTCGCGATTCTGAATCTCCTCCCCATTCCCATTTTGGACGGAGGCCAGATTCTCATTAACGTGCTCGAATCGGCGAAGGGGAAGCCGTTCAGTCTCCGGACGCGGGAATACATCCTCCGCTTCGGACTCCTGGCCATCGCGCTGCTGTTCGTGGTCGTGATGTACAACGACACCCACAATTGGTTCGTGCGGCTCGCGAGCTGGGTCACGAGGCTGAGAGGGTAGGGCCCCCTAGCACGTAACCCCTCACCCTCGTTACTTTTACTGGCTCATCCAATCAGACTGACGCACGAGCCGCATGCGACGCGGCGGGGATTTCACAGCATGGCTTTCGATAAGACCGCAACAGTTGAGAAGTATCGTATTTCAGAGAAGGACACGGGCTCCGCTCGAGTGCAGGTCGCGATTCTGACCGACCGCATCAATTATCTGAACGATCACTTCCGGACACACAAGAAGGATCACCACAGCCGTCGCGGCCTTCTCAAAATGGTTGGCAGACGTCGTCGCCTTCTCAATTACATGAAGCGCACGGACGTCGACGGCTACCGTCGAGTCGTTTCGGAACTCGGGCTCCGGTATTGATTCGGATGAGCCACACGCACCGCGCGGGCGCAATCTATGCAGCCCGCGCGTTTGCATTTCTCTGAGGTCAAATTGCAATGAAGCAACGCGTCGAGAAGACGTTCGCCGGCCGGAAGCTCGTTATCGAAACGGGCGGCATGGCAAAGCAAGCAGCTGGTTCCGCTCTGGTACAATTCGGTGAGACACAAGTTCTCGCCACGGTCACCGTCAGCGAGAATCAAAGCCCACTCCCATTCTTCCCGCTCACCGTCGAGTACAAGGAACGACAGTACGCGGCGGGCAAGATCCCGGGTGGATTCGTCAAGCGCGAGGGTCGCCCCAGCGACGCCGAGATTCTCTCGGCGCGCATCGTCGATCGCTCGATTCGCCCTCTCTTCCCGGAAGGGTTCAAGAACGAGGTCCAGGTCTTCGT
>Ga0070681_10001738_pt1 | contig 19514 bp, 20 predicted proteins | sample KBSC83BmetaG_FD_65650 | JGI IMG/M metagenome (GOLD analysis project Ga0070681, IMG submission 65650) | Corn rhizosphere microbial communities from Kellogg Biological Station, Michigan, USA - KBS C8-3B metaG | ecosystem: Host-associated > Plants > Roots > Rhizosphere | place: USA: Michigan... | reverse complement strand
CAGATGACCGCGGCCCTGGGCGAATTCAAAACCCGTTTCGTCGAGGAACAAAAGTCCAAGTAAAATGCCGAGTCTAATCGACATCCGGCGGCGCGTCCGTTCGATCCGCAACACGCAGCAGATCACCAAGGCCATGAAGATGATCTCGGCCGCGCGGCTGCGTAAGGCGCAGGAGCGCGCGCTGGCGGCTCGTCCGTATGGCAAGATGCTGCGCGAGATGCTGGCGAACGTGGCCTCGGCGGCCAGCCAGAATCCGGATGCGGGCGCGAATCCCTTGCTGGCGGTGCGGCCGGAGAAAAAGATTCTCGTAGTAGTGGTAACGGCGGATCGCGGACTCGCGGGCGGCTTCAACGCAAACCTGCTGAAACTGGCGCAGCGCTTCGTAAACGAACACCGCGATGCCGAGCTGAGTTTCGAGCTGATCGGCCGCAAGGGCCGCGATTATTTCCGCAAGCGCGCCGCGCGCATCTCCGGCGAACATCTGGACATGATGCGCTCACTGAACCTGGCGTATGCAGACAAGATCGCCGACGCCATCATCGAGCGGTTTTCGAGCGGCGAGATCGACGCCGTCTACATGTTCACCAATGAGTTCAAGAGCGTGATGGCGCCGACGCTATCAGAGACGCGCCTGCTGCCGATTGAAGTGCCGAAATCGCAGGAGCAGGTGGATTACATCTACGAACAGAAGCCCGAAGAATTGCTGGGCACGCTGCTGCCGCGTTACATCAAATTACAAGTATATAGCGCGCTGCTCGAATCGGTGGCGGCGGAGCATGCCGCGCGCATGACGGCGATGGACGCCGCCAGTTCCAACGCGACCGACGTGATCGACAAACTGACTTTGTATATGAACCGCGTGCGCCAGGCGAGCATCACGCGCGAAATTATCGAAATTGTAAGCGGCGCGGCGGCGCTGGATTAGAGCGAGGTTTTCTATATGAGCGTAATCGGAAAAGTGATCCAGGTGGCCGGGCCGGCCGTGGACGTCGAGTTTCCCGAAGGACAGATTCCTGTCATCCGCACGGCGATCCGCATCACCAGTGATGGATACAAGGTGCCCGACCCTATCGACATCATCTGCGAAGTGGCGCAGCATATAGGCGAGAGTCGCGTCCGTACCATCGCGCTGCAGCCGACCGACGGTCTGGTGCGCGGTATGAAGGCCGAGAGCTTGGGCCAGCCCGTGACCGTGCCGGTGGGCAAGGAAACGCTGGGCCGCGTGCTGAACGTAATCGGCGAGCCGGTGGACAAGATGGGTCCGGTGACTACGGCGAAGCGTTACCCGATTCATCGTCAAGCGCCGGCGTTCGATGAGCAGGCGACCGAACTACAGATGTTCGAGACTGGCATCAAAGTCGTCGATCTGCTCGAACCGTATTTGCGCGGTGGCAAGATCGGTTTGTTCGGCGGCGCGGGCGTCGGCAAGACCGTCATCATTCAGGAGCTGATCAGCAACCTGGCGCAGAAGCATGGCGGCGTGTCGGTGTTCGCCGGCGTCGGCGAACGTACGCGCGAGGGTAACGATCTGTGGCTGGAATTCCAGGAATCCGGCGTTATCGATCCTAAGGACTGGCGGAAATCGAAGTGTGCGTTGATCTACGGGCAGATGACCGAGCCGCCCGGGGCGCGCCTCCGAGTGGCACTGACGGCTCTCACTGTCGCCGAATATTTCCGCGATGAAGAGAACCAGGACGTGCTGCTGTTCATCGACAACATTTTCCGTTTCACGCAGGCGGGTTCGGAAGTATCGGCGCTGCTCGGCCGCATGCCGAGCGCGGTGGGATACCAGCCTAACCTGGCGTCGGAGATGGGCGATCTGCAGGAGCGCATCACGTCGACCAAGAACGGTTCGATCACCTCGGTGCAGGCGATTTACGTGCCTGCCGACGACTACACCGATCCGGCACCTGCGACCACGTTCGCACACTTGGATGCGACCACGAACTTGTCGCGATCGATTTCGGAGTTGGGTATTTATCCTGCGGTCGATCCGCTGGCATCGACATCGCGCATTCTGGATCCGCGGGTCATCGGCGACGAACACTACAACGTCGCTCAGCAAGTGAAGCAGATTCTGCAGCGCTACAAGGATCTGCAAGATATCATTGCGATTCTGGGCGTCGACGAACTTTCGGACGAAGACAAAGCAACTGTCGCGCGCGCTCGTAAGATCCAGCGGTTCCTCTCGCAGCCGTTCACCGTGGCCGAGGCGTTTACTGGGTTGAAGGGCAAGTATGTGAAGGTGGCCGACACGGTGCGCAGCTTCAAGGAAGTGGTGGAAGGCAAGCACGACGAGATTCCGGAGCAGGCGTTCTACATGAAGGGCTCGATCGACGACGTGCTCGAGACCTGGGAAGATATGAAGAAGAAGGGTTAACCTTCCGTGGCTGACACTTTCCAAATCGACATCGCGACGCCGGAAAAACTGGTGCTGCAGCAGCAGGCGGACTCCGCGCAGATTCCGGGCAGGGATGGCTATATGGGCATCTTGCCGGGGCACGCCGCGCTGCTCAGCGAGCTGGCCGAAGGCACGCTGTCGGTGACGCTGAAAGGCCAGACGCAGAGCTTCCAGATCACGGGCGGCTTCGTTGAAGTCCGCAACAATCACGTGAGAGTGTTGGCGGATAGGGCCGAGTAGCGCTTCCGCCATTGGCGCCATTCGCGCGTGAGAGGAATTCGGCCCTGGATGCACTCATTCAGTGGGAGCCATGCCTACTGAAGAAGAAGACCGCCCCGCGACCAAGAAAGACTTGGACGAGCTCCAAACTGAACTCCGGACCGAGCTGCGTGGCGGCATGACCGAGCTCCGCAGCGAACTCCGTGGGGATATGGACCGCCTCCGTGATGAACTCATCGAGAAAATGCGGGATATGCAGACTGAGGTGCTGGGGGCTTTCCACGATTGGGCGCGTCCCATCGAAAAAGCGTCTCGGTATGCTCGAAGAGCGCGTCACCGCCATCGAGCAGCGTGACAAACTGACTTAACTACCACCTATTTGATCGCCAGCGCGTTGGGAGGCGAGGCGATCCCGCCTTCGAGATTCATCGGCGCGGACGCGATCAGGAATTCGTAGCGACGGTCGCGGGCGCAATCTTTCGCTAGCGGCGCTAGTACAAATAGTTCGCCGAGAGGCAATCCCAACAAAGGCAGCGTCAGGTAGTGCAGCGCGTTTTCGTCGCCCAAATCGAAGGGCAGCGACTCGACCGCTGGGTTATCCGCTCCGATCGCGGCGACGCGGTGATCCCACAGCCAGGCGGCGATCTCACGGCTGCGCTCGATGCCGATGGACTTCACGTTTTCAAACTTGTTGATCGTTTGCTTCCACTCCGGCGTGGAGTTTTCGTACGCTTCCATCCAGCCTGTGCGCACCAGTAAGATGGAACCGGTTTGAGCGTGGTTCCCTGAGTGGTGAGGACGACTTTCAGTTCTTCGAGCGTGTAGGTGTCTGGCGACAGAGGATCGACCGGAGTGCCCCTCGATTTGCGGTAGCCGTACGCATCGATCAGCACGCCGCGGCCGGCGAATTTATCGGACCAGTGATGGATGCTGAGGCGGCCGCCTGGGCCGGCTTTGATCTCGCACGGCTTGACGCCGCCATAGAAGCGTTCGTGTTTGATGTGGCCGACGTGCGCCAGGCCGTCCCACTGGCTGCTTTCCTGCGTGTTGTAGTTGTCGAGAACATCGTCATTCGCGAAGGGTCCCAGCGGATGAATTCTGTGCGTCACGGCGCTGCGGCCAAACAGCGGAGGCTTGGCGAAGCCGATCTTGGCATCCAAGCGGAATACTCTTCCGGATTGCACCAGGCGCGCAGCGTCCACCACACCTTGGGGCGTCAGGAAATTCAGACAGCCGAGTTCATCGTTTTCGCCGAACACACCCCAGGAGGCGCCGGCGGGGGCGCCGGGTTGGATGGGCAATTGGTGATAGTTTGGAAGTTTGTCGAAGTCCATCGAGGTAACAGTATAATGCGGCACGACGGCGAGGTGATCAGTGCAAATCGACCCTGAAGATTTCAAGCGGCATTACGCGATGCTGTCGGATGCGGCGTTGTTGGAGATTGATCGCGATGAGTTGGTGGACGTGGCACGCGCGAGCTACGACGCAGAGCTAGCGGAGCGCAACTTGGCGTCCGCAGACCCGCAACCGAGCATACCCGCGGTGGAGACGGCCGCTGGTCAAGCGGACGGCGAATTGCAATTGGTCGGGACTTTTCTTTCGATGGACGAGGCGAATTTCGCGCGCGGCCTGCTGCAGTCGGCCGACATCCCTTGTTCCTTGGAAAATGAGTTCTCCGCAGGGTTCACCGCGACCGGTGCTCTCCGGCTGCTGGTGCCAGCTTCGGCGTACGATCGCGCCTGCGAGATTCTGGACGCGGAGATCAGCGAAGAAGATCTGATTGCGCAGGCAGAGGCGGAAGCGGCCGAAGAGTCACGAGAATCGTGAGTCCGCGACCCGCTATAATCTAACATCCGATGGCAATTATGATTTTAGGTTTATGGCAATAGATTGGTTCCCGCTGTGGTTGAGCTTACGCGTGGCAGTTGTATCCACCGCGCTCGCCTTCGCCGGCGGTTTGTGGATCGCCTATCTGCTGGCCAACCGGCAATTCCGCGGCAAGAACGTGTTGGACGCCGCGGTGACATTGCCGCTGGTGCTGCCTCCGACCGTGCTCGGCTACTACTTGCTGGTGTTGTTGGGTCGCGCGAGTCCATTGGGGAAGCTGTGGGAAACCATCTTCGGATCGCCGCTGGTTTTTACATGGAAAGCCGCGGTGGTTGCGGCGCTGCTGCATGCGCTACCGCTGCTGGTGAAATCGACGCGCGCGGCACTGGAGAGTGTAGATCGCAACTACGAGCGGGCGGCGCGCAACCTGGGAGCGTCGGAATGGAAGCTGTTCTGGCGCGTGACGCTGCCGCTTGCGTGGCGCTCGATCTTCGCGGCTACGGCGTTGGCGTTCGCGCGCGCGCTGGGTGATTTCGGCGTCACGTTAATGGTGGCGGGCAACATTCCGGGCCGCACGCAGACCGTGGCGGTGGCCATTTACGAGGCGGTCGAATCGGGCGACGGCGCGGTGGCAAGAACCTTGGTGCTGGTGGTCTCGGTGGTGGCATTGATCCTGTTGACGCTAGCGAATCGTCTGAGTCCTAGCCGGATTTGAGATCGCCATGTTGCAGGCACGGCTTCGCAAGTCTTTCGCTCCTAGACCCGATTCCGCGGGGTTCACGCTGGATCTTGAGTTGACCGCCAGCGCCGGCGTTACCGTGCTCTTCGGCCCCAGCGGTGCGGGCAAGACGCTGGTGCTGGATTCGATCGCCGGATTCGTGCAGCCGGACGAGGGCCGCATTCTGCTTGAAGACGAGATCCTGTACGACGCTGCGGCCGGAGTGCATCTGGCCCCGCAAAAACGCAATTGTGGTTATGTGTTTCAAAACTACGCGCTGTTTCCGCACATGACGCTGCGGGAGAATCTGGCGTTCGCGGCGGAACGGCGGCCGCGCCTGGAGCGCCACCGGCGCGTCAACGAAATGCTGGAGAAATTCCGGCTGGAGGACGCGGGGGGGCGGCGTCCGCACGAGGTTTCCGGAGGGCAGCGCCAGCGCTGCTGCATCGCACGGGCGTTGATCGGCGAACCGAAGTTGCTGCTGCTCGACGAGCCGGCGACCGGCCTCGACGCGGTGTTGCGCGCCGAATTTTACGAAGCCTTGCGGCAAGTGCGCAGTGATTTTGCCACGCCAATGCTGCTGGTGACGCACGATCTGACGGAGTGTTTCGAGTTGGGCGAGGAGATGCTGATCCTTCACGCCGGCAGAATTGTGCAGAAGGGAACGCCCCGCAGTGTATTGGACGAACCGGCGACTCTCGAAGTCGCGCGCTTGCTGGGAGCGTTCAATTTGCTGGAGAGCGAGATTCGAACGCTCGATCCCGGGCGCAACACCAGCCGTCTGCAGGTGGGCGAGTTCGAACTGGAAGGCCCGTATTTTCCCGGCCACTTGAAAGGTGATCGCGTCACGCTGTGCGTGCGACCGGAGCAGCTCAAAGTTTTCCCGCGCAACGGAAAACCCGGACCGAATCAGATTCCGGCGGATCTGCTGCGCGCCGTCGAACGTCCCCACGGCATGCGGCTGGAATTTTCCGGCGGCGGCATTCCCAGCCCGGTGCGCGTTACCGTTTCGCGCAGTGAATATCAGAATCAGCGGGAGAACCGCGAGTGGGTAATTCAATTCCCGAGTGAAGCGTTGCGCGTGTTGTGATGCTACACCGCGCGCACGGCGGCGCTCACTGGCCGCGAGCCCACTGGAATCACGGTAAGCAGCGAGGCCCGGCGATCGCGATTCTTAGTGATCGCGCCCACGCGCAGCACCGCGACGTCGCCGGATTTGCGATTCAGCACCAGTGCGTATTGATCGTCCGGCGTAACCGCGATGAAGCCGGGATCCGCGCCCACCGACGCGACGGCGACTACTTTGCGTGAATTGATCTCCAAGATATTCACGTCGCCCGAACCTGGGCTGGCCACGAACAAATACGCGAGCGACGCCGCCATCGGTCCCGGTGCGTGTCCGGCCAACACCGTCTCTGCCACTTCCGGAGTGTGGTACGGATAGACCACAACCACGGCATCCATTCCTTCGCCGGTGATGAAGAGTTGATTCGACCCTGGCCCTTCGCCGCCGGTTAAATACAAATGATCGGGCCGTACCGCCAGCGGGAGATGCGTGATCAAACGCGCCGAGGGCACGTCGTAAAGTGACAGCCGCCGTTCGCCGCGGTCGGCCGCGATGAGCGTACGCGAATCGGGCAAAAAGCGCACCGCGCCGAATTCGCCCTCTCCAGCCACAGCCGCCAGCTTGCGCGACGCCAGATCTATCAGCCGTACGCCGCTGGCGAAACTAACCGCAGCCGTTTTACCGTCGGCCGTCAGAGCGAAGTCCAGGGGATCGTGCGGCAGAGGCATGCGCCATTCGAGATTGAAAGTGTCGAGCGCGATGCGGATGAGCGACTGCGGTTCGCTCGCCAGAACATAAAGCGCGCTATCGTCGGGCGCAACCTGGATCGTGAGCGCGGAGGACGCGACTGCCAGACGGCGATTGAAACTCAGGCGGTCGACTTCGATTTCGTGAACGGTTCCGTTGGCTGGCGTGAGGGCGTAGACGAAAGGCCGCTTGGCGGTGGAAATCACGCTGCTGGGCGATCCGTTCAACGGAATGTGGCGCGCCACGGCGAGCGCTTCGAGATCCACGGCGGCGATGGCTTGACTCTCTTCATTCGCCACGAAGGCGTAGCCGCGGAACCCTGCACCACCACGACGGCGGCCGCATGCGGCGAGTATCGGGAATGCGAGAAGGGCCCGGCGGGAGATCACTTATCTAGCGTATCAGGCGGGAAAAAACGGGGACACCCTAACCTTTCGCTCAATCCCGTACTTTGGTCTAGAGTAAAAGGGTGTCCCCGTTTTTTGCGATCCACCTCTACCTCATTGAAAATAAAACATAACATTGCTCCTATGTTCCTGGCTGTGGTACCTTCGGAGGGTACCTTTTGGGCCTCCTAGTACGGCCCTGTTTTTATATGAATCTGCGGTCCTTATTCAGTCTTTTTTCTTCTGATCTTGCCATTGACTTGGGCACGGCCAACACGCTGGTCTATGCCAAAGGCAAAGGCATTGTGGTGAACGAGCCCTCCATCGTCGCCATCAATAAGACCAACGGAGAAGTAGAAGCGGTAGGCAAGGAAGCCAAGGAAATGCTGGGCCGCACGCCTGGCAACATCGTGGCTATCCGGCCCATGAAGGACGGCGTTATCGCCGACTTCAAGGTCACCGAACGCATGCTCAACTATTTCATCCAGAAGGCGCACGGCCGCAAGATGCTGGTGCATCCGCGCATCATCATTGGAGTCCCCAGCGAAATCACGCAGGTGGAAAAGCGCGCGGTGATTGACTCCGCCTATCACGCGAAGGCCAGTGAAGTGTACTTAGTGGAACAGGCCATGGTGGCGGCGATCGGTGCGGGGTTACCGATCACCGAACCCTCCGGGAACATGGTTGTCGATATCGGCGGCGGCACTACCGACGTGGCTGTCATCTCGCTCTCCGGCATCGTCTATTCGCGCTCGGTGCGCGTCGCCGGCAATGAAATGGACGACGCCATCATGCAGTATATGAAGCGCAAGTACAACCTGCTGATCGGCGAAACCACGGCGGAGCGCGTGAAGATCACGGTGGGCTCGGCGTACGAATTGGACAAGCCCCTGACCATGGAAATCAAAGGCCGCAACCTAATCGAAGGCGTGCCCAAAACCATCACGGTGGACGATACCGAAATTCGCGAGGCGCTTTCAGAATGCGTGGCCACCATCATGAACGCCATCCGCGTCGCGCTAGAGCGCACGCCGCCCGAACTTTCTGCCGATATCAGTGACAGAGGCATTGTGCTGACGGGCGGCGGGGCCATGCTGAAGAATTTGGATAAACGTATCCGGCAAGAGACCGGATTGCCGGTGTCGATTGCCGAGGACCCCCTGGCATCGGTGGTGTTGGGCACCGGTAAAATGTTGACAGAGTTTAGGCTTCTGCGGCGGATCGCGATCGAATAGCGTGAGGGGGCTGGCATTGCCAGCCGATGAAGTATGGAATTTCTCCTCAATCGGTATCGCAACCTGACGGTGTTGCTGGTGGTCATCCTGGCGCAACTGGTGCTGCTGGCTTACCAGGTGAAGAGCAACGGGGAAGTGCGCCTGATTCGCGTATGGGCGGTGAGCGCGGTGACCCCCATGGCGCGCGTGATTGAAGCGGGGCGCAGCAGCACCGTGCATTTCTTCCACGATTACTTTATCCTGCTGAACGTTCGCGAAGAGAACCAGCGTATCAAAGCGGATCTGGACCGCACCAAGATGGAGAATCAGTATTTGCGGACCGAGCTCTCGACGGCGGACCGCGCCCAGTCTCTGGCGATTTTCCAGCAACGGTCGCCGTCAAAGACCATCGCCGCGCATGTGATCGGCAACACCACTGGCGTGGGCGCGAAGGTGGTGATCATCGATCGCGGCACCGGCAGCGGTGTTCAGAAAGGCATGGCTGTGATCACACCCGATGGCATCGTCGGCAAAGTGACGGGCGCCTACCCCACTGCTTCGTACGTGCTGCTGATCACCGATCCGTCCTTCGCCGCGGGCGTCATTTCGCAGAAGAACCGCGTGCATGGAACTCTGAAGGGCCAGGGTTACAGCACCGTGATTGTGGATTATGTGCAGAACGAACAGAAGGTGGAGCCGGGCGAGCAATTCTTCACCTCTGGCGATGACCGCATCTTTCCCAAGGGCTTGCCGGTGGGCGAAGCCACCGTAGTGCGCAACGGCAAATCCTACAAGGAAATTTTTGTTACCCCCAGCGGTCTGCAAAATGGTCTGGAAGAAGTGCTGATCGTGATCGAAGGCGTCCACGCGCCGATTCCGGACGCGCCCGCCGCTGCTTCGCAACCTGTGCATCTGCAGGATGCGCCCCCGGCGGAATCCTCGGCTGATACAGCTCCCGTGCAATCGGGACCCTTGTCCACCGATGCCGATCGCTTAGTCGATCAATACCGCCGCATCGGCGAAGCTGAGAAGCACGTCTATGGGCAGAACGGCGGTACTGCGCCCAACTACAACATCAATCTCAACGCGCAGCCGCCCCCGCCGGCACCGGCGCCACCAGCCCCGAAAACTCCCTGAACCATACATGAGCGATCTAGGAGCCAATTTCCGCGACGACTTCAGCGAAGCGCCCCATCTGAAGAAGGGCGTTTCGAAGTTCAACATAGCGGTTACCATCGCGATTCCGCTCGCGGCGATTCTGTTTCAGGTGTACGTCCCGCGCTTCTTCGAGCGGCTCTCCTACCTGGAGCTGCCGCTGTTAGTCACGGTGTATTTCTCACTGATGCGGCGGTCTCCGGTGGCGGGCGTGCTGTATGGAGCGGGCATCGGCCTGGCGCAGGATTCGCTTTCACACAACCCGCTGGGAATGTTCGGCATCGTCAAGACTCTGGTGGGCTACTTCGCCGCTTCGATGAGCCAGCGCTTCGATGTGCAAAATCCCTGGATGCGTATGGCGCTGAGTTTTTTCTTTTTCTTTTTCCACCAGTTTTTCTACTGGGTGCTGGTGCGCGCCTTGCTGGGCGAGGCGCTGGAATTCGATTTGCAGACAACTCTGGTGGTGGCCGCGCTCAATGCGGTGGTCGCGCTGCCCCTGTATCACATCTTGGATAAACTGAAGATCATGGAGTAAGATGGCGATCGATCCAGAACACGACCTTCGGCCCGACGCCGCGAAACGTTTATCGCGGGACGACACCCGTTTTGCGCTGGGCCGCATCGCCGGATTTCAATACTTCATCGTTGCCATTTTTTTCTTCCTGATTACCGGTTTCTGGGTGCTACAAGTGCGCGAGGGAGAGAGCAACAGCCAACTCGCCGAACGCAACCGCGTCAAGACCGTGCCGGTGCTCGCGCCGCGCGGCAAACTTCTGGATCGCGACGGGCGTGTAATCGTCGACAATCAGGCCGCTTTCACGCTGTTGCTGACGCGCGAAAACTTGAACTTGGATCATATCGATGGCATCGCGGCCGGACTTCATCTGGACCCCGCCGAGGTCCGCGCCCGCGTCAAGCGCTTCTCTTCCAGGCCTAAATATGTGCCCGTAGTCATTAAGCAGGAACTCACGCCCGCTGAGATCACCTTCGTCGAGTCGCATCGCGACGCCAATACCTATCCGGAGATGGAGCTGATCCAAAACCAACGCCGGCTGTATCCGAAAAACGGTTTGGCGGCTCACGCCATTGGCTATGTCGGCGAGGTTTCTGAACCCGAGCTGGACACGACCGAGTTCGCCAAATACGCCCAAGGCGCCATCGTTGGCAAAGCGGGGTTAGAGCGCCAGTACAACGACATGCTGATGGGCGTCGACGGCGAGCGCCGCGTGGTGGTCGACAGCTCCGGCCGCGAGCGTGAAGTTCTCGAGAGCACTGAGGCGACGCCGGGCAACAGTCTGCAATTGACGCTGGATCTGGATCTGCAAGCCGTGGCTGAGTTGGCACTCCAAGGCCAGCGCGGCGCGGTGGTCGCGCTCGACCCGCGTTCAGGCGAAGTCCTCGCCATGGTGAGCCGCCCCGCGTTCGATCCCAACGCCTTCGCTGCACACATTACTAACGAATATTGGAAAGAATTGACGTCGGGCAACGACAATCCCATGCTGAATCGCGCGATTCAGGCGCAGTTCGCGCCGGGCTCGACCTTCAAGCCGATTATGGCGCTGGCCGGACTCGAAACCGGCACGATCGACGATCACGACACCTTCCACTGCCCCGGCGGCGCGACGTTCTTCGGACGCTATTTCAAGTGCTGGCAGAAGAGGGGACACGGCACCGTCAATGTTCACTTGGGCATCGTGCAATCCTGCGACGTTTTCTTTTACAACCTGGGCAACAAGCTGGGCATCGATAACATTGCGATGTACGCGGAGATGGCCGGCATCGGCAAGAAGACTGGCATCGACCTGCCGGGCGAAGCCGAAGGCCTGATGCCCTCGAGCAAATGGAAGCTGCGGACGCAACGTCAGAAGTGGTACGCGGGCGAGACTATTTCCGTGTCTATCGGGCAGGGCGCGGTGACGGTGACGCCTTTGCAATTGGCGGCAGCCATCGGCGGCATCGTCAGCGGAGGCAACTGGTTCAAACCGCACATGGTGAAAGCGGCAGCCGCGTTAGAACCGCGCCATGCCGATCTGCGCGCGGAAAGCGTAGCGTCGATCGTCTCCGGCATGTATGGAGTTGTCAACGAAGGCGGCACGGGAGCCGCTGCGCGTATCGAAGGCATCGAATTTTCGGGCAAGACCGGAAGTGCTCAGCGCGTCTCGAACGATCTGCGCAAATCCGGCGTGCTCGACGCGGACGAGGCCAAAGACAACGGCTGGTTCGTCGGCTTCGCTCCGCGCCAGAACCCGGAGATCGTAGTGGCCGTCCTGCTCGAAGGCGGCGAACACGGCGCGCTTGCCGCACCGGTAGCGCGCGATGTGATCAAATCTTACTTCGACAAAAAACTGCGCATCAGCCAAACTTCGCCTGCGCAGCCTCCACTAGCGCTGCTTCAGAGACCTCGCTAGTTATGTCCCACTGGTAGTGGGATTAACAATGGCCACTACACGCACCCATGTGATACTTCCCGTCGAAGTTCTGCGCGAAATCGATGCCTTAGTCGGCCAGCGCGGTCGCAGCGCGTTCCTGGCGGAAGTCGCCCAGCAGGAAGTCCGACGGCGCAAGTTGCTAGCCCTCCTCGAAAGAAAAGAACTCGCCTGGAAAGCCAAGGACCATCCCGAGCTCAAGCGGGGCGCCGCGGCGTGGGTCTCCGAAATGCGCCGAAGTGAACAAAAGCTCCGCGACCGCTCTGCGAAGCGATGATCATCCTGCTCGATACCAGTGTGGTAATCGACGCGCTCAACGGCCGGGCTGGAATCCGGCGTTTCCTTCAAGAACAGCTTCACCCGTACAATACGCTCGCTTGCTGTGCCATCACGATTGCCGAGGTCTACGCCGGAATGCGCCGTCACGAAGCCAAAGCCACCGGAGAGTTTCTGGATGCCCTCGACTACTACGAAACCACTCGCGCGATCGCGCGCCGCGCCGGCGATTTGAAAGCGGCCTGGGCGCGCAAGGGTCACACCCTGGCGCTGCCCGACGTACTGATCGCCGCCGTCGCGCTGGAGCACGGACTCTCGCTTGCCACCGCCCACCGCAAGCATTTCCCCATGCCCGAACTCAAACTCCTCCGGCTACCGTAAACTGGAAGCTTATGGCGCGCTACCGCAGTTATCGCGATCTCGACTGGCCTCTGTTGGCCGTCACGCTGATCATCTGCGCACTGGGCGTGCTGCAAATCTATTCCGCCACCCGCGATACCCATTGGCAGGACGCTTGGTGGAAACAAATCATCTGGATCGCCATCGCGCTGGGCCTCATGTGGGTGGTCATGTCCATCGATTACCACAGCCTGCTGAGCCAGATCCCACTTCTCTATACGATTTCCGTCGGTTCGTTGGTGGGCGTGCTGCTTCTGGGGCGCCTGGTTTTCGGCTCCCGCCGCTGGATCAAGATCCTGGGCGTCAATCTTCAGGTCTCGGAATTCGTCAAATTGGTGATAATATTGATGGTAGCAAGGTACGTTTCGGAGCTGCGAAGCGACGAGATCAGGCCTCGTGACTTACTGAAATTAGGAGTGTTAGTCGGACTCCCGGCCTTTCTCGTGATGTATCAGCCGGATCTGGGTACGGGCCTAACGTACCTGCCGATCCTGGCCGCCGGGGTTCTGATAGCCGGAGTGCAATGGCGGTATCTAGCCATCGTCGCGATCGTGGGTGCGCTGACCTTGCCGGTCGGCTGGTATTTCTTGAAGGATTATCAGCGGCAGCGCCTGGTGACTTTTCTCGACCCCTCGGGCGACCCGCGCGGCGCCGGCTATCAGGTGATTCAATCCAAGATTGCGGTGGGAGACGGCGGTGTGTGGGGGCGCGGAGTGACACGCGGCACGCAAACGCAGCTGCGCTTCCTGCCGGCCACGCATACGGATCTGATTTTTTCCTCCTTCGCGGAGGAGCATGGGTTCGTAGGCGTGGTGGTAGCGCTCGGCCTTTATTTTTTGCTGTTGATGCAGATCGTACAAAACGCCCAGATGGCGCCGGATCGAGCCGGGATGTACGTGTGTATGGGCGTGGCGGCGCTGCTGCTGTTCCATGTGTTGGTGAATGTGGGAATGGTGGTAGGACGCATGCCGGTGACAGGGATTCCATTGCCGCTGATGAGCTCGGGCGGTTCGAATATGTTTTCGGTATTTATGATGCTGGGGCTGGTGAATAGTGTGCGGCTCCGGCGGTTTGTGAATTGATTTTTTGAAACGGACTTGGCGCTCCAAAGGCGCTCAGGCGTAAAAACGGATTTCGGTACCCAAAGTTTTTGGAATTCGCTCGCGGGGATTGAGACGCGCCGCAACTGGCGGATCACTTGGCCTCCCTTCGAGCGGGTTCTTCGGCGAGCGGTTTGAGTAGTCGGAAGCGGGATGTGTGAGGGACAACTCCATCCCGGCCAAGGCGCCCGCGAGCGACCCATCGAAATCCGCCCCTAAAACGCCTCTCTTTTGGACCCGGTCCCACGGGCCTGTATAAGGCCGAAGGGATGGACACATGAGTAAGGAATTGGTGATCTCAGCCAACCGGCATGAGACCAAGGTAGCGCTGATTGAAGACGATCAGTTGGTGGAAGTTTACTTCCAGCGCGCCAACGAATATTCGCTGGCGGGCAGCATTCACAAGGGGCGCGTCACGCGCGTGCTGCCGGGGATGCAATCGGCTTTCGTCGATGTCGGCCTCGAGCGCGATACGTTTCTCTATGTTTCGGACTTTCTCGAAGAGCACGGCGACTTCGACAAAATAACCGGCGACGAACGCCCCGTGCGGGAGAATCGCGACCGCGGACGTGATCGTGGACGCGACCGTGATCGCGGTCCCCGGGAGCCGCGCGAAGCCAGGCCGCCGGTGCACGCCGCTCCCGAAGCAGACGCCGCCGCACCAGCCGAAACTTCCGCCGCCGAAGCCGCCCCTGCGAGCGCCGTAGCGACTGTGCCGGGTGCCGAGATTGGCGGCGAACGTCGTCCCCCGGAAGCACGCGAAGAGCGCGAGCGCAGAGGCCGCCGGTCCCGCCGTCGCCGCCGTGGTGGCGGGCACGGGTTCCCGGATTCGAAGTATGCCAGTGAGGGAGCGCCTGCGGCGCATTCGACGATGGAAACTCGGCCCGCAACCGTTGAGACCGAGCCTGCGTTCGAAGTTACGGCGGAACCCGCTCCGCCGCCCACCCTCGAGCAGACGTCAGCAACGCCCATAGTCCTTCCCGGCGAATCGCTGGCGAAATATCGACACGCCGCGCCGGTCAGCCCTGTGCCACTGCTGGCGGAACCGGCTGCGACGGAGATCGAGTTACAAGATCAGGTAAACGAATACGACGAGCCTATTCACTATCCGCCCGAGAATGCGCTTCCCGATGCGCCCCTCCATGTGCGTCCTCTCGAGCCCGAGTTGAACCAAGCTCTCGAAGAACCGCCGGTCACAGCAACCACGGACGCTGAGCCTGCGGAATTTCTGCCGGAGACGCTCGAATCCGCCGAAGTCTCCGAGCATCTTGCAGGCGAGTCGGAGGACGAGCCTGCGGTTGCGCCGCTGCTCGACGATGACGAAGACAGCGATATACAGGCCATGATTTTGGGGGATGTCGAAGGCATCGAAATCGCGCAGCCTGAGGAGGGCGCGGAGAAGAGTGAAGCCCCACCCGAGTCTGGCAGCGCCTCCGTGCGCGAGCGCGGCGGCCGCTTCCCACACCGTGTATCGCGCCGCCGCCGGCGAGGCCGCGGGCAAGGGCCATCTGATGGTTCTGAACGCCGCGACACAGCCGGCGCCGAAGCGCCTCGCGGCGAATTAAATGGCGCGGAACCCAACGGCAGCGCCCCCCGCGAAGACCAACCGCGCCAGGAACGTGCCGACAGACCGGAACGCACCGAGAGAACCGTTTCGCGCCCCAACCAGGGGCAGCCCTCCATCAGCGACTTGCTCAAGGAAGGTCAGGAAATCATCGTCCAGATCGCCAAGGAGCCGCTCGGCCCCAAAGGGGCACGCATCACCTCGCACATTGCGCTGCCGGGCCGCTACGTGGTTTACATGCCGACGCTCGAACACATGGGTGTCTCGCGCAAAATCGCCAGCGACGAAGAGCGCCTGCGCCTGAAGCGCATTCTGCAAGGCAAACGCCCCGGCCCCGTGGGCGGATTCATCACCCGCACCGCCGCCGAGGGCCGCACCGAAGACGAGATCGCCGGCGACATGCTGTTCCTTTACAATCTGTGGCAGGACATCCGCACCAAAGCCGATAAGCGCCCCGCGCCGGTGATGCTGCATCACGATCTGGACATCGTGCAGCGCATTCTGCGCGATCAGTTGGCTGAAAGCTTCAAGGCCATCTGGATCGACAACGAGGAAACTTACGAAAACGTGCTGCGTTTCGTCGAGCGTTTCCAGCCTGCGCTGGTTCCAAAGGTAAAGCTCTACACCCGCGACGCTCCCATCTTCGACGCCTTCAGCGTTACTAACGAGCTCGAAAAAGCTCTCCGGCCCAAGGTGTGGCTGAAATCGGGAGGCTTCATTGTCATCAACCAGACCGAAGCGCTGGTCGCCATCGACGTCAATACCGGCAAGTACGTCGGCAAGACCAATCGCCTGGAAGACACCATCGTTAAGACCAATACCGAAGCCATTAAAGAAATCGTCCGCCAGATCCGCCTGCGCGACTTAGGCGGGATCATCGTGATCGATTTCATCGACATGGATGAGCGCAAGAATCGCCAGAAGGTGATGCAGACGCTCGAAGAAGCCATGCGCGTTGACCGCGCCCCTTACAAGATTCTCCAGTTCAACGATTTCGGACTGGTGGCCATCACCCGCAAGCGCGTCAAGCAATCGCTCGAACGGACGCTGTGCGCCCCCTGCCCGCATTGCGAGGGCGCCGGTTACGTCAAGAGCCCGCAAACGGTGGTGAGCGAGATCCTGACCGAAGCTAGAAAACTTTCCCGCAGCATCGAGGGGAAGGACGTAATGTTGCGCGTCCATCCCGATGTAGCGAAGGTACTCAAATCGCACCAGAACAAGTTCCTGGAGGAACTGGAAGAGATGCTGCGTCGTCCAGTCCTGGTTAAGAGCGATCCTCAGTTACATCACGAAAAATTTGACCTGGCATAATGCCTACTGGCGTGGTGCTGAGGTAGCGGCGTCCACACTGGTGCCAAGCACTTCGCCGGCGACTACCAGTTCTACGCGGCGATTTTGCTGGCGTCCCGCGGCGGTTTGGTTATCCGCCACCGGCCGGGTCTTGCCAAAGCCCTGCGCGGTTACACTCTCGGAACCCAAACCTTGCGAGACCAGGTATGTCCGCACGGAATTGGCCCGGTTTTCCGATAGCTTCATATTGTATTCGTCGCCGCCGACACTGTCGGTGTGGCCTTCCACCGTGATCCGGAGACCCGGATGAGCTAATACGATGCCGGAGATTTTCGCAAGTTTTTCGCGCGCGCCGGGCTTGAGAGTGTATTGAGCGGTGTCGAATAAAACATCCGACATGTTAACGATCAACCCACGCGCGGTCTCGCGCGTCTGCAAAATCTGGTTGAATTGCAGCAGTAACTGACGGCGCAGTTCAGCCTGCTCTTTCTGCGCTTGCTCGGTTTGCGATGCCAACTTCTGTTGTTGTTCGAGAGCCTCTTGGCGTGCCCGTTCGGCTTCGAGCTTGGCAACCTCGGCCTGTTGGCGGGCGTTGCTAGCTTGTTGTGTCGCCGCGAGCGCTTCGGCGCGGGCTCTCTCGGCCGCCGCGCGATCCGCTTCCGCCTTATCTTGTGCCTGCGCCCGGGCCTGCTCGGCAGCCGCCCGCTCGGCTTCCGCGCGAACCCGCTGGGCATCCGCGCTGGCGCGCTCGCGGGCTTCATCCTCGGCCTTCGCCTGGGCGGCAGTTTCCCGGGCCAATGAGAGTGCCCGCTCCTGCGCCAACGCTTCTTCGCGTTGGGCCCGGATCGCAATCACGCGGGCGTCCTCGGCTCGCAGCACTGCCTCGCGAGCCATGGTGATCACCGGTTTTTGGCCGGGCTTCTGCGCCTGGTTCCGGTTCGCCCAAGCCAGTGAATCGAGAGCCTTCTGATAACTGTCAGCAGCATACTTATCCGCGCCGGCGATGCGCGCCAACATCACGGCGTTCTCAGCTTGGTAAAGTTCGAAAGGATTTTTCTTGTCGACGTAAACGGGTACGAAGCCCCTGGCCTTGCCCTCGCTGGTATACAAGCCGCGAGGCAGCAGTTCGAATTTTGCTTCGATGGTTTCGATCACCCCGCGCGTGTCAGGACGCACGACATTTTCCATTACCACGACGTCGCTCGGCTGTGTCACAGCATAGTACGGCTCAGCCGTGACAAGCATGCCGAAAGTCTGGATTTCGCTGGTGGTTTTGATAGAGCTGCTGGAACCTTGGCCGTAATGATCCAGGGTCAGCTCTCCCATATTCACGGGACGCCCATCGGGCGAGATGGCCCACAAGACGTAGGTCAGATACTCGGGACCGAAGCTACTGGGCGGCGCAAAATTCTTAAAATCGGCGGAGATGCGGATAACGCCGCGCTCGCTCTCAACAGTAGCGGTACCGCTCGCCGGAGACATGAGGGGTGTTCCTTCGAAATTGATTTTGGTGGCTCCGCCCCGATGCAGATAATTCACCGCGGGGGTAGTGTGCGCCACCACCTGAATGCGGAAGATCGGCGTGGGCATCCCCGGTTCGGGTTGCACGGCCGTCGCGGGATTTTGGGCCGGATTGGGCTCCTGAGCGCAAACCAAGCTGGCCGCCGCTAAAACAGGAACTGTAAGTTTTGTAAAACGTGACATGCAGGGGTGAGTGCATGTATCGAACCAATCTCAAGCCGTGTGAGTCGATTCAACGACATAACTGCGCTCGGCTTCCACCCGCGCGGGAAAAGCTACAGACATATGCCTAGAAATTTTTGCAGTCAGCGCACCTATTAAGTTAAGCCAACCACTCTGTCGTCACGCCCACCAGCATTGGCCCCAGCAAAGACGCCGCCTCGCGCTCCACGCTCTGCAGCACTTGCTCCGCAAAAGCCTGATCGGGCGATACCGTGACGCATGCGATCAACGCGCGCTGCCACAAGTCCTGATGATCGATCTCCGCTACGGCCACGTTGAACTTCGCGCGCAGCCGGTCTTTCAGACTCTTGACGTAATGCCGCTTGTCTTTGAGAGAATGCGCGTCATCCAGGCGCAGTTCGAAAGTGATGACGCCGATGGCGGGCACTGGCAGGTTAGGCCATGGCTTCGGCAGCCACGCGCTCAGTCACGAAAGCCTCAATCACATCGCCGGGCTTGATGTCGTTATAGTTGACTAGCGAAATCCCGCATTCGAAGCCGGTCTTGACTTCACTCGCGTCGTTCTTGAAGCGCTTGAGCGAATCAATCTTGCCGGTGTGAATCAGCACGTTGTCGCGCAGCAGGCGAACTTCGTTATTGCGCCCGATCACACCATCGTCGACGTAGCATCCCGCGACGCTGCCGACTTTCGAAATCCGGAACACATCGCGCACCTGGGCGCGGCCCTTGTAGACTTCTTTGAACACCGGCTCCAGCATTCCGGTCATGGCCTTCTTGATCTCGTCGGCCAGTTCGTAAATGATCGAGTGCAGGCGGATGTCCACCTTTTCCTGCTCGGCCGTGGTCTGCGCCGCGCGGTCGGGGCGGACGTTGAAGCCCACGATGATTGCGTTCGACGCCGACGCCAGCAGCACGTCGGTTTCGGTGATAGCACCGACGCCCGAATGCAGCACGCGAATCTTGACCTTCTCGTTCGAGAGCTTCTGTAGCGTATCCGTCAGAACCTCGGCGGTGCCGCCGAC
>Ga0070681_10001736_pt1 | contig 19525 bp, 15 predicted proteins | sample KBSC83BmetaG_FD_65650 | JGI IMG/M metagenome (GOLD analysis project Ga0070681, IMG submission 65650) | Corn rhizosphere microbial communities from Kellogg Biological Station, Michigan, USA - KBS C8-3B metaG | ecosystem: Host-associated > Plants > Roots > Rhizosphere | place: USA: Michigan... | reverse complement strand
ATCCCGCCGCCGCCGTGCCCGTAATTGTGGACCAAGGCCTTTTCGCCCAGCTGCTCGCGGCGGACCACAAAGCCGGGCCGGCGATAGGGGCGCAGGCCGGCGACCGTGCGGATGACTCGACTCTCGTCAACGTCGACCCGCGACAGCGGAGTGCAATCGGTGAAGCGGTGCGCACCGACGGTCGCGCAGCCGGACAGCAGCGCAGCGGAGCCGGCGGCGAAGGTTCGGCGGTCAAGCAGCACGCGGCCAGACTAGCCGCGCTTTGCGTCAGCCTTCAATCGTCTCGATGGTCAGCCGATCGTTGGTGAAGACGCACACCTCCGACGCGATCTGCATCGCCCGGCGGGCGAGGACTTCCGGGTCCTGCTCGTAATCAGCGAGCGCCCGCGCCGCCGACAGCGCATAATTGCCGCCCGAGCCGATCGCGGCGATCCCGCCTTCGGGCTCGAGCACGTCGCCGTTGCCGGTGAGGATGAGCATCTGCTCGGCGTCGGCGACGATCATCAGCGCCTCGAGGTTGCGGAGGTACTTGTCGGTGCGCCAGTCCTTGGCGAGCTCGACCGCGGCGCGCAGCAGCTGGCCGTTGTATTGCTCGAGCTTCTTTTCGAGCCGCTCGAACAAGGTGAATGCATCCGCGGTCGCGCCGGCGAATCCGCCGATGACCGTCCCGTCGCCGATCCGCCGCACCTTCTTCGCATTGGGCTTCATGACGGTGTTGCCCATGCTGACCTGTCCATCCCCGGCGATGACGGTCTTGCCGCCCTTCTTGACGCCGAGGATTGTTGTTCCGTGCCATTGTTCCATGGCGGTCAGGTGGGTTGCGGCCCTTATTGGTGCAAGTCGCGTTGCTGCTCAAACCTCTGGTCCGGAATGAACCAAGCGGCCGCGTTGGCGACATAGATGGCGACCGACAGCAAAGGCGACAGCAGGAATGCGACCGCAATTGCGGTCGCATAGGCGAGGAAGCCCGCCCACTCCTTAAGGCGCGAGCCGGTCGCGGCGCCCACGATCGAACGCTCGCCCTCCGCCGCGATCAAAGTCCTTTCAAGCAGGACATAAGAGAGAGCAGCCATCATCAGGACCCCGCCGTAGGCCGCGACCGGCCAAGCAACGAACCCGGCCTCCCCCATCCAGCGGATTTCGAACGGCACGAGGCTCAACCAGAAGAGCAGGCAAAGGTTGGCCCACATGACCCGCCCGTCGATCTTGTGGACTCCGTCCAGCAGATGATGGTGGTTGTTCCAGAAAATCCCGACGTTGATGAACGACAGCGCGTAGATGCCGAGCAGCGGGGCCATCGTCAGGAAACCCCTCAACGTCGGCTCGTGCGGCAGGCGGATTTCCAGCACCATGATCGTGATGATGATGGCGATGACCCCGTCGGTAAACGCGTTCAAACGGTCAGGCTTCATCCGCTTCCCCCTGGATCGCCGTTAGCGGTTGTGCGACCGAGATTCCACGCCAGCGCCTCGAGCGCGCGCAGCAGTACGCATGTTCCCGCGGCCCGACGGGATCATCCTCGGCGGCACGCCTAGAAGAACCAACGCGTCACTCCGGGCATCGCTGCCTTACGAAGTAAGAGTGGCTCCCTGCTTTCGCGGGGATGACGAGGACCAAGCCGCTCGTTAGACCCGAAGCATGAAGCCACGATTCCTGTTCGCGTTCACCGCTTCCGCCATTCTCTCCTCCCCCGCCGCGGCCGGGCTCAGCAGGCCCGAGCAGGTCATGGTCCAAACCGTCGATGCCGAGCAGCAGCGCACGCTCGCCATGCTGCAGCGCTGGGTCGACCAGAATAGCGGGACCATGAACAAGGCGGGTGTCGTCGCCGTTCGCGACATGATCGAACCTGAGTTCAAGGCGCTCGGGTTCATGACGCAGTGGATCGACATGGGCGCCGTTTCGCGCGCCGGTCATCTGGTCGCGCGCCACGTCGGCAGCCGCCGCGGCAAGCGCCTGCTCCTGATCGGGCACCTCGACACGGTGTTCGAACCCGATTCTCCTTTCCAGCGCTGGGTCCGCGAAGGCGACCTCGCTCGCGGTCCTGGCTCCGGCGACGACAAGGGGGGCGACGCCGTGATCGTCGCGGCGCTGCGCGCAATGAAGGCGGCGGGGACGCTCAAGAACGCCAACATCACCGTCTTCCTGACCGGCGACGAGGAGGATGCCGGGAGGCCGCTCGCGATTTCGCGCCGCGACCTCATCGCCGAGGGCAAGAAGGCCGACGCGGCGCTCGATTTCGAGGATCTCGCCGTCCACGACGGCCCAAACGGGCCTGAGGACATGGGCTCGACGGCACGGCGGAGCGCCGGCAGCTGGACCGTGACGGTCACCGGGCACGCCGCGCATTCGGCCGGTGTCGGCGCCGACGATTATGGCGCGATCTACGATCTTGCGCGGATCATCGACCAGTTCCGGCGCGAGCTTCCCGAGGACAAGCTGACCTACAATGTCGGCCTCATCGGCGGCGGCCAGACGGCGACGCTCGATGCGGGCAAGATCCGGCTCGAGGCGACGGGCAAGACCAACATCATCGCCGCGACCGCCGTTGCGCGCGGCGACCTTCGCGCGATCAGTCAGGACCAGATCGACCGAGCGGAAGCCAAGATGCGCGCGATCGTCGCCCAGCCGATGGCGGGCGCCCACGCCGAGATCAGCTTCGATCCCGACATTTACCCGCCGATGCCGCCGACCGAGGGGAACCGCGCGCTGCTTGCCCATCTCAACGGCGTGAACCGCGACATGGGCCTGCCCGAAATGGGCGAGCTCGATCCCGCCGATCGCGGCGCGGGCGACATCAGCTTCGTCGCCGCAGACGTCGACGGGCTCGCCGGGCTGGGACCGTCGAGCGACGGCTCGCACACCGCTTCGGAAGCAGTGAACATCCCGTCGATCTTCAAGCAAGCAAAGCGAGCCGCGATCCTGATGAGTCGCCTCGCGAAGCAGCATCGCTAGCTGCTGCCGAGCGCTGTTGAAGCCACTCGCGCCTGAAATTCCGTCACCCGGTGCAACCGCGATTGCCCTTCAGGGGTTAATAAGGATTCGAACCCGCGGGAGGGTAAAATTGCGGTGGTGGTGACTTCAACAAACGACGACGCCTTCCGACTGCTCGTCCAGTCCGTCGTCGATTACGCTATCTTTATGCTCGACCCGAAGGGTTTCGTGACGAGCTGGAACGCGGGCGCCGAGCGCATCAAGGGCTACACCACCGAAGAGATCGTCGGCCAGCACTTCTCCAAATTCTACACCCAAGAGGATCGCGCCAACAGCGTTCCGCAAGAAGTGCTCGAAACCGCGCGCAACGAGGGCAAATTCGAAGGCGAAGGCTGGCGAGTGCGCAAGGACGGCTCGCGCTTTTGGGCGAACGTCGTCATCGACGCGATCCGCGACAAGAAGGGCAAGGTCATCGGCTTTGCCAAGATCACTCGCGACCTCACCGAAAAGCGTCAGATCGAGGTGAAGCTCCAGGAATCACGCGAACAACTCTTCCGTTCGCAAAAGATGGAAGCGCTTGGCCAGCTGACCGGCGGCCTCGCCCATGATTTCAACAACCTGTTGACGGCCATCCTCGGCGCAGCGGACCTCGCCGGCCGCAACCTGCATAAGCCCGACAAGCTGCAGCAGATGATCGAAGGCATCCGCAGCTCGGCCCAGCGCGGGGCAAGCCTGACACGGCAATTGCTCGCCTTCGCGCGTGCCCAGCCGCTCGAAATCAGGTCGGTCGACATGCGGCGCTTCCTCGATGAGGTCACCACGCTGATCCGCCCCTCGCTGCGCAGCAATATCGAAGTGATTATCGAAACGTCGGACCAGCTTTGGAACGCGGACGCGGATTCCGGCGCGCTCGAGCTTTCGCTGCTCAACCTGGCGTTCAACGCGCGCGATGCAATGAAGGACGGCGGGACTCTGCGGATCAGCGCGACCAATCAGCTGCTGACCGGTGAGCCAGAAGGCCTTCGCGGCGAGCACGTTGCCCTGAGCGTCACCGACAATGGTATCGGCATGTCAGCGGACACGATGGAGCGCGTGTTCGAACCGTTCTTCACGACGAAGAGCTTCGGGGAAGGGACCGGGCTCGGCCTCAGCCAGGTGTTCGGTTTCGCCAAGCAGCTTGGGGGCACGGTCACCGTCACATCCAAGCCGGCCGAAGGCGCGAGCTTCACGATCTATCTCCCTGCGACGCGCACGTCACAGGGCAATGACGTCAAGCCGAATGGGACGCGCTCGCTTGGTCGCGTGCTGATCGTCGAGGATGACGAGCTGGTTGCCGATCTGGCCGCCGGAATGCTGAGTGAGATGGGCTTCGAAAGCACGATCACGCACAGCGCAATGGATGCGCTCGCCCGCCTCGCCGAAGGCCCGAAACCCAAGCTCGTTTTTTCCGACGTGGTGATGCCCGGCGGGATCAGCGGCATCGAGCTCGCCCAGAAGGTGCGCACGCGCTACCCCGAGCTGCCGATCTTGCTCACGACCGGGTACAGTGAGCAGGTCGCGGGAACGCACGGCTTCCCGGTGCTCCAGAAGCCCTACGAGCTGGAGTCGCTGGCGATGGCGCTCGGCAAGCTACTCAAACAGGAAATCGCAGTCAGCTGAACGGCTTGTCGGCCCGTCATTGACAGGCCCCCGGATTGAGCGCCTCATCCCTTTTGCCGCGCCAGGTGCGGCTTTGAGGGGGACAGCAATGGCGACGACTGCTGAAGGGCGGGGAACACCCGTCCACCTTTGGATCGTTGGTATTCTCGCTCTGCTTTGGAGCGCGTTCGGCTGTTACGATTATTGGATGACCCAGACGGCGAACGCCGCCTATCTCGCCAAAATGCCCGCCGATGCGGTCGCGTACATGAACGGTCTGCCCAAGTGGACCACGGCGATGTGGGCGCTGGGCGTGTGGGGCGGCCTGCTGGGGTCGATCCTCCTGCTCATCCGCAGCCGCTATGCGGTGTGGGCGTACGCGCTGTCATTCATCGGCGCGGTCTTCGGGCTCGGCTATCAGATGTTCATGACCAAGGAGCCGGCGAGCATGACCGCCGGGGGCATGAGGGTGATCCCGTGGGTGATCATCCTCATCTGCGCATTCTTGCTATGGTATTCGTGGAACGCCGAGAAGAAGGGCGTGATTCATTGATATGACGCGGCGGCGCTAGCCGTGCCGCCCGCCGAAACGCGTCCGCTGCTGCTTCCCGAACCGCCCCTTGCGGGTGCCGGGCTTGCCTTCGGTGGAGTGGCCGGGCTGGCGCGGGGCGACGCGCTGGTCGTGCGGGATTCCGAGGTCGTCTTCCTCGAGCCGGCGGATCTCGTCGCGGAGGCGCGCGGCTTCTTCGAATTCGAGGTCGGCGGCGGCCTTGCGCATGCGATCCTCGAGATCGGCGAGGTAGGCCTTGAGATTGTGCCCCACGAGATGCGGCCGCTCCTCGTCGCCGGTGTCGACGACCACGCCGTCGCGCTGCGTCACGTCGGCGAGGAGATCGTGGATCTGCCGCTTGATGCTCTCGGGCGTGATGCCGTGCTCGGCATTATATTCGAGCTGCTTTTCGCGGCGGCGGTTGGTTTCGGCGAGCGCGCGCTCGATCGAGCCGGTGATCGTGTCGGCATAGAGGATTACCCGCCCGTCGACGTTGCGCGCGGCGCGGCCGATGGTCTGGATCAGCGAGGTCTCCGAACGGAGGAAACCTTCCTTGTCCGCATCGAGGATCGCGACGAGACCGCATTCGGGGATGTCCAAGCCCTCGCGCAGCAGGTTGATGCCGACCAGCACGTCATAGACGCCTAAGCGCAGCTCGCGGATGAGCTCGATGCGCTCCAGGGTCTCGACGTCGCTATGCATGTAGCGGACCTTGAGACCCGCCTCGTGCAGATACTCCGTCAAATCCTCGGCCATGCGCTTGGTCAGCGTGGTGACGAGCGTGCGGTAGCCCCTCTTGGCGGTCAGCTTGGCTTCGTTGACGAGGTCGTCGACCTGGTCCTCGACCGGCTTGATCTCTACCGGCGGGTCGATGAGGCCGGTGGGGCGAATGACCTGCTCGGAGAAGACTCCGCCGGTCTCGTTCATTTCCCACGGGCCGGGCGTCGCCGAGACGAAGGTCGTCTGTGGGCGCATCGCGTCCCATTCGTTGAACCTGAGCGGCCGGTTGTCGATGCAGCTCGGCAGCCGGAAGCCGTACTCGGCGAGCGTGATCTTCCGCCGGTGGTCGCCGCGCGCCATCGCGCCGATCTGCGGCACCGTCTGGTGGCTTTCGTCGACGAACAGCAGCGCGTTGTCGGGGAGGTATTCGAACAAGGTCGGCGGCGGCTCGCCGGGCAGACGGCCGGTGAGGAAGCGCGAATAATTCTCGATCCCCGCGCAGGAGCCCGTCGCCGCGATCATCTCGAGGTCGAAGTTGGTGCGCTGTTCCAGCCGTTGCGCTTCGAGCAGCCGGCCTTCGGCAGTCAGCTCCCTCAGCCGCTCGGCGAGCTCATGCTTGATCGCCTCCATCGCCTGCTTCAGCGTCGGGCCGGGCGTCACATAGTGCGAGTTCGCATAGACCTTGATGCTGTCGAGTGACGCGATGGTCTTGCCAGTCAGCGGGTCGAATTCGCTGATGTCCTCGATCTCGTCCCCGAAGAAGCTGACGCGCCACGCCATGTCCTCATAGTGGGACGGAAAGATCTCCAGGCTGTCGCCGCGCACCCGGAAGCTTCCCCGCACGAACGCCGCATCATTCCGCCGATACTGCAGCGCGACGAGCTTGCGGATGACCTCGCGCTGGTCCTCGACCCCGCCCTTCTTGAGGCTGAAGGTCATCGCCGAATAGGTCTCGACCGAGCCGATGCCGTAGAGGCAGGAGACCGACGCGACGATGATCACGTCGTCGCGTTCAAGCAGCGACCGCGTTGCCGAATGGCGCATGCGGTCGATCGCCTCGTTCACGCTCGACTCCTTCTCGATGTAGGTGTCGGTGCGCGGGACGTAGGCCTCGGGCTGGTAGTAGTCGTAGTACGAGACGAAATATTCGACCGCATTGTCGGGGAAGAAGCTCTTGAACTCGCCGTAGAGCTGCGCGGCGAGGATCTTGTTGGGAGCGATCACCAGCGCCGGCCGCTGCAGAGTCTCGATCACCTTGGCCATAGTGAAGGTCTTGCCCGAGCCGGTGACCCCGAGCAGCACCTGGCTCTTTTCCCCATCCTCGGCCTGCTCGACCAGCTCCTTGATCGCCTGCGGCTGGTCGCCCGCGGGCTCGTACTCCGAGACGATCTTGAACGCCTTGCCGCCTTCGGCCTTGTCGGGGCGCGCGGGCTTGTGCGGCACGAAGGTCTCGGCCGTCTCGGGTTCAGCGAGCGAGGTGCGGATTTGAATCGGCATCGCGATTGATATGGGAGGCCTTGCACTGGCGGGCAATTCGCTTCAGCAGCTAATTCCGGCTTCGGAACGAACTGGCACCCATTCGAAAGGCCGGGCGTTCCTTTCACTCGTGCCAACCGACAGAAGGCGAAATCGTAAAGCTCAGATCCAGACAGCGGATCTTACATGCGACCCATTGAAAAGTAACCGCGTACGTTCATGAACTTCCGTAACATCTCCTCCTGGTGCATCCGGAATCCCGTCGCGCCGATCGTCCTGTTCGTCGGGCTGATGCTCGCGGGGATCATCTCGTTCAGCCAGATGACGGTCACGCAAAACCCGGACATCGATTTCCCGGTTGTCCTGGTCGGCGTGAGTCAGCCCGGCGCGGCACCGGCCGAGATGGAAAAGCAGGTCACGCAGCAGATCGAAGCCGCGGTTCGGGGCGTCAACGGCGTCGACGAAATCGATAGCTCGATCAGCGAAGGCTACAGCCAGACGGTCGTCCAGCTGCAAATCGGGACGCCGATCGACCGCGCGGTCAACGACGTCCGCAACGCCGTGGCTCAGGTCCGCAGCAACCTCCCCGAAGGAATCCTCGAGCCCACGGTCCAACGCATAGACACGTCGGGCAATCCGATCGTGTTCATCGCCGCGGAAACCACGGACATGACGCTCGAGCAGCTAAGCTGGTACGTCGACAATGACGTCGCGAAGAAGCTGCGCGGAATCACTGGCGTGGCCGCGGTCGCCCGCGAAGGCGGGGTCGATCGCGAGATCCGGGTGATCCTCGATCCCGCGGCGCACCAGGCGCAGGGCCTGACCGCGGCGCAGGTCAATCAGCAACTCTTGCAATCGAACATGAACGGTGCCGGCGGCCGAGCGGAAATCGCGGGATCGGAGCAATCCGTCCGGGTACTCGGCAATGCTCCGACCGCCTACGACCTCTCGCAGACCCAGCTCTCGCTGCCAGGCGGGCGAATGGTCAAGCTCGCCGACATCGCAACCGTCAAGGATTCCTATTCCGAGCAAAGATCGCTGGCGAAGCTCGACGGGCGGCAGGTGATCAGCTTCAACGTGACTCGGGCGAAGGGTGCGTCGGACGTCTCGGTTTACGACGAGGTGTGGAAGGAGCTTCGCAAGATCGAGAAAGCCGATCCGCGGATCAAATTCTCCGAGATCAACAATTCGGTCGACTACACCAAGAACCAGTACAAATCGGCGATGGAAGGGCTGCTCGAAGGCGCGGTACTCGCCGTGCTCGTGGTGCTGCTGTTCCTTCGCGATCTTCGGGCGACGGCCATTTCGGCGCTTGCAATCCCGATGTCGGCCATCCCCGCCTTCTGGTTCATGAGCATGTTGGGGATCAACCTCAACGGCCTCTCGCTCCTCGCCATGAGCCTGGTTGCCGGCGTCCTGGTCGACGACGCAATCGTCGAGATCGAGAACATCGTCCGCCACATGCGCATGGGCAAATCGGCCTATCAGGCGGCGCTCGATGCCGCCGACGAGATCGGCCTTGCGGTGCTTGCGACCACCATGTCGATCGTCGCGGTCTTCCTGCCCGTCGCGCTCATGCCCGGCATTTCTGGTCAGTTTTTCAAGGCGTTCGGCTTCACGGTCGTGGTGGCGGTGCTGATGAGCCTGCTCGTCGCCCGCATGATCACGCCGCTGATCGCGGCCTATTTCCTGCGCAGCAAAGGCGTGCAGCCGCACGCATCCGGCCAGGCGATGGAACGGTATCTCGGGCTGCTCAGCTGGTCGCTGAACACCCGGAAAGCCCACGCCTACGCGTCGAGCCACCCGGGCAAGTGGGGAAAGATCAAGAGCATGCGCTTCGATCACCGGCTGGTCATGGTCGGAGCCGGGATCGGCGCATTGGTCCTTACCGTCGTGCTGATCGCCACGCTCCCGATGACGTTCCAGCCGTCGATCAACCTGGACACGTCCTCGGTGCAGGTCAGCCTTCCCCCCGGCACGACGCTCAAGGAAACCGAAGCCGTCATCGACCATGTGGCGGACATGGTTCGCCAGAACCCGGCCGTCGAAAGCGCATTCGAGCGGATCAACGTCGGCAGCGGCTCGGTCGAGCTCAAGCTCAAGAAGGACCGCAAGGTCACCAGCACTCAGTTCGAGCGTTCGGTTGCCCCGCAGTTCGCCGGGATTCCCGATGCCCGAGTCAATTTCGCGAGCCAGAACGGCGGCGGGCCCGGCGGCTCCTCGCGCGACATCATGCTTTATCTCGGCGGCGACGATCCGGCGAAGCTGGAGGCGACTGCGAACAAGATCGCCGAGCAGATGCAGGCCCTGCCGGAACTTCGCGCGCCGCGTGTTGCCGGCGACACCGCAACGCCGGAAATCGTGATCAGGCCGCGGTTCGACCTCGCGGCCGACCTTGGCGTCACCACGGCCGCGCTGAGCCAGACGATCCGCATCGCGACGCTCGGCGACATCGAGCAGAATAGCGCCAAATTCTCGCTGTCGGACCGCCAGATCCCGATTCAGGTCTCCTTGGCCGAGAGTGAGCGGCAGGACATCTCCACTCTCGAAAACCTGCCAGTGCCGACATCGAACGGCGGGTCGGTGCCGCTCAAGTCCGTCGCCAACATCAGTTTCGGCGCCGGTCCCGTCAGCATCCAGCGGACCGGCCAGCAGCGCCGCATCGCGATTGGAGCGGACCTCGCGCCCGGCTTCGTGTCCGGGCAGGCATGGAAGAAGATCGAAGCGCTGCCGGCGGTGAAGAACCTTCCCGACGGTGTCTCGCGACTGAATCTCGGCCAGACGAAGTGGCAGACCGAGATGATCCGCAATTTCATCGTCGCGCTGCTCGCCGGAGTGCTCCTCGTGTTCGCGGTGCTGGTGCTCCTTTACCGGCGATTCCTGTCGCCCTTCGTCAACATGGGCTCGCTGTGGCTGTGCCCGCTGGGAGCGGCCCTCGCCTTGCACATCGCCGGGCAGCCGCTGTCACTGCCGGTGTTCATCGGGCTTCTGATGCTGTTCGGGATCGTCGCCAAAAACTCGATCCTGCTGGTCGATTTCGCGGTCGAGATGATGAACCACGGAATGCCGAAGGACGAGGCCATTCGCGAAGCCGGCCACAAGCGCGCCCAGCCGATCGTGATGACCACCGTCGCAATGGTCGCGGGCATGCTTCCAATCGCGCTGTCCATCACCGGCGACTCCAGCTGGCGCGCGCCGATGGGCGTGACGGTGATCGGCGGCCTCATTTTCTCCACCCTGCTGACGCTTCTCCTCGTCCCCGCTTATTTCTCGATCGCCATCTCGCTCGAGAGCCGCATCGGGCGTCTCTTCCATCGGATCGTCGGTGCGGATGCGCACGAGGTCCCGCGCCCCATCGCCGCGGAGTGATGTCGGAAACCGCCGTTTCGCATCGCCAGCGATGATCGCGCGTTGGCGCAGGCAATGACGGCTGTTTCGGTCCTTCTCAATCGCGGCGGCGGCGCGGTGGCACGCGATCCGGAAATCGCCGGAAAGGTTGCCGAAGCGTTGAAAGGCGCGGGCGTGGATGCCGCTGTCGAGCTGGTCGAAGGCGGCGATTGCGCGGTGCGCTGCCGAGCGATTGCCGAGCGGGGCGACGCGCTGCTGATCGTCGGCGGTGGCGATGGGACGATCGGTTCGGCAGCCGCTGCGCTGGTCGGGACGGAGACCAAGCTTGGGATCCTGCCGCTGGGAACCCTCAACCATTTCGCCCGCGACCTCGGGCTTCCGACCGACCTTGGTGAGGCATCGAAGGTGATTGCGGCGGGCGAGGATCGGCGCGTCGACGTCGCGGAGATGAACGAGCGCATTTTCATCAACAACAGCGCGATCGGCCTTTATCCCCTGATGGTCGTGGACCGCGATCTGCAGAGGCGGCGGCTGGGCCGGAGCAAGCGGTTGGCGATGCTCGTCGCCTCGCTTCGCACCTTGTGGCGCTTCGGGCATCGGCGCCTCACCCTGACGATCAACGAGGAACAGAAGGCGCGGGTCGACACGCCCCTGCTGTTCGTCGGCAACAACGATTACCGGATCGATCTCGCCGCTGCCGGCACCCGCGAACGGCTCGACGGCGGCGAGCTCACCGTGATGGTGATGCGCAAGAAGACCCGGCGCGGAATGATCGCGGCGAGCATCCGCGCGCTTTTCAATCGCTCCCATTCCGACGACATGGTGCGCATCGACGGCGTCGAGCGGCTGCGCGTCTCTAGCCATCGGAACCAACTCGCCGTCTCGCTCGACGGTGAGGTGGTGCGCGCGGCGTCGCCGCTCGAATACCGGATCCGGAGGCGGGCGCTTCGAGTCATCGCGCCCTAACCGAAGGGCCGTGCATGGAACCATGGGCGCGCTCGCCGGGTTCGTTCAACGCTAGAATGGGGGTGTTTCGGTGGCCAGCCGAGCGCGCGCGCCATTGTCGGACCGGGCCCGGGCGCGGGGAATCCGCGTCGCTGGGATCGCCATCATCCTGCTGAGCGCCGGCGCCGCCCTCCTCCCGGCGGGCAAGGCCATCTCCTCCGACATGATTGGAGGGCTGCTGATTTCGGCGGGACTGATCGAGGCCGTGGCGGGCTCGCTGCGTCACGAGGTCCGCGCCCTCGCCATGGCCGCCGGAGGCGTAACCGCGCTTGCGGGCCTGCTGTTCATCGTCAACCCGGAGACGCATTTCTTTCCCAGCGTTGCCCCAGTGATCGCCTGGCTGCTGCTGAGAAGCGTCATCCTTGCCGTATCGGCCACCGAATCGACCGGCTCGGTCAGGATGTGGACCGGGATCTCCGCGACCGTCGACGTCCTCCTCGCCATCTTGCTGATCACGGGACTTTCGGTTTCGACGCTGGTGATCAGCGTGTTCGGCCCGACGCCCGAGATGGTCGCGAGCTTCGCATGGGTCGTCGCGGCGAGCTTCATCGCAAACGGCCTCCTCCTGCTCGAAGTCGCGAGCTGCGAGGCGCAGTCAACGGCGTAACCTACGGCATTGCACGACGCTCTTGCCCGGTGCATGGATCGCGCGCCGAGTCCGAACCGGGGTGGGAGGGAGTATGCGAGGACCGCCGCCATCTGGCGCAACAGGCGCGAGCCCATGGACGGCAACCCTGTCGCCGCTCGCCATCGTCGCACTCGTGATCGTGATCGGTGCGTCGATCTATCTTTGGTATATGGGATATGTACGCAGCCGCGCGGCGCTGATCGTCATTGCCGCCATCGTCGTCGTCCTCGTCTACCTCGGATTCTTCGCGATGAGGCCGCCGACCTGAGGACTCGATCCCGGATCGCCGCGGCGCCATAGAGGCTCGATGTTCGAGGGCCCAGCGAACCTGTCGGTCAACACGGTCGCCGAGATCGTCAGGCTGGCAGTCGCTCCCGTTTTCCTGCTGAGCGGGATTTGCGCGTTCCTGAACGTCTGCGCATCGCGGCTGTCGCGGATCGTCGACCGGTCGCGCGAAGTGGAGCCGCGGCTGCTCGAAAGCCGCGGGGCCGAGCATGACCGCTGGCTCGGCGAGCTGCGCGTGCTTGACCGCAGGATGAGCCTGGTCGGCTGGGCCATCTCCCTCTCAGTCCTCTCGGGGGTCCTCATCTGCTCGGTCGTCGTGCTGCTGTTCAGCGCGAGCCTTTCAAGTCTCCATGTCGCGGCGACCATCGCCTGGCTGTTCATCGGTTCGATGGTGGCGATCGGCCTCGGCTTCGCGGTGTTTTTGGTCGAGACGCGCGTCGGCTCGAAAGCCGTGCGAATCCGCTCGGAGCTGCTTCAGCACAGCGTCGAGGAAGCCGAATAGCGCGGCGCGCGCTCGACAAGCGCGGAACCCCTGCCTATCGGCACTCGCCGTCAGCCAGGGAGTTTTGTCTTCATGAACCGCGCCGATTTCGCCGCGAGCCACGTGCTCGATCGCGTCCTCGTCCTCGAAATGGTGCGCGTGACCGAAGCCGCCGCGATCGCCGCGTCGAAATGGATCGGCCGGGGCGACAATGACGCGGCGGACGCTGCCGCGGTCGAGGCGATGCGCATGGCCCTGAACGAGCTTCCGCTGTGCGGCACGGTCGTCATCGGCGAAGGCGAGCGCGACGAGGCGCCGATGCTCTACATCGGCGAGAAGGTCGGCTGCGGTGAGGGCGAGGGCCCGAAGATCGACATTGCGCTCGATCCGCTGGAGGGCACTTCGATCACCGCCAAGGCCGGCCCCAACGCGCTTGCGGTCCTCGCCATCGCCGAGAACGGCTGCCTGCTGAACGCGCCGGACACCTACATGGAGAAGATCGCGGTGGGGCCGGGCTATCCCGAAGGCACCATCGACCTCAACAAGTCGGCCGCCGACAACGTCCGCGCGATCGCCAAAGCGAAGGGTGTCGAGCCGGGCGAGATCACCGCCTGCGTGCTCGAGCGCGAACGCCATGACGACATCATCCGCCAGCTTCGCGAGCTCGGCTGCGGGATCAGGCTCATCCCCGACGGCGACGTTGCTGGCGTGATCGCGACCGCCGACCCGGACACCGGGATCGACGTCTATATCGGCACCGGCGGAGCGCCGGAGGGCGTGCTCGCGGCTTCGGCCCTGCGCTGCGTCGGCGGGCAGATGCAGGGCCGGCTCGTATTCCGCAACGACGACGAGATCGCGCGCGCCCGCCGCTGGGGGATCGAGGACCTCGAGCGCATCTACACGCTCGAGGATATGGCGAAGGGCGACTGCATCTTCGCCGCGACCGGCGTGACCGACGGGTCGTTGCTCGAAGGCGTGCATCGGCGACAGGGCTGCGTCACGACCGAGAGTATCGTGATGCGCGCGAGCACGGGGACGGTGCGGCGCGTATCCACAGAATATCACGACCTTAAGCACCGCGGGCTCTAGACCCGGGAATCCGCGACTCTTACCTTGCGGCCATGCCGGCCGCGCTCAACATCGAACGATCCGTGACCGGCCAACCGTGGCGGTGGCGGCGCTCGCCCGACCCGAGCCTCGGAATGGACGATCTGGTCGACGAGCTGTTGCTTGCGCGAGGAGTGTCGCGCGAGGATCTGCCGCGGCACCGCGACCCGAAAATCCGCGACTTCCTGCCCGACCCGAGCTGCTTTCAGGACATGGACAAGGGCGCCAAGCGGCTCGCCGATGCGGTGCAGCAGGCGGAGACGATCGCGATCTTCGGCGACTATGATGTCGACGGCGCGACCAGCGCCGCGCTGCTGACGCTGCTCCTCCGCAGGCTAGGCGCCGAGCCGATCGTCTACATCCCGGACCGCCTGATGGAGGGCTATGGCCCGTCCGGAAAAGCGCTGGTCGAGCTGAAGGCGCGCGGCGCGACCGTAGCCGTGTGCGTCGATTGCGGAGCGCAAGCCTTCGACGCGATCGAGGAAGCGCGCTCTGCCGGTCTCGACGTGATCGTCGTCGACCATCATCAATGCGCGAGTCTTCTTCCCGTCGCTTTCGCGCTAATCAATCCCAACCGGCTCGACGAAAGCGCCGACGGCGCCGCGCATGGTCATCTCGCCGCCGTCGGAATGGCGTTCCTGCTCGGCGTCGCCTTGGTGCGCGAGCTACGCGGCCGCGGATTCTTCGAGGCGCTCGCCGAGCCGAAGATGCTCGACCTCCTCGACCTCGTCGCGCTCGGCACGGTGGCCGACGTCGCACGCCTCAAGAGCCTCAATCGCGCGTTCGTGACCCAGGGCCTCCGCGTCATGGCGGCGCGAGAGAACATCGGCCTTTCCGCCCTCGCCGAAGCCGCTCGGCTGGTGAAGCCGCCGAGCTGCCGCGACCTGGGCTTCGCGCTCGGGCCGCGGATCAATGCCGGCGGGCGCGTAGGCAAATCCGACCTGGGCGTGCGGCTGTTGACCTCGACCGACCCCGAGGAGGCGCGGAGCATCGCCGCCGAGCTCGATCGGCTCAACGAGGAGCGGCGCGCGATCGAGATGCTGGTGTGCGAGCAGGCCGAGGCGCAGGCACACGAGCAGAACGGCAACCCGGTGATCACGGTGATGAGTGGCGGCTGGCACCAGGGGGTGATCGGAATCGTCGCTGGGCGACTGAAGGAACGCTTCGGGCGCCCCGCCATCGTCATCGCCGAGACGGAGGATGGCACGGGCAAGGGCTCCGGCCGGTCGATCTCGGGAGTCGACCTCGGAGCGGCGGTGCTTGCCGCCAAGGACAGCGGCCTTCTCCTCGCGGGTGGCGGACACGCGATGGCTGCCGGCCTGACGCTAGCGCCGGGCGGGCTGCAAGAGTTCCGCGAATTCATCAACGACAGGCTCTCCGCCGATGTCGAAAGGGCTCGCGGCGAGAAGGCGCTGTTGCTCGACGCGCTGCTCGCGCCAGGGGGAGTGGCGGGCGCCTTGTGCGATGCACTCGACGTCGCCGGACCCTATGGCGCGGGCTGGCCGAGCCCGCGGGTGGCTGCCGGGCCGGTGCGGCTGCTCAAGACGGGAATCGTCGGCGAAGGCCATGTCCGCGGCATCGCGACGGGGGACGATGGCAAGAGCTTCAAGTGGATCGCCTTCCGGAGCGCGGAGACCGAGCTCGGCCGCGCCCTGCTCGCCTCATCCGCCGACGTGCGCTGGTGGCTGGCGGGATCGATCAAGCGCGACGAATGGAACGGCGGCAACGCGGCCGAGATGCACCTGGAGGATGCCGCGCTCGCTTGACCCTGATGGGTCGCTCGCCTAACCGGCGAGCCGCTTCTCAAGCGGCCCCATCGTCTAGCGGTCTAGGACGTCGCCCTTTCACGGCGAAAACACGGGTTCGAGTCCCGTTGGGGTCACCACGACTAGGCAGTCCGCGGCACTGCCGTTCTGTCGTGGTGACAGCGCGCACTACAGTCTCATCCACGCCAGTGCGATCATCACGCCGAGGACAAGCACGCTCGCGGTCATCGCGATCGCCGCCGAGACTCCCTTTCGCCCTGCATAGACCAGCGTGATCCCGATCTTCACGGCCATGTTGACGATAATCGTCCCACTGATCGCCATTGCCGCTGGAAGCGCGCCGATCGCGACGACCGGAAGACCGCCGAGCGTGATGATCGCGACGTCGACGTCCATGCTGCCGACGATCAGCAGCAGCACCGCGATCCCGCTTTGCCCGAATTCGCCCTGCGCCCACTTCGCGGCGACTGCGGCGATGGCGACGAAGACGAGGAAGCCGAGCGCCGGAAGCAGCGCGATCGGATTGCCCGGCGGCGTCGGCGCGTCGCTCTTCGGCGCCTTGCGATAGAGCCAGAAGCCGGCAGCCCAGGCGACGATGATCGCCGGCAACAGCAACACACAAATGGCAGGCAGCACGCGCGTCGCGAACACTGCAATCAGGATCGGCACGCGCAGGTACATGACGCCCGTCGCGAGCGCGATTCCGGCAGGCTCGGCACCGACCTCCTTCTCTCGCCCGAGCCGCTGCGCCAAGGCCTGTGTCACTGCCGTGGAGCTGTATGCCCCGCCGATCAGGGCCGTCGCGATCGTGCCGTGCCGCTCGCCGAAAATCCGGTTCGCGACGTAGCCGAGGAAGGAAAAGCCGGTGACCAGCACGACGACCAGCCACAGCCGCTGCGGGTTCCACGCGCCGAGCGGACCGTAATGGCCGCTGGGCAGGAAGGGCAGGATCGCGCCCGCGATGACGGCGTAACGCGCGAGCGCCTTGACGTCGTCGGCGTCGAGCTTCTCGATCAGGCCGTGCAGTTCCTGCCGAAGCGCGAGGAACGCGACACCGATCGCGGCACAGGCAATCGCCAGCGCAGGGTTCCCGATCCCTGCCAGGAATCCGATGGCGACGGTCGCGATCGCGGCAACGGCGCTGGTCGCATCGTGGTGGCTTTCGAGTGCGCGCGAATAGGCGATTACGAGGATCGCGACCATTGCGATCACGATTGCCCCCGAGACCAGGACGAGGCTCATCGACCCCAGAAGCCCCGCGATCCCGCTGCCGAGCCCGAGCATGCTGAAGGTGCGCACGCCCGCGACCCGAGTGCCGGGCTTCTGGTCCTTGAGCTTCCAGCCGCGCTCGATGCCGATCAGAAGGCCGCACGCGAGCGCCGTCGCGACCGATAGCGCCTGCCAGTACCAGCCGCCGTCTACGCCCACGCCCGTGCCTCAGATGGAGAGGCCGACGTCGCCCTCCAGGACTTGCTGCGCCAGCTGCGGCCGCTCGCCCGGCCCCCATAGCTTAGCGGTATGGACGACGCGATAGCGCATCGGCCCACCATCGGGCTGATCGCTCCGTGTGATGGGCCGCGGAATGCAGACGAACTCCGTTCGCATCTCGTCACCGGTGAGCCGAACCTTCGCATAGCCATGACCGCCCGCGTCTATGAATTCGAGATGCGGCGCAAGCTCGCGATTAGACAGCGCCCGCGCCCGCTCGAGGTCGAAGCTCTTCGCATATTCGAGGCACGAGCGGACTCCGTGCTTTACGCACATATTGTACGTCCAATCAGGCTTTGCCGAACCGGGACGGTCAACCAGGTACAACTGCCGCAAGGGAAACTTGCTGGGCGGCCGGTGCTCGAGGGCCTCCATCGCGCCGGCGCTCGACAGCGAGGCGCCGACGAAGCTGAGACCCACTGGCTCAAACTTCCCCGCCGGGAGCTGGGACGTCGCATATCCCGCCCAGAAGCTGTGACGGTCACCCGAGACAATCGCAAAGCCGGTGATTTTCGCGTCGCGGACAAGGTCGTAGATCTCGCTGCGCTCCGTCCAAGCGCAGCCATAATCGCTGGGGCTGGCATTGACGAAGCCGGCCGGCCACGGCTTGGGAAGCATGCCAGCGGGCAGGTTCTGTGGGTCGATGCGCTCGTCGAGTGTGCCTTCAGAATTGCCCCAGATCTTCCATGTCGCCTTGGAGTTGCGCAGCTGGTCCTTGAACCATGCTTTCTGCGTAGCGCCAAGAATGGTCTGTGGCGGCGCGTCCTTCTGGGGGTTCGGAATGCGAGCCTCCCCGAACACGAGTTCCGCGGGCGGGTTGCCGCCATTGAAGGCACGGCCCCCTTCGAGGACTTGCTGCAGGTCTTCGGGGAACCACCCATCGTAGGCTGCCCAATCGCCCAGCTTGTTCAGCGAGTCGTCGCTGAACGGATCCGCGCTGCGATAGCTGTGCTGATCGGTAATGATTAGGTCGAGCAGCTTACCGTAGCGGAACGTGCGATAGCCGATCAGGCTGTTGATCGCGGCCAGGTTGTTGGGTTCGTCGCCTAGCCCATTCTCGTCCCACTTTTCGATGGCAACATCCTTGACCGCGGGAGCCTCGAACTTCTCCCACGACGCGCCGCCGGCCTTCTTGCACCGCGACGGCAAATACTCCCACCAGGCCTGGTTAGCGGCGACCTTGATGCTTTGCCCCGGCCGCGCCTTGACCGCCTGCTGGATGCTTTGCCAGCCCTGCCACGAGAATTCGTGATTGTCCCACATGGCCACGAACGGCCAGCGCGCGCGGGCGTCCTGCAGGTCGGGATCGGCGAGATAGCCCTTGTAGACGGCCCGATAGCCATCGACGTTCAGTGGAAAATGGAAATTGCCGACCTTGCCGCCGTCGGGGATGCGCGCGACCTCGTAAATGGTGCGGTCGTAGCGGGTTTTCACTTCCTCGGGATATTCGACGATCTCGTAAATGAAGTCGCCCAGGTGCAGCACGAAATCGAGCTGGTCCGCGGGTGCGAGGCGCTCGTCCTCGAAGATCATCCGCCTGTAGGCGTTGAGCTTGCCTTCGTTGACGTCCTGGCAGCTGACGAAGGCGAAGTTCACCGGCCGCGCATCGTTGGGCAGCGGAGCGGTGCGGGTACGGCCGACGCGGCTCCCGTTTCCCTGCGCGTCGCTGAACCGGTACCAATAGGTGTGCGCGGGTTTCAGCCCGCCAACGAGTACGCGCGTGGTCCAGTCGGCTGCCGGCGAGACCGGCGCGGACGAATGCGCGGTGACGCGGCGGAATTGCGGGTCTTCGGCGACCTCGACCGTGAGCAATTGCCGCGCGCCGCCGTCAAACGGCCGGCGAGTCCACAGGATGACGCTGCTCGGGTCGGGATCGCCCGAGGCGACGCCTTGCGGATAAAGCTCGCGCGTTTCGCGCCAGTTGGTCCGCGACGCGCGGGCCGATCCCCCCCACGCCAGCGAGGCGCCCATCGCCGCCGCTATTTGAACGAACTCGCGGCGGTTGAGCGTCATCCCCTATCCCCTTCGCAATCTCTCCGCGTGCCAGGCGAGATGCTCCGCCATGAACGTCGAGATGAAATAATAGCTGTGGTCGTACCCCT
>Ga0070681_10001733_pt1 | contig 19539 bp, 18 predicted proteins | sample KBSC83BmetaG_FD_65650 | JGI IMG/M metagenome (GOLD analysis project Ga0070681, IMG submission 65650) | Corn rhizosphere microbial communities from Kellogg Biological Station, Michigan, USA - KBS C8-3B metaG | ecosystem: Host-associated > Plants > Roots > Rhizosphere | place: USA: Michigan... | reverse complement strand
CTCAAGCGCCTCCGCGAGGGTGACGTTGGCCGCGCGTTAGGTAGCTTCGCCGCGTAGGCGTTGGCGCTTTCCGACGTCGGCACAGGTCAGTACTTTCAATCGTGTGGCCGGAAGCTCTCAGCCAGGTGATGGCTGATGGCTCGAGGCCTGTTAGCCCGGGGACGCGAAGCGTCCCCGATGCGCCCGTAGCGCAATCGGATAGAGCATCTGACTTCGGATCAGAAGGTTGGGGGTTCGAGTCCCTCCGGGCGCACTTTCTGATAAGACAATGACGAACGGGGAGGCCAAATGGCCTCCCCGTTCGTCATTTACGGAGAGGGTTACGCGTACGTGCGGACTGCGCCGCCGGGTCGTAAGATATGTGACCCGGTGCCGGCTCGCCCTTAGAGCTGATGGCTGATGGCCGATGGCTGATGACTAAATGATACAACTCGTCGACGTCTACAAAAGCTTCGGACCCAAGTGTGTGCTCGACGGCTTCACGCTCGATGTCGTCGAGGGCGAGACCATGGTCATCATCGGCTATTCCGGCACGGGGAAGTCGGTGGCGATCAAACACATCGTCGGGCTGCTCGAGCCCGACCGCGGTACGGTGTTCGTCGATGGTCTCGAGGTGCCCAAGCTGAAACGGCGCGAGCTGTACGAACTCCGCGCGCGCATTGGGTATGTCTTCCAGTTCGCGGCGCTGTTCGACTCGCTCACCATCGGCGACAACGTTGCCATGGGGCTCCGCAAGCAGGGAACGCTGGATGAAACGGAGATCGCCGATCGGGTGAACGAGGCGCTCGATCTGGTCGACCTGCCTAACGTCGCCGCGCGCTTCCCGGCCGAGCTCTCGGGCGGTATGCGCAAGCGCGTCGGGATCGCGCGCGCGATCGCGCTGCGCCCGAAATACCTGCTCTATGACGAGCCCACCACCGGGCTCGACCCCGTCACCAGCGCGGTCATCGACGAGCTCATGATCCGCATGCGCGACCGGCTCGGCGTCACGAGCATCGTCATCACCCACGACATGCGAAGCGCGTACCGCGTCGGGACGCGGATCGCGATGCTCTACGACGGCCGTGTGCGCACGGTCGGGACGGTCGACGAGATCCAGCATTCCAGTGACCCGGTCGTCCGCCAGTTCATCGAGGGGCGCGCGGATCTCGATCCGCAGGCCGCCTAACGTGGCGCGGGCACGCGCCACCCTGGAGACGTCCGCGGGCGGGGTCGTCGTGCGCATGGGCGAATCGACCGGTGGTACCAGTCGACCGCTGTTCCTCATCATCCGCGACAGCTACAACAACTGGGGATTCCCGAAAGGCCACGTCGAGGATGGCGAGCGCCTCGATGCGGCCGCGCTCCGTGAGGTCCGCGAAGAGACCGGCCTCGACGATCTCATCGTGCGCTCCAGCCTCGATAGCATCGACTGGTATTTTCGCTTCCGCGGGCGTCTCATACACAAGGTCTGCCATTTCTACCTGATATTCACAGACCTGGCCGACACGTCGCCGCAGCGATCGGAGGGCATCACCGCCTGCCGCTGGGAGCCATACGAGGACGCCGCGCAGCTGGTCTCGTACGCGAACGCCCGCGATGTCCTGCGGCGCGCTCACGATCTCGTCGTTGCCGGCGCTCCGGCAAGCTGACCGCCAATGGCGCTGCGTGTTCCGGTGGCCACCGCGCCACCATGCATTGTCGTCTTCGCGACGCGCGAGCGCGTCAGGTCTGCCGCGCGCGCCGCGTTCCCTCGCCGCCGAGCACGACTGATCATGGGCAGGACCGCGACGGAGTTCGGCGCGGCCTTTCACTCGACGCTCGTCGACGCGGCGCTCGTCGATGTCGGTGCCGCCGCTGACGACGCATGGCGCGCGGCCGAGCTCGCGCGGGAATTCCCGAGCTTCCCGTTCTTCGCGATAACGCCGATGCGGGGCACCGACGGTCCGGCGGTAGCCCGATGCGCGGCGCTCGAGTTCACGGACATCGTCGTGGACGGCGTGGATGACGAGGCCCTTCGCGACCTCGTCCTCCCTGCCACGTTTTCGACGCGATTCTTCGACGCGCTGCACGAGCCACCTCCGGCGCTCGGCATCACGCAGCCGATGCAGCACGCCGCGTGGCGGTACGTGGTGGCACACGCTGGCCGAACCTTACGAACGAACGCGCTCGCTCAAGCGATCGGCGTAACGCGCGAGCATTTGAGCCGAACGTTTGCGTCGGCGGGCGCCCCGAACCTCAAGCGCGTCATCGATCTCGTTCGGCTCATCGCGGCCGCGGAGCTCGCGAAGAATCCCGGCTACGACATCGCGGATGTCGCCCGCATCCTCGGGTTCGCATCCTCGTCGCATCTCTCGAGCACCGCCCAGCGCGTTGTCGGGACGCGGCCCGCGTCGTTGTCGCGGTTGCGGGCGATCGACCTGGTCGAGCGGTTTTCGCAGGGACGGTTTCGAAGCCGTAGCTAGTCGGGGGAAATCGGGAATCGAATCGTTAGGTCACATCGGCCAGTATCGGAAGAGACGCGACGGGCGACGTGTCCACCTCGCGCTCGATGTGGTTCATCTGGTTCGTGACGCGCTGCGACAGGGAAGCGACGCGGGCGGCGAGCTGCGCGTGTAGCGATGACGGGATGATCGCGCTCACGCGCGCGATGGCCAACTGTGTTTCGACCGCGACCAGTGCGCGGCGAGCGCGCGCATAGCAGTCGCGCTCGTCCGATGGGTTGGCTCGCGTCGGCGCTTCGGCGACCGCGCTCGCGACGGCGGTTGCCGACAGCATGAGCGCGTCCGTGAACGCCTTCGTCTCACGGCGCGTGGCTCGTCGGACGACACGGATGACGTCGCCGGCGAGCCCGATTGCCTCCTGCCACAGCTTGGTTTCCCGCGGCGCACTTGGCATAGGTCCAAGATACGGATGGCGCTTTGCCGACCCGTCATCCATCCTGTGCCCCTGCACACATTCCCACGCTCGACGCAGCCCAAAACTGCCCTCTGCAGTTGGGTCGCGCCTTGCCCACAATGAGAGCTTGTGATAAAATTCACAAGCCTCACCGGCCACCCGCCCGACCCCCTTCCTTCATTCCCATGGCATCCGAAACCACGCTCCGTCCCGGCGAGATCAAGGACATTCTGCTCCGTGAGATCGAGGCGGCAGATCTTCACGAGCTCGACGTCGAGGAAGTCGGCACAGTCCTCGAGGTCAGGGACGGAATCGCGCGCATTTACGGGCTACAGAAAGCCATGTCGGGCGAAATGCTCGAGATCCAGTCCTCCGAGACCGGCAACAAGGTCGTCGCCCTCGCGCTCAATCTCGAGGAAGACAACATCGGCGCCATCATCCTCGGCGACTATCTCCAGTTGAAGGAAGGGGACCAGGTTCGACGCACCGGTCGCGTGCTCGAGGTGCCGGTCGGGCCCGCCATGGTCGGTCGTGTCGTCGACGCACTCGGCAACCCGATTGACGGCCTCGGCCCGATCGTCACGGACATGACGCGCAAGGTCGAGTCGCCTGCCCCTGGTATCATCGTCCGTCAGCCGGTGAAGGAGCCGCTCCAGACCGGTCTCAAGCCCATCGACTCGATGATCCCGATTGGCCGCGGACAGCGCGAGCTGATCATCGGCGACCGCGCCGTCGGCAAGACCGCCGTGGCGATCGACACGATCATCAACCAGAAGGGTCAAGGCGTCATCTGCGTGTACGTGGCCATTGGCCAGAAGGCCTCGACGGTTGCGGGCGTCGTCGAGCGCCTCAAGCAGAGCGGGGCGATGGAGTACAGCATCGTCGTCGTCGCTTCGGCGTCGGACCCGGCGCCCATGCAGTACATCGCGCCTTACTCGGGCTGCGCGATGGCCGAGTATTTCATGTACAACGAGGGGAGGCCGACGCTGTGCGTCTACGACGACCTGTCCAAGCAGGCCGCCGCGTACCGTCAGCTGTCACTCGTGCTTCGTCGTCCACCCGGTCGCGAGGCGTATCCGGGCGACGTCTTCTACCTGCACTCGCGTCTCCTCGAGCGCGCCGCGAAGATGCGCGAGGACACCGGGATCGTGGACAACAAGACGATCTTCAAGCCCGGTGGATCGCTGACGGCACTGCCGATCATCGAGACGCAGGCCGGCGACGTCTCGGCCTACATTCCGACGAACGTCATCTCCATCACCGACGGTCAGATCTTCCTCGAGTCCGACCTCTTCTTCGCCGGCGTTAGGCCCGCGATCAACGTCGGTATCTCCGTGTCGCGCGTCGGTGGCTCGGCGCAGGTGAAGGCCATGCGGTCCGTGGCTGGCCGACTCCGCCTCGACCTGGCGCAGTTCCGTGAGCTCGAGGCGTTCTCGGCGTTCGCGTCGGACCTCGACGCGGCAACCAAGCGCCAGCTCGAGCGCGGTGCGCGTACGGTCGAGGTGCTGAAGCAGCCGCAGTATTCGCCAATGCCGGTCGAACAGCAGGTCATGATCATCTACGCCGTGACCAACGGGCACCTCGATGACGTCCCGGTCAACCGGATCCGCGACTGGGAGCGTCAGTTCCACGAGTTCATGGCCGCTCGCTTCTCGCAGGTTGGCAACAAGCTCCGCACGGAGAAGGTGCTCTCGAAGGAGACCGAAGCAGAGCTCAAGAAGGGCATCGAGTCGTTCAAGACGACCTTCAAGTGACGAAGTCATCCCGAGCGTAGCGAGGGATCCTCATCGTACCGACCGAGGGCCCTCTATCAGCAGCCTGAGGATTCCTCGCCTGTCGGCTCGGAATGACAGGTTTGCCCTAACGAGAACTGTGAATGGCGAAGGGTCGCGAGCTAAAAGGGCGGATCAAGTCCGTCGAGAATACCCGAAAGATCACGCGGACCATGGAAATGGTCGCGACGTCGAAGATGAAGCGCGCCCAGGAGCGCGTGGCGGCGGCGCGTCCATTCGCCACCGTGCTCACCGAGGTGATCTCCGATCTGTATTCGTCGGAGCTTGCCGAGCGCTTTCCGCTGCTGCGCCAGCCGGCCACGATCCAGCGGGCGGCGGTGCTCGTGTTGACGTCGAATCGCGGTCTCGCCGGCGGGTTCAACTCGAACATCATCAAGGAAGGGCGCGGTCTTCTGGCGCGCCTAACGTCCGAAAAGATCGACACCGAGCTCCATGTGGTTGGCCGCAAGGGCCTCGGCTACTTCCGATATGTCGGCCACACCATCGCGAGCTCGCGGACGGACATCACCGATCGCCCAACCGCCAAGGAAGCCGGTGAGCTGGTCGACGGCTTGATGGACCGGTTTGCAAGCGGCGCGCTCGACGCCGTGTATGTCGTCTCGGCGCGGTTCCGGTCGGCCCTGTCGACGCCGCCCCACGCCGAGAAGATTCTTCCGGTCACTCCGCCGGAGAGAAAGGGGCCGTCGCGTGACTACCTGCTGTTCCCGTCTGCCGAGGCGATCCTGACGGAGCTGTTGCCGGCGTACGTGCGAAACTCGGTATATCGGGCGTTGGTCGAAAACGAAGCGGGCTTCCAGGGCGCGCAGCGGACGGCGATGAAGAACGCCACCGACAACGCGACCGAGATCCTGAACGTCCTCCGCCGGACGTTCAATCGCGCTCGTCAGGCGAACATCACGCAGGAAATCTCCGAGATCGTCGGCGGCGCTGCCGCCCTCGAATAGCGGGACTTTCTCCAACAGAGATCAGACATGGCAACTGCTGCACCTACCCAGAACATCGGCCACGTAGTTCAGGTCATTGGCCCGGTGCTCGACGTCGAGTTCGACGCCGAGCGACTGCCCGAGCTCTACAACGCGCTCGAGCTCACCGTCCGCGACGAGGAGGGTGAGCACAAGGTTGTGGCCGAGGTGCAGCAGCACATCGGCCGTAACCAGGCGCGTGCCGTCGCCATGTCGACCACCGACTCGGTGACGCGCGGCATGGAGGTTGTCGACACCGGCGCGCCGATCTCCGTCCCGGTCGGCGCGCCGGCGTTAGGCCGGATCCTCAACGTCCTCGGCGAGCCGGTGGACAACGGCCCGCCCATCCCGCCTAACGCCGAGCGCTGGCCGATTCACCGGAAGCGTCCGGACTTCGTCGAGCTCGAGCCGAAGACGGAGGTCTTCGAGACGGGTATCAAGGTCATCGACCTGATCGCCCCGTTCGTGAAGGGCGGCAAGATCGGTCTGTTCGGCGGTGCCGGCGTCGGCAAGACCGTCGTCATTCAGGAGCTCATCAACAACGTCGCCAAGGGCCACGGTGGCCGTTCGGTGTTCTGCGGTGTGGGCGAGCGGACGCGCGAAGGCAACGACCTGTACCTCGAGTTCAAGGAAGCGGGCATTCTCGATCAGGTCGCGCTGATCTACGGGCAGATGAACGAGCCACCCGGCGCCCGACTTCGCGTCGGACTGTCCGGTCTCACGGTGGCAGAGTACTTCCGTGATCGTGAGAACGCGGACGTGCTCGTGTTCATCGACAACATCTTCCGCTTCACGCAGGCGGGCTCCGAGGTGTCGGCACTCCTCGGCCGTATGCCCAGCGCCGTCGGATACCAGCCGACGCTCGCCACCGAGATGGGTGACCTGCAGGAGCGTATCACGTCCACGCGCAACGGGTCGATCACCTCGGTGCAGGCGATCTACGTGCCCGCCGACGACCTCACCGACCCGGCGCCGGCCACCGCGTTCGCGCACCTCGACGCGACGGTCGTGCTGTCGCGTTCGATCACGGAGCTCGGGATCTACCCCGCCGTCGACCCGCTCGCGTCGTCGTCGCGAATCCTCGACGCGCAGTTCATCGGCGACCGTCACTACAAGGTGGCGACCGAAGTGCAGCGCATTCTGCAGCGCTACAAGGAGCTGCAGGACATCATCGCGATCCTCGGCATGGACGAGCTGTCGGAGGACGACAAGCGCGTCGTCGGTCGCGCACGCCGCATCCAGCGCTTCATGTCACAGCCGTTCGCCGTGGCGTCGCAGTTCACGGGCATGGAAGGCAAGTACGTGAAGCTCGAGGAGACCGTCTCGTCGTTCGAGCGTCTCACGCAGGGCGAGTTCGATCAGTATCCGGAGCAGGCCTTCTTCATGTGCGGCGGTGCCGACGACATCGTGAAGAACGCCGAGCGTCTCACTCAAGGCTGAGGAGCGTCACATGCCGCTCAACGTCTCGGTGATCTCGCCGGAGAAAACATTGTTCGAGGGCAGCGTCGACTCGATCGTCGCGCCCGCGTACGATGGCGAGGTTGGAATTCTGCCCGGGCACGCGCCGATGATGACGCTGCTCGGAAAGGGCACGCTGAAGCTTGGTGCAGACGGCAAGGCTGGCCGCTTCGGCGTGGAGGGCGGGTTTCTCCAGGTTGTCGACAACGCTGTTCGCGTGGTCACGGAGCGCGCCTCGCAGCCGTAGCACTCGCTCGGGCAGGTCGAGTGGTGGAAAGGACTCACGCGAGTGAGTCCTTTTTCATTGAGACCGCAATGTCGCATGCCTGACGCGCCGGCACGTGCAAGCACGAGGCTTGCACCCGGGCGTGTCGTGACACGACCCGATCCATTCCGCCGAACCTTTCGTTTTGGTCTGATCGCGCTCAGTGCGACGGCGCTGCGCGCGGGGGCGCAGATGCCGACGATCCCGGTGCTTCAGAACGGGTTCACCTCGAGCGGGATGACGCTTGCCGTCAACTACGGATCGGAGTCGGCCAGCACCGCCTACGCGCTGGCGCTCGGATGGGGCCCGTCGTCGAACCGATTCCAGATCAGTGCCGCTATCGGTGGAGTGCGTCCCGACACGGGCGGGACGTGGACGGGCTACGGGGCTCGCGTCGCGATTCCGTTGTTCTCCGGCAAGGCGGACCAGTTCGGCGTTACCGCGTTTGCTGGTGTAGGCGGCGGGCGTCGCGACACGACCTCGCTCGTTCGCATCCCGGTCGGGCTGGGCGTGGGGTATCGCTTTGGGATTGGCCCGACGCGTAGCGTGTCAGCCTATGCCTCGCCATTTTTCGTCTGGTCGCGGCTGAGCGAACGTGGGTCTCCCGCTCAGGGCGACAACGCGATGCGTGGCTCGGTCGCCCTCGATCTCGTACTCACCCGAAATGTTGGACTTACCGCCGGGTACGAGTTCGGAGGCAAGAGCTCCTCCACGTTCGGAGGTAGCAGCGGGCTGTTTGGCGCCGCTGTCTCGTACGCGTTTCGGTAGTGGATAGCACGAGCGTACCAGACCTCTCGGAGAAAAATGGTAATGAGCAAGGCTGCACGTAGGACGCTGCCGGTAGCGGATTCCCACCCGGTAGCCATAGCTCGCCGCGTCGCACGTCGAGCGGTGATCGCCGCCGTCGGGTTCGTCGTGCCCGCGGCGCTTGGCGCGCAGGGATGGGCGTATCCGTCTTTCCAGCCGCCACGCGTGATGAATCGCGAGTTCAACTTCGGCGTGGCCGATGCGGGAGACGCCGGCACGAGTCTCATCTTCCAGTGGAGAGAAGGTCTCTCGAACCGCAGCCAGCTCGGGCTCGATGTCGGGTTCGCCGATCCCGAAGGCAAGGGGAACGGCAAGCTCGTGCTGGGCGGGCAATACGGGTACCTGTTCACGCAAGGCAATGCCGACATGCCGCTCGACTTTCTGGGCACGGCCGGCATCGGCTTCGCGTTCGGCGATGGCGGCAACCTGGTGCGCATCCCGCTCGGGGTGTCGATCGGCCATCGCTTCCCACTCGATCAGGGGTTCGCGATCACCCCGTACGTGCATCCGCGTGCGTCGATCGACGTGTGCAGCGACTGCAGCAGCAGTGGCGGCAACGAAACCGACCTCGGCATCGACTTCGACATCGGGGCGAATTTCGAGGTCACGAAGCAGCTGTCGTTCCGCGTAAGCGTGCTGTTCGGCGGCTCCGATACCTTCGGTGATTCCAACGGATTCGGGCTCTCGCTCGCGTGGTCGCCGCCGCAATTGTCGAAGCTGATCGGACGGTAGGTACAAGGCACGGTGGGGGCTGGCTTGCAACTTGCCCCCTTTCCGTGTCTTCCGACAGCTGATCACTCAATGACTGAGGCGCCACTCCCCACCGTTCTCGTCGTCGACGACAACCACGACAACGCCGATATCGTGCGGCAATACCTCGAAGCGAAGGGGTATCCCGTATCGGTGGCGTATAGTGGGGAGGAGGCGCTCTCGCTCTTCGAATCCGTTCGCCCGTCGATCGTGTTGCTCGACGTGATGATGCCCGGCCGCGACGGCTGGGAGGTCTGCCGCCTCATGAAGCAGCACCCTTCTCACGGTCGCGGGGTACGGGTCATCATGGTGACGGCGCTCGACCAATGGGATGACAAGCGACAGGCGCTGCAGACTGGTGCGGACGACTACGTGACGAAGCCAATCGATCTTCCGCGACTGGTGCGCACGGTGGAGCGGAACGCAGCGGCGCTGCAGGGTGCCGCCTGATGCGTCTCCCGCACTAGCCATGATGGCGTGAACCAACCGGTCATCCTCACCGATAGCGACGACGCGTCCATTCGCGATGCGGCCGCACTGCTCGAGTCGTGGGACGTCGTCGTCCGTCACGACCGTGAGCTTGCGGCGTCGGTGGAGGATGTCGCCGACGTCCGCGTCATCGTGACGCTGACCGAGAACCCGAATGCGCTGCGCGACATCGTGGAGCGCGCACGCGCGCGTGTCCTGCCGGTGATCGTGGGCTGTGCGAACGACGTCGCGCGTCGGCGAGCGATCGAGCTTCGAGTCGACGAGTGGTTCCTGCTCCCGGCGTCGCCGGAGGAGATCGCGTCGCGGATCCGGTCGGCGCTCGCGCGCGCGACGCCCGCGGCAGCCGCGCTCGCGGACCGTATCGAGCGCGTCGAGTACGAGCAGATGCTCTATGATCACCTCACCGGGTTGCCGACGCTGCCGGTGATGATCGAGCGGTCGCGGCAACTGATCAAGGAGCGCGGTGAGTTGATCGTGCTCTACTTCAACTTCGTTCGCTACTCGAAGATCGAGGAGATCTACGGGTGGGAGAAGCTCGACGCGGTGTTGGAGACGACAGCCCTGGCGGTTCGGGAATTCCTCGACGCGAGCGCGCTGCGATCGTCGCGTGTCATGGTCAGCTTCACGAACGATGATGACTTCGTGTTCTTCCACGTGCCGCCCCCGGGCGTCGCGGCGGTCACGGACGCGGAGATCACGGAGCTCGTCTCGCGGCTGCAGGACCACGTGGGCGGCCGGATCGAGGCGGCGCATGGCGAAGAGATCGCGTCGCTGTTCGAGATCTACGTCGGCATGGCGCACGTCTACTACAACCCGAAAATCCGCCTGCAACGTCTCATCTACCGCGGGATTCGCGAGGCGGCGAACGCCGCGAAGAGTGTCGAGGAGCGGGAGCGCGGCCGTCGTGTGGAGGACCTGCGCCGCAGCCTGCGGGAACGCGCGGTGTACATCGATCTCCACCCGATTCTCGTCGCGGACACGCGGCAGGTGTACGGGTATGAGGCGCTGGCGCGCGGCACGTTGCGAACGCTGCGAAGTCCCGAGATCATGTTCGAGGTGGCGGCCGAAGCGGACCTCCTGTGGGAACTCGGCCGTTTATGTCGCAGCAAGGCGATCGAGGCGATGAAGACGCGCCTAACGCGTGGCGAGCTCCTCTTCCTCAATGTTGACCCACACGACTTCGTCGATCCGGAGTTCAGCGCGATTCATCGTGAGGTGGCTGACCCGCAACGCGTCGTCATCGAGATCACCGAGCGCACGGCGATCAAGGACTACCCGAAGTTTCGTGAGCGGCTGAAGGCCCTCCGCGAGCGCGGCTATCGCTTCGCGGTCGATGACGCCGGCAGCGGGTACGCGGGGCTGGGCTCCATCGCGAACCTCGAGCCCGACTTCATCAAGCTGGACATCTCGCTCATCAACTGCATCGACACGAACTTCATCAAGCAGAACCTCGTCGAGACCATGGTGCGCTTCGCCAACGACCAGGGTGCCAAGGTGATCGCCGAAGGTGTCGAGCGCGCCGAGGAGTACGAGACGGTGAAGGGGCTGGGCGTGCATCTGGTGCAGGGGTTCTTCCTGCATCGTCCGTCGGAGAACGCGGTGTCACGGACCGGGGAGAACCCGGTGGTGCGCGCGCCGGATACGGTCGCTCGCGTAGGCGGAAGCACCTAGGCCCGTTCGCGTTCCACTAAGCCAATCGAGCGGGACGCAGGTTCATCGTACCGCAGAGGTCACAGAGGACACCGAGAACGATTTTACACGTTAGGCGCATTGAAGCGACTCACGGCGGTAAACTTCGCCGTGACCTCTGTGACCGATGCGGTAAAATGAAGTAGCGAGTTACGAGCGGCAGCCTCCCTTATGCGCCGAGAAGCGTCGCGACCAGCTTCCACGATCGCTCGGCCGCACCGAGTCCTCGCTCCACGAGATCGCGCGCGGCGTGCCCGGCTGCTCGTTGTGCCGACCCGTCCGTGAGCAACGTTCGAAGGCGTGACTCGAGCCCGGACTCCGTTGCCTCTGACGCGCCGCCGCCGGCGACGATCAGCAGCTCCGCATCCCGGCTGTTCGCGTAGCGCGGCCCGAACAGCACGGGAATGCCGAACGCCGCCGGCTCCAGTACGGAGTGTAGCCCGGCCGCGTGGAAACCGCCGCCCACGTACGCGACCGTTGCAAGCGCGTACAGGTCGCCGAGCACGCCGACCCGATCCACGACCACGACATCCGCGTTAGGCGCGTCATCGCCACCGAGTCGCGCGCTGCGAACCCGGGTCTCGGCCGCCCACCGCTCGATCGGCGTCAGATGCGACTCGGTCGGCTCGTGCGGCGCGATCACGAGGCGCGCCTCGGGAACCGCGGCTCGTACCCGCGTCCACGCGGCGAGCAGCGGACGCTCGTCCGCCGGCCAGGTGGATCCGGCCACGAGCGTGGGCCGGTTACTGGTCAGCATCGCGACGAGGCCCGCCGTGCGGTCCACGCCGCGAACCCGCGCCCATACTTGGTCGTAGCGCGTGTCCCCTGTGACCTCGATGCGGTCGCGTCGAACTCCGAGACCGACCAGGCGCTCGGCGTCACGTGCGTCGATCGCGCCAACCGCATCGAGGCGGGCGTACGCATCCGACAGCAGTCGCGCCGCCATGCCGCGGCGACGGGACGAGCCTTCGGCGAGCGTTGCGCTCACGAGCCCGAGCCTCACGCCGCGCCCGGCGGCGATACGCGCGAGGGTTGGCCAGACATCGAGCTTGCTGAACACCAGCGCGCGCGGCCCCAGGGCGTCGAGCGCGGCCTCACCGTCGGCGACCGTGTCGAACGGGAGATAATCTGCGAAGTCGACGTCGAGTCCTCGCGCGAAGGCGGCCGCGCTCGGCGAGAAGAACGTGTAGGCGAGCTGCAGATCGGGTCGTTCGCGACGAGCGAGCTGTAGCACCGGACGTGCCTGCAGCCCTTCGCCGACGGATGGCGCGTGCATCCAGAGCAGCGCGCGCGCGGTGGCGCGGTCGGCGCGCGCCCATGCTGCATAACGAGCGCGAATGCCGCGGCGCGCACGCAGCGCGCGCAGGAGCTTCGTGTCGCTCGCGGGGACGACCGCAGCGAGCACCCGCGCGATATTGCCCGCCGCGTCGTAGCCGAGGCGAAGGACCGCGTCCACGGCGCGTGCGGGCGATCTTGGCGGCGTGCTACTGCTTGGCGCCTGCGCTCGCGAGCGCAGCGTCGAGGGCCTTTCTCAGGTTCTCGATGGGCTGGACGCCCTCGAGCAGCTGGCTGCCGACGAAGAACGACGGTGTCGCGCGAACTCCTGCGCGCTGGGCTTTCTCTCGGTCGGCTTCGATGAGCGGCAGCATCTTGTGCGTGGACACGCAGGACCGAAGCGCGGTGATATCGACCCCCACCGATGCGGCGACCTGCTCGAGCGCGGAGGCGGGATTGGGTAGTGGTGCCCACTTGTCCTGCGTGGCGAACAGCGAGTCGTGCATTTGCCAGAACTTGTCTTGGGCGGCGGCGCACATGGCGTACTCGGCTGCTGGAATCGCGTTCGCGTGCGAGTTGATCGGGAAGTTGATGTAGGCGAGCCGGACCTTGCCGTTGTCGATGTATTCGCGTCGGATGGTCAGGTCCGACGAGTCATGCCACATCTTGCAGTAAGGGCACTGAAAGTCGCTCGCGAGAATCATCCAGACCTTGGCCGCCGGATTGCCGCGAATGCGTGCGCTATCTGCGTGCGCGACGAGTGGGTCGGCCGTCGAGCCGGCGGCTGTTGCTGCGGGCGTGGCCGCGTTGGCCGGCTTGGATACCGGGGCCGAAGCGGCACTCGCGGCAGGTGGTGTTTTCGCGCGCGCGTCCTCCGCGCCTTTGCATGCGGCGCTGGCGATGAGCAGAACGGTGGCGACGGCGAGGCGGAGATCGATGTTCATCGGACGGTGTACCGTGATTGAGTCGGTCGCGCGAGAGATTACGGCTGAGCTTTGTGAGCCATAGTTGCGTCGCGGAAAGATACCGCACCGGCGACTTGCGAGGCTACGTTGTCTACTCGGTGATGACTACTATGGGGCATACGTCTTGCACCCCCGCTCGCCGGAGTCGCGGCTGCAATCCAGGCGATGCAACTCTTTGACGACAGGCCAGTTGGTGTCGGTGCGGTCGTGCCGCGGATTGTCGTTCTTGCCGTCGCGCTTCGCGAGCTAGCGCCGAATCGCTTCACTAGTCGGGAGGGCTGATGCGCCAACCGCCGCGGACGAGAGCGTGGGTGATGGTCGCATGCGCGACCGGCGCCACCGTATCGTCCGCGCGCGCGCAACTGGTGCAGCCCCCGCCGCAACCGTACACGCAGACGATGCAGTTCGGCGCCGGCTACATCAACACGCCGGCAGCGTGGGTGTCGCAGCGCAGCGCCGACTCGTGGCTCACGATTTCGGCCAAGGACATCCCCTCGTTCGACAATGGTGCCAACAACAGTCTCGCCTCGCGCCTCAACTCGAACTTCGCGATCGACACACACTGGGCTGGACGGGCATCCGTCGGCCTGTCGCTCTACAGCCAGAATCCCGAGTGGGGATTTTTCGGGCAGGCGCTGCTCGTTCGCGACGGCGACTTCGGCAAGAGCTACATGCCGTCGTTCGCCATTGGCGCGCGCAACATCGGCAAGTTCAAGCACGAAGATCGGTTCCTGATTGGCCACGACGTGCGATACGACAGCATCGGCCAGTCCGACGAGATCGTCGTTTCGCGTTATGCGGATTTCAAGACGGCGCCGACGCTGTACGCCGTGGCGACGAAGGAGGTACCGCTGTCCGGCTATTCGCGGAACGGCCGGATGTCGGCGTCGTTCAGCCTCGGGTACGGCAACGGGCTTTTTCGTGATGACGGTGGTCTCGGCGCCCAGTACAACAACCGCGGCACGATCGCGAAGGGGCTGTTTCTCGGCAGCAGACTCGTTATGCACCCGTGGTCCAATGGCAGCATGACCGTGCTGGCCGAAAACGATGGGTGGGATTGGAACGCGGGTGCCGTCGCGGAGTGGCGCGGCGTGACGGTCGGGTTCTACGGGACCGAGCTCGAGGAGGGTGGCCACAAGAGCGAGGCGGAAGGCTTCAACGTGTACAATTACGCGAAATTCAACTTCTCGGTCGGGTACTCCGGGAACGTTCGCGATATCGCGCACGGCATGGTGCTTCGCTCGCAGGTGGCCGACCTAACGCGTGAAAGCCAGCAGCTGCGCTACGAGATCGCGTCGCGGGAGCGCCGGATCGGGCAGCTCCAGAAAGATCTGGCGGACGCCCAAAGCAGCCAGCTGGCCCGGATGGAGCAGCGGCGCCAGCAGCTCGAGCAGGAGCTCCAGGCCGAGCGTGATGCCGTCAAACGGGCGAATGATCGGTTGAAGGAAATCGAGCAGGGTCGGCCGCCGCAGCCGCCCGCCAAGAAGCCGCCGGAGGGTCGCTGACGATGAAGGCTCGGGTGGCGCTCGCCGCGCTGGCGTTAGGCATTGCGCCTCTGACCGGTGCGGCGGCCCAGCAGGATTTCCCCCAGACGCTCTATTGGGGTTCCGGGCTGATCGACATTCCCGTGGCCTGGGCGTCGCCGCTCAGCGGCGATTTCTCGCTCAACTACGCGGCGAAGCGCTTCCGCGCCGACCCGGCAATGACGAATGTCACGTTCAGCGACCGGATGAACTCCCAGTTCACTCTGTCGGCCGCGGCGCTCGGTCGTCTCGAGGGCGGTGTCGCCTTCTACTCGAGCAATCCGGAGTACGGGTTTTTCCTCCGTGGTGTGCTGGTAACGGAGGAAGATCTGAACATGCGTGGCGGTGCTTTCAGGTGGCTTCCCGCCGTTGCGGTCGGCGTGCGGAATCTCGGCAAGTACAGCCACATCGATCGCTTCGGGCTGGGTTACCAAGTCCTTCCGCCGAATGGCCAGGATCCGGACTCGCGACACGTGGCTGATTCGCTTCACCAGGGCTTCGATACCGCACCGACGCTCTACGCCGTCGCCACGAAGAGCATGGTGTTCGATCAATTCCACGGCATGGGCCTGAGCCTCACGGTCGGGGGAGGGAACGGGTTGTTCAGCGAGGACGGCGGGCTCGGTGCCGCGTACGCGAAGAACGCCACCGGCGGATTCTTTTATGGCGCGATGGCGGACTTTCCCGTGACGCCGGACTTCCGCGTCAACGTCATGGCCGAGAACAACGCGTGGGACTTCAATCTCGGCGCGGTTGCGGTGTATCGCGGGCTCCGCGCAGGCTTCTACGTCACGGAGTTGGGCGCTGGGTCGAGCGAGCCCTCCTCCGCCGGTCTCTCGCCGGAGCGGTTCTACAACTATCGCAAGATCGCCTTCACGCTCGGCTGGCAGAGCAACGTGATGGCGCTCGTGCACGGCGACTTCCTGGAGAAACGCGCGGAGCGGCTCGCGCACGAGCGCGATCAGTTGCGGGCCGACATCACCGAGCGTCAGCAGCGCGTCGCCTCTTTGCAGTCGGAGCTCGACCGGTACGAGGCACAAAATCTGCTCGAGCTCGAGCAGCGCCGCGCAGCGGTTGAAACGCAATTGCGAGAAGAGAAGGAAACGCTGCGTCGTCTCGAAGATCGGCTCAAGCGACTCGAGCAACAGCGCGGCGTGCCGCCGCCGGCAAAACCGTAGGCCGATGCCGATTCACCGCTTCCCACACGGCGGACCGAGTCCCATGACCAGACATGTACTGGTTACCGCGGCTGCGGTGGCCTTCGCATTCGCGATCGTGCTTCCTCGCACCGTGGTCGCGCAGTCGGATCCAAAGTACAAGGCCAAGCGCGAGCAGCTCTCGAAGGAGCTCGAGCAAACGGAGAAAGCGCTCGCCGGTGTGAAAGGCGAACGCGCGCAGGTGGAGGCCCGACTCGAGCACCTCATCGCCCAGACGATGCAGGAGCGCGCGCAGGCGCTGCTGCTGACGAACGAGCAGACGGCGCTCCAGCAGCTCGATGCGTTGCTCGCGACGTCGCAGACGAATCTCACGGCGCAGCGCGACCGATTCGCTGGTCTCAGCAGCGCGATCGGAGGAAGGTCCGGTGCGATTCTCGTCGTGCTGCTGCGTGCCGACTCGTCGTCACAAGCGCAAACGGTGCAGTCGGCCGTTGTCTCGGTCGACAACGTGTCGAGCGATCCACACACGTACTCTGCACTGGCGAGTGGGGCGCTGGCGCGCGGCGCGGTGGACGAGGTCTATCGCGCGCCCGTCATCCCGAGCGATCACGCGATCGCGATCCAGGTGACGGTCGATGGCCGAACGCTGTCAGGCTCGGCCAACGTGCCGGCGGCGCAGCAGGCGGTCACCTACGTGCAGTTCGTTGTGAGGAACGGGCAGGTGACGTCGACTTCCTGGGCGGGTCGAGGCAGCGGGCAGTTCTGATGCGACGCGTGGAGCGAACGTTCATCGGAACGCTTGGCGTCGCGGCGATCGCGGCAGCGTCAATGCCGCGCGCAGCGACCGCGCAGTCGACGAAGCGCGATACGTCACGAACGATCATCGTCGACTCCGTACGGAAGACCGTCGGCCCATTGCCCTCAGCCGCGCCGCAGGCACGGAGCCTGGCAGCGGGAGAGCTCGCGCGAACCGTCGATGCCGAGGCGCGCGTCGCGATGTTCGAGCTCGCGATGGACCGACCGTATCCGGCGCTGAGTCGGCTGGAGCGCGTTTCGGCGATTGTCGGTCAGGACTCGATGGGCCTCCCCGAGTCGGAGCGCGCCGCGCTGCATTTCCTGCTATCGCAGACCTACTATCGGCTCGGCATGCTCTCCGCGTTCCGGCGTGAAGCGGACGGGCTGGTCGGCGGCGGGACTCGTTATGCAACAGTGCTCCGACCTCAGCTTCTGGTCGAGGCCTATCGAAGCGGCGACTACGCGCGTGTCGCAACGCTGTCACGCACACAACCGGCGAACGACGCCACGGGTCTGAGCGCGCTCGTTACCGGCTTGGCGGCGTATCGTTCGGGCGATCTCGCCGGCGCGCGTACCGCGTTCGCGCGCGCCAGTGCGTCGAACGGCTCATTCGCGCCGTACGCGAAGTACATGGATGCGTTGGCGCAAATCCGGTCCGACACCGGACGCGCCTCCAACTCGGTCGCCGGTCTCGAGGCAATCGCCACCGGAGCGACGGGTGCGTTCGCCGATCAGGTGCGTCTCACGGCGGCGCAGGTAGCGTACGAGACTCGCCGCTACGAGGACGCCGTCCGCATCGCAGGCACCATTGGCGATAGCAGCCAGCTGGCCGCGCCCGCGCTCCTCACGCGCGCCTGGGCACTCTACAAGCTCGAACGCGTCGAGCAGGCCGCGCAGGCCTTCGCTGACTTCGGTACGCGGTACCCCAGTCGTTCCGAGTCCGACGAAGCGCGGCTCATGGCGGCACAAGCGCAGCTCGAGCTTGGCCGATCGGTGGACGCTGAGCGTGTTTTTCAGCAGGTTGCCGATTCGTCGTCGGCGGGCATCGCGCTGCTGCAAGCGCAGACGAACGCCGCGATCGGAGATCTTTCCCGCGCACTCGTCACCAGTCGGTCGGTTGAGACGCTCGTCCTCGGCGACCCTAACGCCAAGACTTTGCTGCTGCAGGATTCGTCGAGCGCTGGTGATGTGCTTGCGTCGCTCGGCGCGACCACGTCTGCGTCGTCGGCGGGCAGCGGGCTCACTGCCATTCTCGCCGCACCAGACCCGGCGCGTCTCGACTCGATCGCCGCGCGCGCGCCGACGATGGCCAAGCGAGTGCTATTCACGCCTGCGTCGGCGACGAAACAGCTCGGCGATGTCGCGGTTCGCTCTCAGAACCTCCTTGCTGCCGACGCGGCGGTGGGCGTAGCTCGCTATCGACTGAGTCAGCAGCTCGATGCGCAGCAGCGCGAGATCGCGCTGCTTTCACAGATGTCAGGTTCTCTCGCGGCCGACAGCGGTCAGATCGGCACGATGGCGGTGAACTATCAGACCCTCGCGGATTCCATCGCGCGACTGGACCAACTTCTGTCTGCGGCCGAGACGCGGGTTCGCGAGATGCTGGGTCGTGAGATCGAGGGCACGCGAACGCTCGCCACAGAGAATGCGAAAACCGCCGACAGCCTTCGCACCGCGCTCGCGTCGCGAGGCAGCGCCGAAGATCGTGCTGCGCTCGACAACGAAGTTGCGACCGCCGCGGCTTATGCGAAGGTCGCGGACATCGCGGCGCAGGGCCTCGACAGTGCGATCGCTCACCATCCGGTCTTCGTCGCACGGAACGCACTCCGCGCACGAGAAGTGAACACGAGGGCAGTGCTCGCGGCCATGCAGTCTTCCTACACCGGTTCACGGCGTGATATCGACGCCACCCTTGGCACGCTACACGGCGGTGATACGCCCGAAGTTCAACGCGCTCGGCAGGCGCTGACCGACGCGGAATCGCGGCGGAGTGCCGCAGAGGGCGATGCCGTGGCGGCAGTCAGCGCGGAGCTGTCGGCACGCGCGGGGCGGTTGATCGCCGACCTGCAGCGCAATACGGAGGCGGCGCAATTCGGCGTCGCGAGCGCCGCTTTCTTCCGCGCGATCGACGAGACCCGTGCGGTTGGCGGAGCCGGGAGCGGCGGCTCATCGCGCCCGCGGGATCCGGAGCGGAGGCGTTAGGCTATGCGACGACTGACCCTCTGTCTCCTCCTGCTCCTCGGCGTGCCGGCCGTGTCGTCGGTGGGCATTGCTCAGCAGGACACGTCACGCGCTCGGCGCGGCGCGACGACCTCGGCGTCCTCAGGTGGCGAGGTCGCGCGGGCAGTATACAATGGCCCGGCCGTTGACACGGCGATCATGCGTCTCGAGCGGTTTCTCCAGCAGTATCCTCGAAGCGAGGCGCGTCCACGTGCGCTGATGCAGCTTGGCGAGCTGCTGGTGCGACGGGCCGACGAACGATTCGCGGAAAGCCAGCGGTCGGGAAACGACACGACGGCGCGCCCGGACTATCGCGAGGCCATCGCGCGCTACCAGGAGTTGTTGAGTGCGTACCCGAACTTCGAGCGGCGTGACGCCGTGGCGTACACGCTCGGAACGCTTTACTCGCAGGACGAGCGACACGCCGATGCCGTGAAGGCTTTCTCGACGGTGGCGCGAGACAGCTCCGCATTCACGAGCGAAGCGCTGTTCCGACTCGGTGATTCCTATTTCG
>Ga0070681_10001729_pt1 | contig 19559 bp, 21 predicted proteins | sample KBSC83BmetaG_FD_65650 | JGI IMG/M metagenome (GOLD analysis project Ga0070681, IMG submission 65650) | Corn rhizosphere microbial communities from Kellogg Biological Station, Michigan, USA - KBS C8-3B metaG | ecosystem: Host-associated > Plants > Roots > Rhizosphere | place: USA: Michigan... | reverse complement strand
AAGTGCACGAAGGCGCCCGACTTCTGCTCCTTGAAGTAGTTGGCGGCGGCGCGGCTGGTGTTGAACGAGCCGTTGAGATGCACGTCGATCACCATCTTCCAGTCCATGTGGCTCATTCGATGGAAGATGCGGTCGCGCAGGATGCCGGCGTTGTTGATGACGCCGTCGATCTTGCCGAAGTTCTCGACCGCGGCCTTGACCATGCGCTCGGCGCCGGCCGGATCGGTGACGCTGTCGCCGTTGGGCACGGCCTTGCCGCCGAACGCGGCGATCTCGTCGCAAACCTTCTGTGCCGGTGTGGTGCTGCCGCCGCCCTCGCCGTCGACCGCGCCGCCCAGGTCGTTGACCACGACCGAGGCGCCCTCGCGGGCCGCCAGCAGCGCCATCTCGCGGCCGATGCCGCCGCCGGCACCGGTGACCAGGATGGATTTGCCCTTCAGCATGTTGGCCATGTCTCTGCTCCTCTTGCGAATCAGGCGGTCAATTTGGCGGCGGGCGGGCCGTGACGCAACAGGCGCGCGCTCAGCACCGTCAGCACCGCGAACGGCATCAGGCCGACCACCAGCGGCAGGGCGATGTGACGGTCGTCCATCGTCGACAGCACGGCCACGACGATGGTGCCCAGCGCGCCCATGCCCATCTGGGCCAGGCCAAGCCACGACGAGGCCGTGCCAGCCAGCCGCGGATAGAGGCCGACGGCGCCGGCGCTGCTGTTGGGCGCGATGATGCCCGAGCCGAAGCTCAGCAGCATGTGCGGCCCGCTGATCGCCCACCATGTCTCGATGCCGCACAGCGACAAGAGAGCCATGATCGTGAATGCCGCCACGTGGAACCAGCCGGCGCTGCGCAGCAGCGTGATCGTCGACACGCGGCCGAGCAACCGGTTGTTCAGCAGACCGCCCGCGGTGAAGCCGGTCACCGAGAGCAGGACGATCAGGCCGAACTCGCGCGGCGAGAAGCCCAGCCTGTCCTGCAGGATGAAGGGTGTCCCCGCCAGCATCCCGAAGTTGATGGCGAAGGCGAAGCCCATGGTCAGCACGTAGCCCAGGAAGCGGCGGTCGCGCAGCATCTCGCCCGAGCCGCGGGTCAGGCTCGAGATGTCGAGGCGCTCGCTGCGGAAGCGGTTGGTCTCGCCCAGCCCCGTCGCCATCACCACCAGCAGGATCAGGCCGAAGCCGCCGACGAACCAGAAGGTGGCGCGCCAGCCGAACTCCTGCCCCAGCAGGCCGCCGATCGACGGCGCGAGCGCCGGCGAGATGTTCATGGCGAGCGCGATCCAGCTCATGACCACCGGCATTTCCTTGAAGTCGTAGGCGTCGCGCGTCAGCGCGCGGCCCAGCACCGAGCCCGAGGCGGCGCCCAGCCCCTGCAGCACGCGCAAGCCGATCAGCCCGCCGATCGAGGGCGCGAAGGCGCAGCCGATCGAGGCCACGGTGAAGAACAGCACGCCGACCAGCAGCACCGGGCGGCGGCCGAAGCGGTCGCTGAGCGGGCCGTAGAACAGCTGGCCCACCGCGAAGCCCAGCATGTAGGTGGTGAGCGTGAACTTCACGCTGTCGGCGCCCGTCATCAGGTCGCTGCCGATCAGCGGCATGACCGGCGTGTAGATGCTCATGGTGAGCGGGCCGAAGCTGGAGAGCGCGACCAGCAGGGTGACGTAGGCGGCGGACCGCGGCGCGATGATCACTTACGCTTGGCTTCCGCTTCACCCTCTGCGCCGAAATCGCCACCGAGCTTGCCGCCAACGGGCAGCTGCTCCTGTTCGGCGGTCATGCGCGGGTAGTAGTGACGGAAGGCGTCGCGGATCTCGTCGAACGGAATGTCGGCGAAGACGCCGCGATAGGCGAGATACTCCATGTGGCGCCGGCCGCTGAGATCAAACGGGTGATAGATCGAATCGCCCACGGCGTCCCAGTCGAGCGGCTTGAGCCCGAACTTGTCGGTCAGCCCCTTGTTGAAGGCCGGCGTCGCCTTGACCCAGCGCCCGTCCAGCCAGACGTCGGTATAGCCGTGGTAATAGAAGGTGTCGCAGCCCATCAGCTCGGCCAGGCGCCGGGTCGTCATGTGGTTGCGCACGTCGGCGTAGCCCACACGCGCAGGAATGCCGACGGCCCGGCAGACCGCCGCCATCAATCCCGCCTTGTTGACGCAGTAACCATGGCCCGCGGCAAGCGTGGTGCTGGCGCGATAGGCGTCGCGCTTCATCGGCGTGGTGTAGGGGTCGTAGCGCAGGTCGTCGCGCACGGCGTAATAGAGACGAAGCGCCTTCTCCCGGTCGGAACCTTCGCCCGCCACGCGCCTTGCATAGGCGATGATGTCGGGATGGTCCGAATCGACCAGCCTGCCGGGCCGGCGATAGGCGTCGAAGACGGCGCCGTCGCGCACTGTCCGGTCGTCGGGAGTCTTGAGGGAGTCGAAATCCATGGCCGAGGTTCTTTACTGCATGGGAGGCATAAGTCCATGAGTCCCGCCGCGCAATTCACCCCTGCACAATTCACACAGGCGCATAGGGTGCGCTTCGAGCGTTCCCTGCCCGCCCCGCGCGAAAAGACCTGGGCGGTGCTGACGACCCCGGCGCTGCTGCCCGGCTGGTACGGCGACAGCACGATCGAGGGCCGGCCGGGCGGCGCGGTCAGCCTGATGGGCGGCCATATCAAGGGTATCGTCACCCAATGGGTGCCGTTGGCGAAGCTCGCCTACACCTGGAACGTCTTCATGCCGGGACAGACCGTGTCGGATTATCCTGAATCCTATCTGACGCTCGAGCTCGGCGATGCCGCGCTTGCCCTCACCCACCTGCCAGTGCTGGAAGCGTTCGTGAAGCTGAACGCCGCGGGCTGGCACACTTTCCTGGACATGGTCGCGGCGGCGGCGCGCGGCGACACGGTCGAGCCGCGCGAGGCCTACATGAAGCGGGCGGCGGCGCTTTATGGAGCGGAACTGCCCAAGCCCTCATAGGAGCGCGCCACTCCAGTGGCGCTCAGACGCTTGAGCGCCACTCACGGCGGAGTAGTCTCCGCCTCGGTGGCGCGCTCCCCTGACTACAGCGACGACGGCTCGTCGTCGGACTGCACCAGGAAATGCGCCGAGGCCGAGGCGACGGGTCGCGAGCGGTCGTCCTGCCAGGCTTCGGCGAAGACGTTGACCATGCGGCGGCCCTGCTTGGTGACCTTGGCCGCGGCGATGACGTCGCGCGGGCCGGCCGACCGCAAATAGTCGACGGTGATGTTGACGATCTTCGGCACGGCCGGTGTCTCGGTCTCCCACAGCAGATGGAAGATCGCCGCCATCTCCAGCATGGCGCCCAGGGTGCCGCCGTGGATCGCCGGCAGGAACGTGTTGCCGATCAGTTCGTCATGATAGCGCATGCGGGTCAGCAACTCGCCCGTGCCGTTCTCCGGCGCGATACGCATCCAGCGCGCGTAGGGGATCGCCTCGGCGAGCAGCGCCACGTTGCGCTGCGTTCGCGCCTCGCCCAGGCGCTTCATCAGGTCGCCGCTCATTTCAGCAGGTCCTTCACCGACTGCGGACGCGTGACCTTGCCCTTGGTACCCAGCATGAAAGTGCCGGCTGCGGCGGCGACGGGATCCTTGGGGTCGCCCTGGTGGGCGAAGGCGCGCGTGAAGGCCACCGACCGCGTGATGCGATAGCACTCGGCCTCGGCGATCACCGGCTTGCCCGGCACCGCGGGCTTGGCGTAGTCGATGCGCAGGTCGAGGGTGGCGAAGGGCTCGGGCTTGGCCAGCATCGTGGCCACCGCCATGCCGCAGCAGCCATCGAGCATCGCCGTCAACGGACCGCCGGCCAGCACGCCGGTCTCGGGATTGCCGACAAGTTCCTCGCGCCAGTCGAGCTGCATGGAGGCAAGCCCGCGCGCCACGGCCACGACCTTGATGCCGAGCGCCTTGTTGTGCGGGATGGCGTCGGAGAAGAGTTTCTGGAACAGCGCGAGCCGTTCCTCGGGCGACGTGAGGGGTGGTTTGGTCATGCGGCCACTATAGCCCCATCTGCCGCGCCGCGAGGTCTTTCATGATCTCGACCGAGCCGCCGCCGATCGACATGACCTTGGTCTCGCGATAGATGCGCTCGACCTTGGCGCCGCGCAGGTAACCCGCGCCGCCGAACACCTGCATGGCCTCGTTGGCGCAGTATTCCATGGTCGAGGCCGCGAGGTTCTTCAGCATGCAGATCTCGGCCACCGGCTTCTCGCCCTCGCCGATCCGCCAGGCCAGCAGCTCGAGCGTCGACTTCACCGCGTTGATGCGCATGGCCATGTCGACCAGCCGGTGGCGCACCACCTGGTTGGCGATCAGCGGCTTGCCGAAGGTGTGGCGCTCGCGGGCATAGGCGATCGCCTCGTCGAGGCAGACCTTGGCGTAGCCGTAGGCGCCGGCCGCCATGCCCAGCCGCTCCTGGTTGAAGTTCAGCATGATGCCGATGAAGCCCCTGTTCTCGGCGCCGATCAGGTTCTCGACCGGCACCCTCACATTGTCGAAGAAGAGCTGCGCGGTGTCGGACGCCCACCAGCCCATCTTCTTCAGCCTGGTGCGGGCGAAGCCCTCGCGCTCGCGCTCGATCAGCAGCAGCGACACGCCGCCGGCGCCCGCGTCGCCGGTGCGCACCGCGACGGTGAAGTAGTCGGCGCGCACACCCGAGGTGATGAACATCTTCGAGCCGTTGACGACGTAGTGATCGCCCTCGCGCCTTGCCATCGTCCCGAGGTTGGCGACGTCGGAGCCACCGCTTGGCTCGGTGATCGCGAGCGCGCTTATTTTCTCCCCGGCCAGCACCTCGGGCAGCACCTTGCGCTTCATCCACTCCGGCCCCAGCGCGGCGATCGGCGGGCAGCCGATGGTGTGGCTGTTGAGGCTGGCGTTGACGCCGCCGCTGCCGTGGCGCGCCAGCTCCTCGGCCTTGATGACGGCGAAGAACGGATCGGCCGGCACGCCGCCGTACTCTTCCGGGAAGCCGAGCTGCAGCAAGCCTGCGGCCGCGGCCTTGCGATAGAGATCGCGCGGGAACTCCTCGGCTTCGTCCCAGGCGTCGACGTGCGCCATGATCTCCCGGTCGACGAAGCGCCGGACGGTCCGGCGGAAAGCCTCGTGTTCGGGGGTGTAAAAAGGGCTGGGGACGATGGGCGCCGCGGCTGCCTCGAACATGGAAGATGCCTCCGGTATCCTCGTTGACACTATCGCCAAGCCCTTCATAGTCCATTCGTCACGGTGACGTTAGATCGCCGGACAAGGGACGACGCTTAAAGACGGGTAAGCACCTGAACGATTTCCTGCAATTGACCCTGAACGGTCTTGCGGTCGGCTGTATCTACGGCCTGGTCGCACTTGGCTTTGTGCTGATCTACAAGGCGACCGAGCTGGTGAACTTCGCGCAAGGCGACCTGCTGATGCTGGGCGCCTTCGTCTGCTACATGGCCGTCGTCTGGTGGGGCCTCGACTACTGGGTGGCCTTCGCCATCGCGGTCGTGAGCATTGCGGCCTTCGGCGCGCTGCTCGACCGGATCGTGCTGCGCCGGGTCATCGGCCAGCCGCAGTTCGCCGTCGTCATGCTGACGATCGGCCTGGGCTCGATCTTCCGTACCTTCGCCAGCGTCACCTGGGGCTCGGAGATCTACACCCTGCCGACGCCGTTCGGCGGCGTGTGGAAGATCGGCGGCATCACGCTCAGCCACCAGTATCTCTCGATCATCGTCGGCACGCTCGTGCTGTGCGCCGCGCTCTATGCCTTCTTCAACTGGACGCGCATCGGCATCGCCATGCAGGCGACGTCGCAGAACCAGCTCGCCGCCTACTACATGGGCGTTCCGGTGAAGGTGATCTTCTCGCTGATCTGGGCGATCTCGGCCGGCGTGGCGGCGGCAGCCGGCGTGCTGCTGGCGCCGGTCACGCTGATCGACATCAACATGGGCCTCGCCGTGGCGCTCAAGGCGTTCGCGGCGGCGGTGCTGGGCGGCTTCGGCTCGATTCCCGGCGCCCTCGCGGGCGGCATCATCATCGGCCTCATCGAACTCTACGCCGGCGCCACCCTGCCGGACGGGTTCAAGGACACGATGCCCTATATCGTGCTGCTGATCGTGCTGGCGGTGCGTCCGCAGGGCCTGTTCGGCACGCCCGGCCGCAAGAAAGTGTAGGCCGCCGCCATGCGCTTTGCGTTCAAGACCTCCTACAACCAGGACATCCGGATCTTCCGCGACAGGGTCGACATGGGCTGGTACGTGGCGCTCGCGGTCGCGGTGATCGCCGTGCCGTTCCTGCTGTCGGACTACTACGTCGGCGAGACGGCATGGGTGTTCATCTACGGCCTGTGCGGCGTCTCCCTGATGGTGCTGGTGGGCTACACCGGCCTGGTGTCGCTGGGCCATGCCGCCTTCCTCGGCATCGGCGCCTACGCGCACGCCTACTTCCTCGAGCGCGGCGTGCCATGGATCGGCTCGGTCACCCTGGCGGTGATCGTCACCACGGCGTGCGGCTTCGTGGTCGGCCTGCCGGCGCTGCGCATGAGCGGCATCTATCTGTCGATCGCGACGCTGGCCTTCTCGGTCATCATCCAGGAAGTATTCAGCCGCTGGGAGTCGGTGACGCACGGCTTCGCCGGCATGCCGGTGGCGCCGCCGGTGATCTTCGGCGTCTCCTTCGCCGATGCGCGCGAGTTCTACTTCCTCTGCATGTTCTTCCTGGTGGCGGCGCTGTGGACGACGCGCAACCTGCTGCGCGCGCCGACAGGCCGCGCCTGGATCGCCATCCGCGACAGCGAGATCGCCGCCCAGTCGATGGGCGTGAACCTGGCGATCTACAAGTCGATGGCCTTCGCCTACTCGGCCGGGCTGATGGGGCTGGCGGGGGCGCTGTTTGCCCACAAGATCGCCTATCTGGCGCCCGACATCTTCACCATCCTGCTGTCGATCCAGCTCCTCCTGCTGGTGATCGTGGGCGGGCTGGGCTCGCTGCATGGCGCGGTCCTGGGGGCGATCTTCGTGGCCCTGCTGCCGCCGCTGATCGCCATCCTGCGCGACGACATCCCCGCGAGCTTCGCCGACCTCTCGACCTCGACCGGGATCGGCCTGTTCCACATCGTCGGTGACGCGCTCGGCGGCTTCCTGAAGAAGCCCGGCGTCGAGGCTGGAATCTTCGGCCTGATCCTGGTGCTGGTGATCCTGCTCGAGCCGCTCGGCATGTACGGCCGCTGGGTGAAGATCCGGATCTTCTTCTCGACCTTCCCGATGTACAAGCGCGACTCCTTCAAGCGCCAGAAGAGCTACATGAAGACGGAGCGGCTGCGATGAGCCTCTTCGCTGCCGAGCAGATCGCCATCAACTTCGGCGGCATCAAGGCCGTCGACGGCGTCACCTTCGCCATCGAGAAGGGCGAGGTCTTCACCATCATCGGCCCCAACGGCGCCGGAAAGACCACGATCTTCAACCTGATGAGCCGCATCTACGACCCGACGGAGGGCAGGCTGCTGTTCGAGGGCAAGGACATCACCCGCGTGGCGGCGCATCGGGTGGCCGGCCTCGGCATCGCCCGCACGTTCCAGAACATCGAGCTGTTCGAGCACGCCACCCTGCTGCAGAACCTCCTGCTGGCGCGCCATGCGCACAAGAAGTCGGGCTTCTTCTCGGAGTTGCTGTTCCTGCCGTCGGTGCGCCGCCTCGAGGTCGAGCATCGCGAGGCGGTCGAGCAGGTGATCGACTTCCTCGACCTGCAGCAATATCGAGACACGCTGATCGTCAACCTGCCCTACGGCGTGCGCAAGGTGACCGAGCTGGCGCGCGCGCTGTGCACCCAGCCCAAGCTCCTGCTGCTCGACGAGCCGTCCTCCGGCCTCAATGTCGAGGAGACCGAGGACATGGCGTTCTGGATCCAGGACATCAAGAACCTGCTCGGCATCACCGTGCTGATGGTCGAGCACGACATGACCCTGGTGTCGGCCGTCTCCGACCGGGTGCTGGCGCTGAACTACGGCCGGCCGATCGCCATGGGCACGCCGCGGGAGGTGCAGAGCCACCCCGAAGTCATGCGCGCCTACCTGGGAGGCTGACGAGATGGCCGAACCCATCCTGAAGGTCGCCAACATCGAGACCTACTACGGTCCGATCATGGCCATTCGCGGCGTCTCCTTCGAGGTGCCGGCGGGCAACATCGTCACCATCCTGGGATCCAACGGCGCCGGCAAGACCACGGTGTTGAAGACGGTATGCGGCGTCATGGACCCGCAGAAGGGCTCGGTCGTCTTCGAGGGCCGCGAGATCCAGCGCATGGATCCCGACAGGGTGATGCGGCTCGGCATCAGCCACGTGCCCGAGGGCCGCGAGGTCTTCCCGTTCCTCAGCGTGCGAGAGAACCTGCGCATGGGCGCCTACACGCGGCGCGACGCCGACGAGGTGGCGCGCGATCTCGAGACGGTGTTTGGCTACTTCCCGGTACTGAAAGAGCGCGCCGACCAGCGCGCCGGCTCGCTGTCGGGCGGCGAGCAGCAGATGCTGTCGATCAGCCGCGCGCTGATGGCCCGGCCCAAGGTGATGCTGCTCGACGAGCCGTCGCTCGGGCTTTCACCCAAATTGGTCAAGGACATCTTCGACATCATCGTGCGCATCAATCGCGAGCGCGGCGTCACCATCCTGCTGGTCGAGCAGAACGCCAACATGGCGCTGCAGGTCGGAGACTATGGCTACGTGCTCGAGGTCGGCCGCATCGTCATGGCCGACACCTGCGCCCGGCTGGTCGAGAAGGAAGACATCAAGGAATTCTACCTCGGCATCAAGGACCACGGCGCGCGCGGCCAGCGCCGCTGGAAGAAGCGGAAGACCTGGAGATGAAGATCGAAGTAGAGGGTTGCGACACCATCGCCAAGCTGTTCTGGCACCAGGTCAAGGCGCGCGGCGATCGCACGGCGTTCCGCGAGAAGCATTACGGCATCTGGCGTTCGACGAGCTGGACGCAGTATGGCGAGCGCTCGCGCTGGGTCGGCATGGGCCTGGTGAAGCTCGGCCTGGCGCGCGGCGACGTCGTGTCGGTGCTGGCGGAAACAGTGCCCGAGTGGCTCTACGCCGACATGGGCACGATGGGCGCCGGCGGCGTCACCAACGGCATCTATCCCACCGATTCGGCCAAGCAGGTCGAGTACATCCTGAGCGACAGCCGCTCGCGCTTCGTCTTCGTCGAGGACGACGAGCAGCTCGACAAGTTCCTGGACGTGCGCGCGCGCTGCGGCGCGGTCGCCAGGGCCTTCGTCTTCGACATGGAGGGCCTGGCCGGCTTTCAGGACGAGCAGGTGATGCCGTTCGAGGCCCTGCTCGAACTCGGCCGCGCCCACGACGCCGCCAATCCCGGCCTGTGGGAGACGCTGGTCGCGGCATCCCGCGCCGACGAGCTCGCCCTGCTGGTCTACACCTCGGGCACCACCGGACCGCCCAAGGGCTCGATGCTGTCGCACCGCAACGTGATCTTCCAGATCATGAATGCCGACGCCTTCGTGCCGATGGTGCCGAACGGCGAGCAGCTCGCCTTCCTGCCGCTCTGCCACATCGCCGAGCGCACCTTCACCACCTTCCTGCCGCTGCGCTCGGGTGCGATCGCCAACTTCGCCGAGAGCGTCGAGACGGTGTCGGACAACGTGCGCGAGGTGGCGCCGACGCTGTTCTTTGCCGTGCCGCGCATCTGGGAGCGCTTCTATTCAGGCATCGCCATCCGCATGCAGGAGGCGACCTGGATCGGCCGCAAGGCCTATGGGCTGGCGCTCGGCATCGGCCTCAGGATGGCCGAGGCCGAGCTCGCCGGCCGCGCGCCCTCGCTGCTGCTGAAGCTCGCCTATCGCGCCGCCGACTTCCTGGTGCTCGACAACATCAAGCGCGCCATCGGCATGCACCGCATCCGCTACGCCGGCACAGGTGCGGCCCCGATCGCACCCGACCTCATCAAGTGGTACCGCGCGCTCGGCGTCGACATGCGCGAGGTCTACGGCCAGACCGAGAACTGCGGCCTGGCGACCGGCATGCCCGACCGCGTCAAGCTCGGCACCGTCGGCATCGTGGCACCCCACACCGAGGTCAGGATCTCGGCCGAGGGCGAGATCCTGCTGAAGGGGCCGCACGTCTTCATGGGCTACCTCAACCAGCCCGAGAAGACCGCCGAGACCGTGCGCGACGGCTGGCTGCACACCGGCGATGTCGGCTTCGTCGACAACGAGGGCTACCTCAAGGTCACCGACCGCATGAAGGACATCATCATCACGGCGGGCGGCAAGAACATCACGCCGTCGGAGATCGAGAACCAGCTCAAGTTCTCGCCCTACATCTCCGACGCCGTGGTGATCGGCGACCGCCGCAAGTACCTCTCCTGCCTGGTCATGATCGACTACGACAATGTCGCCAAGTTCGCCCAGGACGGGAACGTGCCCTTCACCGACTTCGCCTCGCTGTGCCGGGCGCGCGAAATCAACGAGCTGATCCAGGCGGAGATCGAAAAGGTCAACCGCGAGGTCGCCAGGGTCGAGACCATCAAGCAGTTCCGGCTGATCGAGCAGCAGCTCACCGCCGAGGACGAGGAATTGACGCCGACCATGAAGTTGCGGCGCAAGTTCGTGAACGAAAAGTACAAGACGATGATCGACGGTATGTACGCCTGAAAAAACGGAGGGAATCATGAGACAAGCGACCAAGACCATCGGCCTGGCCATCGCCATCGCCGCAGCAAGCGTGGCCGGCGCGGCGGCGCAGACCAACGGCGTGACGGCGACCGAAATCACCTTCGGCATGCACACCGACCTGTCCGGCGTGGCCGCGACCTACGGCGTGTCGTCGTCGAACGGCGTCAAGATGCGCTTCGACGAGGTCAACGCAGCGGGCGGCATCAACGGCCGCAAGCTCAAGCTCATCGTCGAGGACCAGGCCTACCAGGTGCCCAAGGCGGTGCAGGCCTGCAACAAGCTGATCCACCGCGACAAGGTTTTCGCCTTCGTGGCGCCGCTCGGCACGCCGATGAACAATGCCTGCTTCAAGGACCAGTTCGCCGCCAACATCCCGAACCTCTTCCCGCTGACCGCCGCGCGCTCGATGTTCGAGCCGTACGAGCGGCTGAAGTTCTACGGCGCCGCCTCCTACGTCGACCAGATCCGCTCGGGCATCAACTACCTGGTCAAGGAAAAGGGCAAGAAGGCGGTGTGCGTGATGTACCAGGACACCGACTTCGGCAAGGAGATCCTCGAGGGCGCCAAGGAGCAGACCGATAAGCTCAAGATCAAGATCGTGGAAACGGCGGCGCACAAGCCGACCGACCAGGACTTCACGGCCTCGCTCACCAAGCTCAAGGCGGCGGGCTGCGATCTGATCGCCATGGGCACGATCGTGCGCGACACGATCGTGCCCTACACGGCGGCACGCAAGATGGGCTGGACTGACGTGGCCTTCCTCGGCTCGGCGGCGGCCTATGACCTCGTGGTCGCCAAGGCGCCGGGCATGGACGGCTTCTACGGCATGGGCCTCACCGAGATGCCCTACGCCGACAGCGACGTGCCGACGGTCAAGAAGTTCGTCGCCGACTACAAGGCGAAGTTCAACATCGATCCCAATATCGGCGCGGTCTACGGCTACGTCGCCGCCGATCTCACCGTCGCCGGCCTCAAGAATGCCGGCAAGAACCTGACGCTCGACAGCTTCATCACGGGCATGGAAGCCATCAAGGGCTATCACGACATCTTCAACGGCCCCGAGGTGAACTTCGGACCGAAGATTCGCCAGGGCGCGAACTCGTCCTTCCTCGCCGAGGTCAAGGGCGGCAAGTGGGTGCGGGTCACGCAGCCGATCGGCTTCTGACCGCTTTTGACTTGGCATCGGCGCCGGCCTCGCTAAGGTCGGCGCCGATGGAACTCACCGATCAGGTTGCGATCGTCACCGGCGGCGCCTCGGGCATCGGCGCCGCCGCGGCGTCCCTCCTGCAGGCCGCGGGGGCCACCGTGGTCGTGGCCGACATCCAGCCCGCGAGCGATTGTCCCGGCCGCTTCGTGGTCCACGATGTCTCGTCCGAAGAGGCGTGGAAGGCCCTGCTCGCCGGCGTGCTCGGCCGCGAGGGCCGCCTCGACATCCTGGTCAACAATGCCGGCGTCAGCGGCGGGGCGGGCACGCTCGAAACCACGACCGTCGAACAGTGGCGCCGGACCGAGGCGATCAACTCCGAGGGTGTGTTCCTGGGCTGCAAGTACGCCATCGAGGGCATGAAGAAGACCGGGCCGGCCAAGGCTCGGTCCAAGGGCTCGATCGTCAATGTCTCGTCGGTCGCCGCCCTGGTCGGCTCGGCGGGGCCGGCCGCCTACACCGCAAGCAAAGGCGCGGTGCGCCTGCTCACCAAGAGCGTCGCCCTGCACTGCGCCGAGCAGAAGTACGGCATCCGCTGCAACTCGGTGCATCCGGGCGGTGTCGACACGCCGATCTTCAATCCGATGTGGCAGATGGTCGGCCGCGAGCAGGGCAAGGCCTATATCGGCCAGAGCCACCCGATCGGACACATGGCCGAACCGGCCGAATTGGGCGAGCTGATCCTGTGGCTCGCCTCCGATCGCTCCTCCTTCGTCACCGGCGCGGAGTTCGTGGCCGATGGCGGTCTCACCACCGGCTTGCGCAGGGGGCGGGTCTTTGGCGCGCCTTGAGAACAGGATCGTCCTGATCAGCGGCGGCGCGTCGGGCATCGGCGCGGAAACCGCCCGCCTCGTGTTGCGCGAAGGCGGCAAGGCGGTGCTGGCCGATCGCGACGAGGCCAGGGGCGCCGCGCTGGCCCGGGAGCTCGGCCCGGCCGCCCTCTTCGTGCCGCTCGACGTCACGCAGGAAGCCGCCTGGGCGAACGCCGTTGGCGCGACGGTCGAAGCGTTCGGCGGCTTGCACGGCCTGGTGAACGCCGCCGGCATCGGCGTGCGCAACACGATCGAGGATTGCACGCTCGAGGACTATCGCAGGATCAACGACATCAACGCGCTGGGCACCTTCCTCGGCTGCAAGTCGGCGTTCGCCGCCATGAAGCAAAGCGGCGGCTCGATGGTCAATATCTCCTCGGTGCTCGGTCTGCGCGGCGCATCGGGCGCGCTGGCCTACTGCGCCAGCAAGGGCGCCGTGCGCTCGCTCACCAAATACGTGGCGCTCTATGGCGCCAACGTGAAGGTGCGCTGCAACTCGGTGCATCCGGGTTACATCGACACGCCGATGATCGCCCCGCACCTGGCCCAGACCTCCGGCAACCGCAGCGGCCGGCAACTGCTGGAAGACCTCCATCCACTCGGCCGCCTCGGGCGTGCGGAGGAAGTCGCCAACATGATCCTGTTCCTGCTGTCGGACGAGTCGTCCTTCTCGACCGGCAGCGAATTCGTCTGCGACGGCGGGCTGACGGCATAGGACCGCGGGCTTCCAGCCCGCTCATGAGCGCGCAGGATGCGCGCCGTCCAGGTGAGCCCTAGCTCTTCATCCCCGTGATCGACGTGCTCATGGCGCGTGGGTCGCGCTTGGGCCAGCGGCCGGCATCGACCTGGACAATGAAGTCGCCGACGATCTTGTTGAACTGGTCGGGGTCCTCGAGGTTCACCGTGTGGCCGCAGTTCGGCATCACCGACAGCGCCGCCGACGGGATCTCGCGCTTCATCATCACCGACGGCGCCAGGCACGGCCAATCCTCGTCGCCGGTCAGGATCAGGGTCGGCAGGGTCAGGGCGCGCATCTGGTCGACCAGATCGTAGAGCGAGGGCCGCTCGCCCTGGCAGCCGATCTGGGTGTTGGCGGAGCCGAGCGCCGAGTGCTCGCCCAGCTCCTTCTTGAACTGCGCGAAGCCGCGCGGGTCCTTGTTCTCGAACTGCACGCGCGTCGGCCCATAGGCGTACTTCCCGGCGAAGGCCTCCATGCCGCCGTCGAGCAGCGATTTGGCCACCACCGCGACCTCGGCCTTGAACTTGGCCGACTGGTCCTTCTCCGCGCCGTAGCCGACGCCGGCCACGACCAGCGACAGGGCGCGCGCCGGATGGCGGAAGCCGAAATGCAGCGTGGCGAAGCCGCCCATCGACAGGCCGACGACGTGCGCCTTGGCGATCTTGAGGTGATCGAGGACGGCGGCGATGTCGTCGGTGGCGCGGTTCTGGGAGTAGCTGGTGGATTTCTCGGGCACGTCGGACGGCGGATAGCCGCGCGCGCCGTAGGTGATGCAGCGATAGCGCTGGCCGAAGTGGCGCATCTGCATCTCCCACGAGCGGTGGTCGGCCGCGAACTCGTGCACGAAGATCACCGGCGTGCCGGTCCCGACCTCCTCGAAATAGAGCTTCACCCCGTCGTCGGTCGTCGCATATGGCATGGTTTTTCTCCGGTTTGGCGGGAGATTAGCTCATGTGGCCGTCCGTGGCGCGGGAGTGATAGGATTTTCTCCATGAGCGAGATCGGAACAGGACTGCAGAACGCATCGGGCATTCGCCAGGCGATTGCACGCGCCGGCTATGCCTTCGTCGAGGCCTCCGACATGCGCACGGCACTCGGCCGCTTCGGCACGCTCGCCGACTGGCCCGACTTCGCCGCGAGCTGGAACGACCTCCACACCGACACCTACATGGCCGACGGCGGCCGCTACCGCCGGCGGCGCTTCGGCGTCTACAGCGCCGGCCGCCAGGGCGCCATCGCGCGCGGCGCGCACCAGCCGCACTACCAGACGGTCGACTACAATCACCTGAACGGCGGCATCGAGCGCTGGTTCGAGCCGATCGAGCCTAGGATCAGCGACGGCGCCAGCCTGACGACCATCCTGGAATATTGCCGCTCGCTGTTCGGTCGCCTCGCGCCGGAAACGGACAGGTGGCACATCGAGGCCCATCAGTTCCGCATCGAGGCCAAGACCGGCCAGCAGGGCAAGCCGACGCCCGAGGGCATGCATCGCGACGGCGTCGACTACGTGCTGGTGCTGCTGGTCGACCGGCGCAACATCGCCAGCGGCACGACCACCATCCACGACCTCGACAAGCGCGCGCTCGGCAGCTTCACCCTGACCGACCCGCTCGACTCGGCGCTGGTCGACGACGCCCGCTGCTTCCACGGCGTGACCCCGGTCGAGCCCGAAAATCCCGCCCTGCCCGCCTATCGCGACGTGCTGGTGGTGACGTTTCGGAAGAAAGTGACGGCGTAGCCGTCATCCCGAGCGCAGCCGAGGGATCTTTTCTTCCTTACGCCGCGACCTGCATCCGCGCGATCGTGCAGCTCACCGAGAAGATCGGGATCGGCTCGCAATATTCGATGACGCCCTTGGCGCCCTTCGCCGCGGCGGCGGCGGCGATGAAGGTGCGGATCTCGAAGCCACCCTGCCCGCCGTCGCGATAGATGTCGGCGTCGGTGTAGGACAGCAGCGCGGCGCGGTCGTTGGCCGCCCAGCGGTCGAGGAACTCGCGGTCCCACTTCTCGTTGATCTTCCCCGAGTCAGGCGTCGCCGGCCAATGCGAGATGCCGCCGGTCGCGACCAGAGCGATGCGCTGCGGCAGCGCGTCGGCGGCCACCCGCAGCGCCTCACCGAACGCCCAGGCACGCGCGAGCGGCGTGAGCGGCGGGCCCTGGCAGTTGATGTTGGCGGGAATGATCGGCAGGTCGTAGTCCGGCGTCAGGAAGTGCAGCGGCACGGCGATGCCGTGGTCGAACTTCCATTCCTCGGCATAGGCCACGTCGACCGTCTGCATCACCCCTTCGATCAGTTTCTTCGACAGCGCCTTGTCTCCCGGCACCTTGGTGCGCTTGATCCTGAGGAACGCCTCGTCCTCGATCGGGCCTTCGTAGGAGTCGGCCATGCCGATGGCAAAGGCCGGCATGTTGTTCATGAAGAAGTTGGCGAAGTGCTCGGCCGCGACGACGACCAGCGCGTCGGGCTTCGTGGAGCGGATGTCGTCGCCCATGCGATAGAGCGCCTTGTGCAGGGCCTGGCGCGTCTGGGTGTCGGCGCGCTCGGCGCGCGCGGTGATGCCGGGGGCGTGGCTGCAGGCGCCGCAATAGACCAGGGGCATCAGCGCTTCTCCCGTTCGTTCTTCAGCCGCGCGTCGTGCGCGTCGACGCCTTCGTAGCCGGTCGTCGCATAGACGCCCTCGCGCACCGCGCCATGGGCCTTGAGCCCCTGGCGCATGCGCTCGAGATAGTCGGTCCACTCGATCTTGTGCAGCGCCGCGAAGTGCATCAGAAGCTGGCCGTTGACGCCCAGCACATAGAGCAGCCCGATGTCGGGCTTCACCAGCGCCGCCGTCTCCTCGTCCGTCAGCTCGTACTCGGCCAGCACCGCGGCGCGCTCGCTCTCGTAACGCGCCTGCGTGCGCGGATCGCGATTGAGCTGATAGATCAGCTTCTGGACCTGGTAGAGGCTCATCGTTCGCCACCGCCCCCTTTAGCCACCAATCGTCGTGCCGCCATCGGCGATGAACGTCTGGCCGGTGATGAAGGCGCCGGCCTTGCCGGCCAGCAGCACCGCCAGGCCCGCGATGTCGTCGGGAACGCCGAGGCGGCGCAGCGGCGTGGCGGCCTCGCGCGCCGCGCGCTTCTGCGGATCCTCGTACAGGGCGCGCGCGAAGTCGGTCGTGACCAGGCCGGGCGCGATGGTGTTGACGCGGATGTTGTCGGGCCCGTACTCGGCGGCAAGGTTGCGCGCGAGCTGCATGTCGGCGGCCTTGGAGATGCAGTAGGCGCCGATCACCGTGCTGGCGCGCACACCGCCGATCGACGAGACGATGATGATCGACCCGTCCTTCCTGGCGCGCATGTCGGGCAGGCAGAGATTGGTCAGCCACATGTTGGACAGGATGTTGTTGTGCATCACCTTCATGAACACGTCGTCGGGCAGCTTCTCGTTGGGCCCGTAGTACGGGTTCGACGCGGCGTTGCAGACCATCACGTCGACCGGGCCAACCTGCTTCTTCGTCTCGGTGATCAGCCGCTCGCACTGGGCCTTGTCGGAGATGTTGCAGGGGATGACGGTGGCGTCGCCGCCCGCCTTGCGGATCTCGGCCGCTGCTTCCTCGCAGGCCGGCGCCTTGCGCGAGGACACCACGACCCGGGCGCCCGACAGCGCGAGATGCATCGCGATCGCCTTGCCGATGCCCTTGCTCGAGCCGGTGATGACGGCGACCTTGCCGGTGAGGTCGAAAAGCGGCGATGCCATGCGCGTGTCCTCCAGAAATCCTCGGCTATTTTGCACAATCGTGGGCACGCAGGAAGGCGGGATCAGGGTCGTGGCCGAGGCCCGGACCGGTCGGCACGTCGATGAAGGGCTGCCACCCCGGGACGCCGATGCCGTAGATGTCCCGCTCCTCGCCGGGCTCGATGGCGGCGAAATAGTTCTCCTCCTTCGCCGTGGCCAGCAGGTGCAGCGAGGCGAGCGCCGCCGGTCCGGCGAACGGCGTATGCGGCGCCGGGATCTTGCCCGCTTGCTCGATCATCGCCACCGCCCGGCGCGCCTCGCCGACCCCGCCCAGCATGCAGACGTCGGGCTGCAGGACGGCAATCGCCGGCGCCCTGGCGTAGAGGGCCATCTGTCCGGTCGAGCCGAAATCCGCGCCCATGCCGATCGGCACGCCCGCCATCCTGTCCATGGCCAACAGGTCCTCCGGCGGCCAGAACGGATCTTCGAAGAACAGGAGATCGAGAGCGCGCCAACGCGCCGCGTCGCGGCGGATGCCGGCCAGGGTGTGCGCGTTGTTGCTGTCGGCGACGAACGGGATGTCCTTCGGCACGGCGCGACGCGCCTCCTCGATCACCTCGAGGCTGGCCTCGTGCACCTTCGCCGCCTTCACGCCGGCCGCCAGCGCCTGCTCGAGGCGGCCGCGCACCTTCGCCTTGTCGTCGTATTTGTCGAGGCTCGCCATCACCGGCAGGCGCCGGCGGCGGGCGCCGCCCAGCATCGCGGAGAGCGACTGGTTGGTGGCCTTGCCCGCGATGTCCCACAGGGCAATGTCGACCGCCGCCAGCGCGTTGATCACCGAGCCGGCCCGGCCGAAGCTGGCGAAGCGGCGCCGGGCGGCGAGGTTCAGGGCCTCACGGTCGTCCACGGACGTGCCGACATAGACCGGCGCGATCGCGTCGCGAATCGTGGCGAACAGCGCCTGCTGCAGGGGAGGCCTGTTGCACAGGCATTCGCCGTAGCCGACCACGCCCGATCGGGTCGTGACCCGGCACAGCAGCAGCGACAGCGTGCCGATCCTGAGCGCAATCGGCTCGATCCTTTCGATGATCATGGGCCTATAGTAGCCGAAGCCGCGTGGAGAGCCGAACATGCCGCAGGATCTTTCTTTCGCGACGCCCATGATCGGCGGCGAGATTCCGCTGATCGACGTCGGCGACTTCCTGGCCGGCAAGCCCGGCGCCGCCGCGAAGGCCGCGGCCGAGCTGCGCCATGCCTTCGAGACCGTGGGCTTCTATTACCTCGCCGGCCACGGCGTGCCGCAGGCGCTGATCGATGCGCAGTACGCCGAGGCCGCGCGCTTCCATGCACTGCCGCTGGAGGAGAAGCTCAAGGTCAGGGTCGACGAGCACACGATCGGCTACATGCCGATCCAGGACACGGCGCCGCCCAACGCCGCCGCCCAGGGCAAGAAGCCCAGCCAGAACGAAGCCTATTTCCTGCGCCGCGAGCGCGACGCCGGCGATCCCGACGTGGTCGCCAACCGCCGTTTCCACGTGATGAACAAGTGGCCGGCGGATTTGCCGGGCTTCCGCGAGCAGACCTTGAAGTACATGGACACGCTCGAGGCGCTCTGCCGGAAGCTCGTGAGGCTGTACGCGCTGGCGCTCGACCTGCCGCAGACCTACTTCGACGCCTGCTTCGCCCGGCCGCACATGATCCTGCGCCAGTCGCGCTATCCGCAGATCGACGCCGGCGACGAGACCGTGGCCAGCCTGGTGCCGCACACCGATTCGGGATTCATGACCCTGCTGCCGCCCAACAAGGTCGAGGGCCTGTCCATCCAGCTTCCGGGCGGCACATGGTTCGATGCACCCGGCGTCGACGGCGCCTTCGTCGTCAACGGCGGCGACATCCTGCACCGCTGGACCAACGAGCGCTTCCTGTCGACTCCGCACCGCGTGCGCAACGTATCGGGCACGCCGCGCTACGCCATCCCGTTCTTCTGCGATCCCGACCACGACACGATGATCGAGTGCCTGCCGAGCTGCCGGTCGCCCGGGCATCCGGCCAAGTATCCGCCGATCAGGTTCGGCGACTACGCGCTGTGGTTCGCGGCCCAGCGCTACAACCACATGGCAAAGGTCGCGACGCCGTCGGCGGCCGAGGTCGCCCCGGGCGAGCGCGCCACCTCGCGCTGGAAGGACTGATCCGGCAAGGCGCCGCGGCACGCCCCTCCATCCCGGCCAATAGGAAAAGGACGGGACGTCCACTATGATCCCCACGGGGACCTTGGGGGAGGACGTCATCGCCACGCAGTACAGCCGCACGCGCATCATCGTCGCGGGCATGATCGGCAATGCGCTCGAATGGTTCGACTTCTCGGTTTACGGCTTCTTCGCCGTCCAGATCGGCCACACTTTCTTCCCGACGACCGATCCCGTT
>Ga0070681_10001728_pt1 | contig 19562 bp, 20 predicted proteins | sample KBSC83BmetaG_FD_65650 | JGI IMG/M metagenome (GOLD analysis project Ga0070681, IMG submission 65650) | Corn rhizosphere microbial communities from Kellogg Biological Station, Michigan, USA - KBS C8-3B metaG | ecosystem: Host-associated > Plants > Roots > Rhizosphere | place: USA: Michigan... | reverse complement strand
CAGCCAAATCCACGGTCGCCAAAGCGTCGCTGATAGCCTGCGAGCTCGTCGGGTGTATCGTGAGCCGGATCAAAGCTAATGCTGAGCAGCCGAACCTTGCCTTGCGCAATCGGTCCAGCGAGGCGTTGCTGAAGCTGCGCGAACTCCGCGCCCAGGGGGAGGCAATACGTTGGACAGCGCGTGTAGATAAAGTCCACTAGTAGCCATTTCCCAAGGAAGTCCCGCAAACCGATTCTTGTCCCGGACTGCGTTTCCAGCAGCTCGGCTGGAATCTCGACCGGATGCTCCCGGACCGCAATCCGTCGTGCGGTCTCGGTCGTGAAGGCATGGAACCGATCGGTGGCCGACCCCAGTGCGGCGCCGCCGACCAGTAGCAGCACCACGCTAGCCAGTAGCGTACGCAGGAGCGACATTTCCCGAGGACCTCAACAATCCCACGATGATGTGCACCGTGAACAACAGCATCGCCACGATGACAAGGATTGCACCGAGCGCCCCGAGCCGGTCATATGCAAGCCATTGCGGCAGGTGTACGGCGAAGCGTCGCGGCGCGCTGACACGGCCGGCCTCGAGAAAGGAGCCGACGACTATGAGTCCGCCGATGACGTAGAGGGGGAAGCTCAGCCTACCAGTGCTACGCGCGTGCCCGTCGATCACGTGGAACATCAGCGCGAGAACCATTGGCAGCACGCCGAGCAGCAGATAGAAATGAAAGTGGCCCGGGACCCACTGGGTGTTGTGCATAACCGCGTTGACACTGATCGTGCCATCAACGATGGCAGGAACGATACCCGCGGCCCAGCCGAACATGGACAGCATGACGAGCTTCGCTGGCATGCTCCAACGGATTCCGGAATGGTAAACGTTTGTCAGCGCCCCGTATGCAGTTACCGCAAACACCGGCAGGCCGCTGGTATAGGAGACTATCTGACCCATTACCAGCATCCAGTGCGGCATGACGTAGTCCATCATCAGATGGTGTGGATAGACGATCAGCACCATGACAGTGGTGGCCGCCCAGGCCCACAGGAACGGCCGTGAAGCACCCCAACGCCGGCCGCTAAAGCGCGGCAGTAGCTCGTACACGGCAATGACCGCCATGTAGATGCTGGCGTTGATGAAGACATGCCCAAAGAAGTAGATCAGATTCTTGACGAGCAGCGCATTGAGCACGATGGATGGGATATAGGCGTTGATCAGACACATCACTAGAACCACCGCACCGGCCAGGATGCCCAGCGAGTTAGTGATAACCACCATGGTGCTGGCCACCACGGTCGGCGGGTGCGACTTGTCGATCTCCCCTCGGAACAGCCACGGCAATCCGAGCCCACGCCCGAGGTTGCCGTAAACACGGATGATGGCAAGCATGGCATCCAGGTAGAACAGCAGGAAGCCAACGCCAATCAGAAGATACCCGAGCATGAACAGGGCGGCCGCATTCACGCTCCAAATTCCCAGCGAATGCACGGGCAGCGGGTAAAGGAAAGTCCAGGCGCCGGCGTATCCGCCGACGAAGACCGCGGACAGGATCGCGATCGCCCCGAGCACGAACAGCGCGTAGTTCGCGGCGAACATCGACACGTGAAGATGCACGTACTTGCGCAGGAAGAACCACATCACTGCGCTGGACGCCAGACCGACCGTGCCCACCATGCCCGCGCCGTGCGCCGTCATCAGTTGATAGAAGATCGTCGGCGGCACGCTGATCCAGTTGCCCTGCGCCATGCGCATGAGCAGTCCGAACAGCATCATCAGGAGGAATACCACCAGCGTTGATATGAGGTAGAGATTAAGGACTATGCGTTCGGAGCGGCCGAGGGTCTCATTCTCAGGATGCACCGTGCTCATGGCATTTCCCTTGTTGCTGGCACAACTTCGAAATCGATCGCCATGACGTGGTGCGCTACGCCGCAATACTCAAGACACAGCACGCGGTACTTGCCGGGTTGTGTAAACGTATACACGAGTCGATTGGTGAAACCGGGCATCGCCTGGGTCTGAGTAACGATGCGATCGTTCAGGCCATAGATCGCGAAGCCGTGGTTGACGTCGGCGCTGGTAACGTGAAATTCCACCGGCGTACCGGCATTGACCTGGTGCCGGCTCAGCTCCCAGAACCATTGGTGGCCCACCACATCGACGATCTGCGCACCTTGCGATTGCGTTTGCTGATCAGGGATGGGGAACGGTCGCAGACTGGCATACGTTACACCGATGCCAAATACCACCAATGCCAAAAGCCACCAGCGTCGGATGGCGTAGGCCCTGGTCTGCACCTGGGTTGAATCGGCGGTTCCGCCCGCACCACTGATAACGTAAACAAACACTAAGGTGACCAACCCTATCCCAATCAAGGTGATCAACCACACTACGTCCTGCCGGATCATGGTGCCCGCGCCGGTCTTAACATGTACGTAGAATACATCATAACAGGACAACGCGCAGAATTGCCGCGAGAGCGTGACATTGCGCGCCCGAGGAGATCGATTGCGGCCTATAAGATGCGCCGCGTCGGATTGGGGACGAAGCCGTAAGTCGGATTAACGACAAAGCCGTAACCTTAACAGTTGGCGGCGAGGCCGCAGGCACGTGCGCGAGTGCCGCAAGTGCGCCCTCCCATGGCCCTGTGGGCCCCCGGGCATCGCGCCAAGCTGAGTTCCGTTTTCAGGTAGACAGGAACGTACTTTCGCAGAACCAACAGAGGACAGTGATAGCCTGTTTCACTTACGACTCAACAGCCAGTTAGTGTCGGTGCTTCACCCACTGCGAGCGCTGCGTCAACTTGGCCTTCGGCCGCGAGCCAGTCATCGAGCTCATGGCCGGGCTCGAAGCCGCGGCGCTCCGAAGAGTAGTAAGCGACCTCAGAGATCATGCAATGGCGTCGATCGGACCCGATGCCTTTGTCGCCGCGGGCATCGATCAGAGCCGGCGCGATACCACGAAGGGTTCTCGTCGGTATCGGATTGCGAACAGGCGTGTTCATATGTGAGCCTCCGAGCGGGCAAAGTCTGCGTGGTCTGCATCTGCTGGAGTCGTGCGGATGGGGTCGGTGGGCACGCTAACCTCGGTTTTCTCCTCAACTTCGATCCCGATCGGTTCGTCGGCATCGTGTTCCTTCGTCCACTCGGTCGTCTGCCCAAACGGAATCAGGAGTGGCAAGGTTCTCAGGTGCGGCTGCCATGGTCGATCGTTCTTCATAAATCCTCCTGCATGCGCCCGTCGAAGGAAACTCACGATTCGGGCGGTTTGCGTGAGTTTGGGCGTCGAATATCCATCAGGCAAACGATGAATACTGGTGCTACCCATCGGATTCGTCTAATTGTGGGTCCAGAGGTGGTCGAGTAGTAGAGAAGACGGCGGCGTGTCTCGATCGTGGATCGTCCTTCGCAGACGCTTGACGTGCCTGAGGAGACTGCATCTGTGCGTCCACTAGGGAGCTTCCCAACCCGAAGATTTCATCGGCATAGCCGAAGACGAGACGACTTGCTTCCGTTGGGACGCGTATGCGGCCGGCCTTCGTGAGTAGTTTCTCTCTGAGCCGACCTTCGCGGGTGTACACCTGCGTGCGCACCGCCATCATGAGTTGGCGACAGTTGGAGCTTGTTGACTTTAAACGTGCGCCCCTAGCCACTCGACAGTGCCGGTGAGGGCGATGAGGAGGCATATCGCTGCGAGGTTTTATCGTAGCATGTGGAGACGCGACGAGAGTGTTTCAGGAGGCAGAAGAAGCGTTCGGTCGGGTTGCGGCCCCGCGGTAGCGCCGGGGGTCGAGGCGGCGCCGACTGAGTCGATTGGAAGGTGCCGGGATTCGACGCCACAGCTGCTGGCATTAGCGGAGCGGGCATTAGGTCCTAGAACCTGGAGTAGCAACGAACGGCAAGACGTCGGCTTTGGAAAAGACGTTTCTCAACCGATGGCGAGCACAACCGCTAAAGCTACATACGGATCTATCGAGCACCACGGAAAGCGGAAGAACCCGAAGAGAGGGGCATTCAAGATCAATCGCACGTCGAAGCACCCGAAGCCGAATACGATGCGCGGAGGTTCGCGTCCGAAGCATCCAACCCGATCTCTTAGTCGGGACGAATGAGCGCGCGATGCTTAGTCGCGTCTGCGAGGCCGCGCGGGCACGACATGAAAACCGAGTCGGACACGAGTGTTTGATAGCGCGCGGGGTCCGACCCACCCAATGATTATCGTGGCGTGACCTCCGGCTGAGTATCGTACGTCGGCGTTGACGCATACTTCGCGGGCACATCCCACATCCGCGCTGCGTACCACACGGCCCACGCGACGACAAAAAGGGACATTACCCAGACCCATACTGGAATTGAGGAGCGTGCCTCCGCCCGACGTGGGTCGAACGGATCGTCGGTGCTGAAAGCGTCCACGGTGAAGTGCACTCTCCCGCGACGCGTAGAATTCCGCTCTAAGCCGGAAACGACGATGCCCGGCCCATTGTGCACGTGAAATGGAATCTCCTCGACGCCTTCGCGGCCGTTCTGGTCCTGGGCGCGAATCGTGAGGTGGTGCAGCCCATCCTCGAGGCTGCGGGTATCGAGGGAAACGTCGGTGGGCAATTCCTGGTCGATGATCGGCTGTGGAAGATCATCCAGATAGACCCGAACGCGTGGCTTGTCCACGGCGGCACCTCGTTCAACGATCGTCACGCAAAATGTCGTGTTTGGGGTGACGGGGGTCGGTCTCGCCCGGGTGAAACAACATCCGGAACATGGCCACGAAGCAGGCTACCGTAATGGCGCCGGCCGAGGCGATGATGATCACGTTGCCCCAGAACGGGCCGTTTAAGTGGTGGTGCATGACGAGTTTCCTCAATTGCCCTTGGCGCGCTGCGCAGCCACCCGTTCGTCCGTTACCGCTCCGCCGTGGTTGCCCCAGGAACTACGCTCGTAATTGATGATATTCGCGACATCGGCATCGCTGAGTGTTGTGCCGAACGGCGGCATTGGGCTGGGATAGACGACGCCGCCGACGTTGACGCCCTGCAGTCCGTGCAGGACGACGTGAATGTGCATCGTCGGGTCGGCGTCGTTGACTGCTGCGTTGCCCTTGAGCGCAGGAAACGCTCCAGGCAGACCCTCCCCGGTGGCCTGATGGCAGGCGGCGCACGTGGCCGTGAACAGAGCCTTGCCCTTGGCCGGATCGTAACCTGGAGCACCGGGCGGTACTGCCGACGTTGGTGCACCCTGCGGGCCTGCGCCACGGGTGCTTTCGGTCGATGCGTCCGTGTAGCCAGGCAATGATGGTTGTTTCAGAGCCAGCAAGTAGGCTACCAGCGCTTGCGCGTCGGGCCTCGGCACGACCACGCCGTGCGTCGGTGCATAGGCCTTTGGCAATGCGACCGGCTCCACTCCAGAAGGCGCGCTATTGACTACCTGAAACATCCAGGCGAACGACGGCATGATCGACTGCGGCACGACCGCGCGCGGGTTGTACAAATGGATGTACTGCCAGACCACACTCGACTGGCGTTGGCCGACGTTGGTCAAATCCGGACCCGTGCGCTCCGAGCCAAGCAGTTCCGGCGTTTGGTACGCGAAGTCACCCGGCGCAGATGGGCGACCGAACGCCTTGTCCTGATCCAGCGGGCGCACCTGCTGGGTATGGCAATAGCTGCAACCGCTGGCCACGTATACCGCGCGCCCGCGCGCTTGCAAGGCTGTCAGCGGGTTGACTCCGGGACCGGGCGGAGTGGCCGACAACATGATCCCGGGCAGTACGCCCATCAGCACCGCAAGCGTCAGGTACACGAGCGTCGAGCCACCCGCGATCAGAATCAACTTGTTCACGCGCTGGCCCCTTCCGTGGAGCTGGAGGCATCCAGCGATGCTTTGGCGCCAACGCCATAGGTCATGCACCAAACGTTCCAGGCAAATACGACGTGGCTCAGGAACATCAGCGAGCCGCCAACGCCGCGCCAGACCCAGTACGACTGCATATCCATCACCGACTGAATGAAGGGCGCGCCGTGAATCCAATTCAATCCCTGGATAGTGCCGCCGACGGATAATGAGATGACGTAGATGAAGCTACCCACCAGCGCCATCCAGAAGTGCAGCGTCAGCCCGAGTAATTGCGGCTGCTTGCCAGTTGCCAGGGGCAAGAGGGCATATACGCCGCCCCAGATCGCGAACGTAACGAAGCCGTACATGGTCAGATGCGAATGTCCGACCGTGAAGTTGGTAAAGTGCCACACCTCCTGCAGCGATCGGAACGCCTCGAAGGTGCCCTGCGTGGAGCCGACGAGATAGCCGATCACGCCCACAAAGATGAACATCAGCGGAACGGACCGCGCCATTCCGTGCATGCGCCCGCGCATTGTCAGCAGGAAGTTAGCAGTGCCACCCCAAACGGGCACCAGCATCGCGACGCTGAACACGATGGCGGTAGTCTGCAGAAACCAAGGCAGGGGGCTGAAGAGGAAATGATGCGCGCCGATGATCGGGTAGAACACGAGATTGGTCCAGAAGGCGAAGACACCGAGCGAGTAGGAATAAATCGGTCGGCTGAGCACCTTGGGCAATGCGTAATAGAAGACCCCCAAGGCCAGCGGTGTAAACCACATGCCGACCGCGTTGTGCATGTAGAATCCGGACACCGCTACTTGGCCCAGACCGTACTGATACCACGGCAGGATCGCCACCACAGCGATGATGCACGTCCACAGCACGCCGCCGATGGTGTACCAGTTGGAGAGATAGATCTCTTCCGTGCGGCGTCTTGCGACGGTGCCGATTAGATTCCACGCGGTGACGAGGAGCGCGGCCAGGAAGATCAACCGGATCGGCCACGGCCATTCGCGATATTCCAGGTTCCCGTCGTTGAACCCGAGATCGAGAGCGATTGTGCCGGCCACCGCAGCCAAGTTGAACAGCACGAGCCCAATCCAGGCCAACTTTACACTGTACAAGGGCGTACGAGAGCTGCGCGCGGCGACGTAGTAGGCAAGCGCTACAAGTGCCGGGCTCGCCCAGCCGTAAAAAGTGTCATTGGTGTGGATCGGACGGAGCCGCCCGAAGGTCAGCCACTCTCCGGACCAGAAATCCGGCGCACCGAACTTATAGGCCATAAGCACGCCCACCGCGGTGGCAAACAGCAGCCAGAATGTCGCCGTAACGGTATACGCGCAGAATACGGATGCCAGCGTCCGATCCTCGGCGCTTGTGAAAGCGGATTGCTGCGCCGTCACTTTCGTCTGCATGGCCGTGAGCTCATCTCGGCGCTCGGATCGCACGTGCTGCCCTGGCGGATCAGTTCTTCGTGCGAGGACTAACCTAGTCTCGAAGGTAATCCCGTCAACGACACATGGGGGAATCGGCAGTGGAAGGGATCAGGGGTAAAATTCGTCAATCGAACGCCACCACAAGCGCCGCGACAGCGCAAAAGATCCCCAGGGCGATCGCCATGATCCAGAGCGGATTCTGAAATAGACTGACCGCCTCCGTTGCGTCATCGTTGGCTGCGGTACGTGCGAGGTTGCGTTGTGGGACGGGTACCGCCGCAACTGTGGGGCGATTCCTGGGAGTGCGAACGATGTGTTTAGGGGCAGGTTTAGGTGAGTTCATGAGTCGCCTCGAAACGAGTGTCGCTTGTCGCGTGTTTGGGAGCGTAGAAGGCAAGTCAACGCGGGACAAGCGATGAATATCGGCCTTAAGCATCGGAGTTTCCGATATGACATTCGAGCGCGGGTAGGAACGTCGGACACGAGATGTTCGGACTTCGCCGCGCTCGCCGCCGGTGTCCGGAGGATCACGGCGAGAGAGTTCCGACCGAGTCCGGCATCCATGTTGCTGCGCAATTTGCTCTCGCGCACAACGACTACGCAATCATATGATCCGGCTCCACTAGGTGCAGTAGCAGGAGTTGCGCGCCCACCCAATTGGCCAGGAGTGCCAAGCGATCGACGGCACGCCGGGAGCGCTGCGAGAGGTCAGGTGCGCACAGTAGCCGCGTTCGCCAGTGCAGCCTCGAACCTTCGAGGAACGCCGGGATCAGGTCATGCATTCGAAGCCTCGTGAATCGGAACTCACTCGTGCATGCCAGATTCTCGCGGCACTCCTTACAATTGCGGGAGCGCTTCCCGACCATGGCCAACTCTCGATTGCGGGCTGCCTATTCGACCCGCAACGTCCCTTTCATCGTGGGGTGATATGTGCACCCGTAGGAGAGTGAGCCTGCTTTTTTTGGAATGAACGTCCAAGACTTTCCCGGCTCGATTGCGCGAGAGTCAAACTGTCCGTGGTCTGCTGTTGCGGTATGGGGGAATGGGTCGCGGTTGACCCAGGTGACGGTGTCACCGGCTTTGACGATGAGATCCTGTGGAGAGAACTGCACTCCCTCCATGATCACCGTGTGCTTTGCTGGGGTGCTCCGCGCCCACGCCATCGAGCCATCGGTACTGCTGCACAGCAGTACGAGGGCCAGAGCAACCCCGGACGGGAGGCCATACCGGCAGACTGCAGCCATCTGCGCGGACCTAACTCTTCGCGGCGAGCGAGGCTTCGATCTTTTTGGCGTGCTCAAGGTGCGCGACAAATGCCGGGCGAACCTTGACCAGCAAACCCTTAAGTTCAGGATTCTGCGCGCTGGGAATGAGAACCTGGTCCAAGGCATCCAGCACCTGCTGGTGATACGCGACCTCATGGGTTATGTAAGCGTTGTCAAAGGCAGCGCCCGACAAACTGCGAAGGTTTTTCAGATTTTCCTCGCCCCCGGCCTTGAGACTCTGGGCCGTCTCGTTGTCTTCGGGCGTTACCTTCAGCTTGGTCACGAGATCCACAGCGGATTTGTTGACGCCAGTGTGATCAGTGACCATGCGCTTACCGAAACTCTTAATCTCCGCATTGTGAGACTTGGACATTGCGAGCTTACCCGCGTCAATGTCGACTTGATTCGCCGTGACGACAATGGCCGCAATCTGTGCGTCGTTGGGCTCAGCGGCCGCTACTGTCATCGTGGCCAAAAGACCTGCTAGTACGAGAAGGCTAATTTGCTTCATGGGTGATTTCCTTACCAGGTGAACAACTTGCGAAGTGGGCTGGACTTGAACGATTTCAAGTACCGGGATTGGCGACCTAGAGGTTTGCCTTATGAGACTGCGCTACCAATTAGGGTCGGATTGAAGTTCATACGTGGCCGCCGCGCCGCCGACCACTCCGGTCGATGCGCACGTGGGGCCTCCGCCGCAACGCGACGAATTGTGTCCAGCGCGAGCGAAAGCGGTTCAGAGTCCAGCTTCGTTGGAAAACATAAGTAAGCGGGTAGCCGGAACTCGGGGGCACCGGCAACGCGACGCACCCGGCCGGTACGTTCGTGCTCTCGGAGCATCCTCACCGGGAAGTAGCCAGTTCCACCACATGTGAGAAGGCGCTGCAACCCGAGGGAACCGATGTTGATCGTGAGTGCGGCGCCCGCGAAGTTTGGGAATGCCAGGCAATGCTGAGCTAAGAAGTCTGTCCCCCAGTCAACATAGATGTAATCGCTCGCCGGTTCGCGCGCCGGATTCGCTCGTGTAGACACCATTACGAGCTGCTCCTCCAGTAGCAGCTCGACCGTAAGACCCGGTCGCGCCTGGGGCGTATTCATCACGCTGATGTTGGAGCGACCGTCGTTTAGGGCCTGCATCAGATCTTCTTCGGAGCCAATCAACGCCCGAACGGCCACATCCGGCGCGAGCGATGCGAAGATCGGCAACCAGCGGAGCAACAAATCTTCCCATAGCCCGACTCGGCCGCCGACGGTCAGCGTTGCACGATACCCCCTGACGATGCCGACGTCCTGCCGTGCCTGCTCGACCGTGCGCGTCAATAGCGCTGCGTGCCGTTGAAATTGGTGCCCGGCCGGTGTAAGCGTCGTCCCCGCCTTATTCCGAACGAACAGCTCGGCGCCGAGCGTTTCCTCTAGGCGCTGGATTCGTGTGCTAACAGTAGATTGCGTGACGTGCAACCGCTGAGAGGCTTCTACGAAGCTGCCCGTCGCGATCACGACGAGAAAGGTGCGGGCGAGCTCGGTATCCATCAGGGCGCGCCGCTCAATGAATCCGCGGGCATGCCAGTCCGTCAGCTTTCTGAAGAGCGATCTGACAGTTGGCAAAGGGGACCAGCGTGAGGCGGCGATGATGGTCATCGCGGCGGACGCTGCATAGAGCGCGCCGCGGGCGAAGCAGGGTGAGCTTGGAGATTTCGTTGTGCACCGACGGATTCATGGTCTTTTCTCATTTTGATTGCGCTGGATGAGCCGACTGCGTGGGAGCCAGGACCGATCTGCTCTCTTTCGTTCGCAGACGGTCATCTTCCGATCGCGGGGCCTTCGAGGGTATCGGGGGGTCCACCAAAACGGCGTGGTGAAATCCACCATTCCGGCGGCCGAATCGGCTAGCGCATCGCCGCACGAGCCCTGGTGTATTGCGCGTACACTCAGAATTTCAAAGTGTTAAAATAGCCTCAAAGCTGGGAGCCGATCGTGGGGCGGAACCTAAAGCAAGCGCCCGGCCGCAGAATTGCCGCTACGGCTCTGGCCAAGCGCTCCGACCGCGCTGGTGGCATCACCAGCCGCCCCCTCTGCACCGCAACAGCTCAGGCAGCGCAAGTAAGCGTGCTTACACCACCGGGTACTGCGAGGCGGACTTGATGGCCATGACCCGGGAGCTCCTGCGCACCAAGGATCAGCGCGATTGCCAGAAGCGCTTCGTGAGAGCGGCGGTCGGTGATGTCAATTCCCAAGTGCGACACAAGAGTCACTCTGTGCTCTGCAGCATTTCGGTCTGTGCGCCTGAACGTATTCGAGGACCGCGCCAGCTGGCCGCTCGCCCATGCCGGCTCGGTGCCGCCCAAGGCTGCGCTGTCATGCGTCTTCTCCAAGACGAGTCTCCACGCGACGCGGGAGGACCTGCAAAGGACTATTGCAGAACGGAGAACCTTGAACCCGGACCACAAGTCCTCGAACGAAGAATCGTGTCGTCGAATGGGCAGCTGCAATGCGCGAATGACGAGCTAGAACCCTCCAAGGAAGAGCTGCAATTGTTGAATCAGAATCCCAGCGCCAACAGCCATAGCAACGGGGCCTTCCCTCGACAGGGAAATCCCCTTGGGAGGCAGGCGCGGGTACGTGCGCCGTGTTCTGCCCTTTCGCACCGTGGATGGTCCGATCGGTGTCGTAACCGAGGTCATCGATGTGACTGAACGGATGCAAGCGGAGATACAGAGCCGCCGCCTTGCAGCGGTATTGGGAGATTCGAGCGATGCGATTGCTTTGCTTGATCTCGACGGCCGGATCACCGCTTGGAATCGAGGCGCCGAGGTTATGTACGGTTATACGGAAACCGACGCGGTGAAGATGAGCCTTTACGACTTGGTGACTCAGGAAGGCCGCGAACACACGCGCGATATCATCATGCGCTTGATCCAGGGAGAAGTCCTGCCTGCGTTCGAAGCGCAACGACGGACACGGGATGGACGCGTGATTGACGTCTGGGCGACGGTCACGCTGTTGCGGGATGCATCAGAGAAGCCGGTGTTGTTCGCGACGATCGAACGAGACGTCACTGCCGAACGGCGGTCCGCGCGGCAGATGAGTGCGATTCTGGACGCCACGCCTGATGCCGTGGTCACGATCGATCAGACCGGAAAGATCATCACCTTCAATCAGTCGGCAGTGCGCCTCTTCGGTTATCGGGCCGATGAAATCATTGGTCAGAACATTGGCTTGCTGATGCCTCCGCGCGAGAGCCTGCGGCACGGGGAATACTTGGATCGTTATCTCCGAACCCACGAGCGACACGTGATCGGAACGTCTCGCGAAGTCAACGCGTGCCGAAAGGATGGCACGCTGTTCCCGGTCGTCTTGTCTGTCGTCGAGATCGAGCACCTTGGGCTCTTCGCCGGGTTCGTTCATGACATGACGGCGGCGAAGACATTGCGAGAAGAAATCTTGAAGATTGCCATGCTCGAGCAACGACGTATTGGCCAGGAATTGCACGACGGCACACAACAGGAGCTCACCGGATTGGGCTTGCTGGCGCACGACCTCAGCGAGGCGTTGACTCGGCAGGGGTCGCACACGGAGGCCAAGCTCGCAGCCCGGCTCGCCAACGGGATCGCTCAGGCGAATCTGCACGTCCGTTCACTCGCCCACGGCCTGGTGCCCGTGCCGGTCGATGCGGAAACCCTGCCAGCGGCCCTCGGAGAGCTGGCCAGGAGCACGCGAGCGAGCTACGCCCTGTCGTGTCAGTTCGACTGCCCCCAGCCTGTGCAGGTGGGCATCCCAAGCACCGCGACCCATCTGTACCGCATTGCTCAGGAAGCCGTTGGTAATGCGGTCAAACACGCCAAGGCTGACGCCATTTCGATCCGGCTGACGCGTACGCACGCCGATCTCGTGCTCGAGATCGCGGACAACGGCGTCGGCATCGCACCCGGGAGGCCTCCACACGAGGGTGCGGGCCTGCGCCTCATGGAATACCGCTGCGCAGTCATTGGAGGGCGCTTTACAGTCCAGCAACCAGAGCGCGGCGGTACGCTCGTTGCCTGCGCCATACCGCTATCGGGTCGGGCGTGACATGAGCGGGACGGAGCGTGCGTCGCGATGAACCATCCGGTCCGCGTGCTGATCGTCGACGACCACCCGCTGGTTCGCGAAGGTATCATTGCACGAATTGCCGCGCAGTCGGATCTGGAGGTTTGCGGTGAGGCTTCCGATGTCGATCAGGCGCTCTCGTTGGTCGGCATCACCCGGCCAGCGCTGATGATCGTCGATCTCGCGCTGAAGGGCGGTAATGGTCTCGATCTGATCAAGAAGGTCAAGGCCAATGATGTGAGCCCAAAGATTCTGGTGGTCAGCGCCCATGAAGAAATATTCTTTGCCGAGCGTGCTTTGCGGGCGGGCGCACAGGGGTATATCAACAAGCAGGAGCTTCAGGGGTCAATGATCGATGCCATTCGCACGTTACTGCGCGGCGAGCTGTATCTGAGCGCCAACATGACGCAGCGGCTCGCTGGCCAGGCGCTGTTCGGTCCCAGGGCCTCGCGCGGAGTCGAAGGTTTGAGCGATCGCGAGCTGCAGATCTTCCAGCTCATTGGGCATGGCAACAGCACGCGCTTCATCGCCGAAAAGCTGCACCTGAGCGTACATACGATTGAATCCCATCGGGAGAAAATCCGCATCAAGTTGAGGTTGAGCAACGGCACCGAGTTGCTCCAAAGTGCCGTGCAGTGGTTGCTCGAGAAGGGTCCTTAGTGTCAGTCTGCAGTTCATCCGTCAGCCTCTGCGTTGCACAGAGATAATTCCACTACGGTGAGGACGGGATCGCGCGCGTGGCGGCCGAGCGCGCAGACACCGATCCGTCCATCCCCCACCTGCAGGACTCCCAGTTGCTGGAGCTGGTTGACGGCTCCGCCGCCACCGATGGCGCAAGCGAGCTGCAGCATCGAAACTAGGGTGGTAGTTCACGTGGCCGTGCTGTCGCAGCGTGACTGACACTATTTCCTGCGTGTCGAGCGCGTGGATCCTGATGACTCGGTCGCTCACGTGAGCGCCTCCGAGTTCCAGCGAACATTGATCACCGGCTTCGAACTGGATGCTCAGGCGCTTGCGCCTCCAATCGACTCGGATCGAAATACAACCGTGCGGCTTTGCCGCGAAACGACACCGAGGTGTGCGCTCACGCCGCCTCTGCCGCGACGCGTCGGATCGTGTCCAGCGCCAGCGAAAGCGGTTCAGAATCCATTTTCGTCGGAAAGCACAAATACGCGGGCAGCCGGAACTCGGGTGCGTGGGCGACGCGGTGCACCCGGCCGGTCCGTTCGTGCTCGCGCAGCATCCGCGCCGGGAAGTAGCCGGTTCCACCGGATGTGAGAAGGCGCTGCAGCCCGAGCCAGCCGATGTTGACCGTGAGGGCGGCGCCCACGAAGTTTGGGAATGCCAGGCAGTGCTGGGCAAAGAATTCCGCGCCCCAATCGACATAGATGTAGTCGCTCGCTGGTTCGCGCGGCGGATCTGCTTGTGTGGACGCCATCACGAGGTGCTCCTCGAAGAGGGGTTCGACCGTAAGGCCCGGCCGGGCCTGCGGCGTGTACATCACGCCGATCTGAGCGCGACCGTCGATTAAGGCCTGCATCAGGTCCTCTTCGAAGCCAATCAATGCCCGAACAGCCACATCCGGCGCGAGCGAGGCGAAGATTGGCAACCAGCGCAGCAGCAAATCCTCCCAGAGTCCGATTCGACTGCCGATCGTCAGCGTGGCGCGAAATCCGCTGACGATGCCAATCTCCTGACGCGCCTGTTCGACCGTCCGCGTCAACAGCGTCGCGTGTCGTTGAAATTGCTGCCCAGCCGGTGTCAGCGTCGTACCGGCCTTGTTCCGTACAAACAGCTCGGCGCCGAGCGTTTCCTCGAGACGCTGGATTCGCGTGCTCACTGTCGATTGCGTAACGTGCAATCGCTGTGACGCCTCCACGAAGCTGCCCGTGGCGATCACGACGAGAAAAGTGCGGGCGAGCTCGGTATCCATCGACGTCACCGATATATAACACCGATTTTTATCGCTTGTAAAATAGTACGTCAAGTCTAGGCTCAGAAGCCTCTTAGCTGGAGGACCGATGAGCATCACATTGCCCCCATTGCCTTACGCGCTCGACGCTCTTGAGCCACACCTTTCGCGGCGCACGCTCGGTGTCCACCATGGAAACCACCACGCCGCGTATGTGGCCAAAACGCGTGCGCTGATTCAGCGCACCCCGCTCGAATCCGCCACGCTTGAGGAGATCGTGCTCTCCAGCGCAGAGCAGGATAAGACGCTCTTCAACGCGTCCGCTCAGGCGTGGAATCACGAGTTTTATTGGCAGAGCATGCGCCCTGGTGGTGGCGGGGAAGCGCACGGGGCTATCGCACAGCTGATCGAAGCGTCGTTTGGCACTCAGAGCGCCTTTAGCCAGCAGTTCGTCACGGCCGCGGGCGATCAGTTCGGTAGCGGTTGGGCGTGGCTCGTGCTCGAGGACGGCCTAGTACGCATCATCGCGACGTCCAATGCGCACACTCCGCTCACCACACCGCAGGTACCGCTATTGACGATCGATGTGTGGGAGCACGCGTACTACTTGGACTATCAACAGCGGCGTCTTGACTATATCGCCGCGTTCCTCGGCCACCTCATCAATTGGGATTTTGCGAATCAGAATTTGGCCCGGCCGCGCGAAGTCGGCGTGCCGGCTCTCGTGGGGACTGGGAAGGCGGCTCGCAGCCAATCTCAGGCCATTGGAAGGAGATTGTAATGGTTACGCTCAAAGATGCGAAAAACGTCATTGCCGCCGCCGAAAGAAAGGCGGCCGAACTCGAACAGCCGATGAACATCGCCGTGGCCGACGCCGGCGGCAACTTGATCGCTCATGTGCGGATGGATGAGGCCTGGATCGGCAGCATCGATATTGCCATCAAGAAGGCTTTCACCGCGCGGGCCTTCGATATCCCCACCAAAGATCTGGCTGCGTTGTCCCAGTCGGGCGGCCAATTCTTCGGGATTCATGCCTCCAACGACGGTCGGGTGATGATCTTTGCAGGCGGCGTGCCACTCAAGCGAGGCGGCAAGGTGGTAGGCGCCATCGGCGTCAGCGGTGGCTCGGGCGTGCAGGATCAGACCGTGGCGGAAGCGGGCGCTGCCGCTTTCAGTTGAATCTGAGTAAGGAGCACATCATGGCAAGTAATCGTGGCATCGCTTATATCGGACCTGGAAAGGTTGAGGTCCAAAGCATCGATTTCCCGAAACTGGTGGGTCCGGGCGGTAGACGATGCGATCACGGCGTGATCCTGAAAATTGTGACCACGAATATTTGTGGGAGTGATCAGCACATGGTGCGCGGCCGCACCACGGCGCCCACTGGACTCATACTGGGTCACGAGATCACCGGCGAGGTGATCGAAGCCGGGCGCGACGCGGAATTTATCAAGGTTGGCGATCTCGTTTCCGTGCCGTTCAACGTTGCCTGTGGCCGCTGCCGAAACTGCAAAGAGCGCGCGACGGGAGTGTGTCTGAACGTCAACCCGGGACGAGCCGGCGGTGCCTATGGTTACGTCGACATGGGCGGCTGGATCGGTGGGCAGGCCGAGTACGTGATGATCCCGTATGCCGATTTCAACGTGCTCAAGTTTCCCGACAAGGCACAGGCGATGGAGAAGATTCAGGACCTGACTTGTCTGTCGGATATTCTGCCCACGGGTTTCCACGCTTGCGTGTCGGCCGGCGTGGCCGCCGGAGCGACGGTACTGATTTCTGGCGCCGGACCCGTCGGCCTGGCCGCAGCCGCATCCGCATTCCTGTTGGGCGCTGCGGTCGTGATCGTGGCGGACTTCAACAAGGAGCGACTCGCACAGGCGCGCTTGTTCGGGTGTGAAACCATCGACCTGTCGCAAGGGGGCACCATCGCGCAGCGCATCGAGCAGATCCTCCGGGTGCCCGAGGTCGATTGCGCCATAGATTGCGTCGGATTTGAAGCGAAGGGCAGAGGCGGTGAGGATGAGCCCGCGACGGTACTCAACCAACTGATGGAAGCCACACGCGCAGCGGGTTCGATTGGGATTCCCGGACTGTATGTCACGGAGGATCCGGGAGCTGGGGACCGTGCTGCCAAGACAGGCAATCTCAGCATTCGATTGGGTCTCGGATGGGCCAAGTCGCACACATTCCGCACCGGCCAGACGCCGGTGATGAAGTACAACCGCGGCTTGATGATGGCGATCCTCAATGACCGCATTCACATCGCCAAGGCCGTCAATACGACGGTCATCACTCTGGATCAAGCGCCGCAGGGTTACGCAGACTTTGACAAGGGAGCCGCTCGGAAATATGTCATTGATCCTCACGGCAGCTTGAAGAAAGCCGCATGATGCGGGAAGCGGGGAGTGCCATGCTGCAAAGCGTCTGACCGGCATCGCCGTCAGCGCAAGGCACCAGGGAGGGTGATGCAGCTGCGTCGCCCACCGACAGGTGAGCGGCTGGCGCCCGCATCCCAGAAGTCTTCATAAAGAACCTGCTCAGTGGTCTCCGGTCGTGCTTGCGCTGGCGCTGTGTTAGGGACAATAACCGACGCATGCGCTGCGCAAACGTCCGCGACCGGCACGCCCGATGCGCAGGCGGCCCCTGACGGCAACCATCGCTGCGCACGCGGTGTTGGCCGAGATGGGCATCACTGTTACGCGTACTCCGCGGTCAGGCTTTGAGCTTCCGGTGTCAACATGTCGGAGTCGTTGGACCAGGTACCTGGTGTTTCGATCCAGAGCCGCCAGAATTACGCCTAGGATCTGTAGCTCTCGGTGCGGGGCTTTGGAAACAGCGTTTACTTCCAACATTGATATCGCGAACGGCGATGTCATAGATCGTTTTTCTTCGCTTGTCTGATGTCCAGTTCAAACCTACTCTCGCAAACTTGTAATTTCGAAGTGTTTACAGGAGTTCGGCGCCATTTATCGACATCCGGTAAGCGGCCAACCGCGCTATCTCACGCAACAGGAGAATTGAGATGAAATGGCGTACTTCAAGACGGCAGCTAGAGGTACTTTGTGCCATCGCAGCCCTTGTAACGACCTGTGGCACCGCGTTGGCAGGTTCGGATTCCGAGCAATTCCAACGATTCAAGGATCCGAATCAGTGGGGCGCACCAGCAGGCAATTTGAATTTGACCCGCTACAGCACTCTGAAGGATATCAACACCGATAACGTCCACGAGTTGCAAACAGTATGGTCGCAGTCGAGCGGCACTCTACGCGGTCATGAAGGACAGCCGCTGGTGATTCAGGATGTCGGTGGTAAGCCGATGATGTATATCGAAAGCGGTTGGCCGAATATCGTTCAGGCCCTCGACCTCAGCAATCCAGATCATCCGGTGCAATTGTGGAACTACACCAAGACTAGCGGCCGCGACACGTCAGCAGTGTCGCGCGCCTGTTGCGATACGGTGAACCGTGGATTGTCGTACGCCGACGGTAAACTTGTGTTCGGCACACTGGACGGCTATGTGATCGCGCTCAATGCCATCACCGGCAAGGAGATCTGGGTCGTCAAGCACGCCTACCCGGATCATGGCGAGACCCTCACGGGGGCACCGCTGATTGCGAACGACAAAGTGATCATCGGTTTTGGCGGCGATGAACTCGCAGCTCGCGGTAGGGTAACCGCCTACAACCTCGCCGATGGCAAGAAGGTGTGGGAATGCCACTCCAACGGCAGCGATAAAGACGTGTGCCTGACGTCAAACACCAACAAGAAACATCCCGAATACGGTACCGCCGGTAAGGATTTGGGCATCAGCACATACCCCGGAGATGAGTGGAAGCGTGGAGGTGGAACGGCGTGGGCTTGGTTTGCTTACGACCCGTCCCTGCACCTGGTTTACTACGGAACCGGAAACCCAGGTTTGTGGTCCCCGTCTTACCGCTGTAATCCGCCAGTAACGCAGGAAAACTGCAACAGCGGCAAGTCCGACAACAAATGGTCGATGAGTATCTTTGCCCGCAATGTCGATACCGGCGAGGCGGAATGGGTCTATCAAATGACACCGTTTGACCAGTGGGACTATGACGGCGTTAACGAACCCGTGTTGGTGGATATGGAAGTCGACGGCAAGTTGCGTAAGGCGCTCGTGCACTTCGACCGCAACGGATTCGCCTACGTGCTCGATCGCACCGACGGTACGCTGCTGCGCGCCCATAAGTACGTCACGGTGAACTGGGCCGAGAAGATTGACCTGAAGACCGGCCGTCCGGTCAAGATTGCCGAACATTCCCCGCTAAAAGTGCATGTCAATACTCAGGTCTGTCCGTCTGCCATGGGCGGCAAGGACCAGCAGCCGGTGGCGGTCGATCCGAGCGACCCGACCAACTTCTATGTGCCGACCAACAACTGGTGCATGGAAGACGAACCTCAGGAGCGTGCGCACACGCAGCAAGGAAGCGTTTACGTATTTGCCAACGTATACATGTATCCGGAGAAGCCCGGTGTGACCGGCAAGCTCAAGAAGTTCAATGTGCTGACCGGCAAGACCGAGTGGGAAATCCCAGACCCGTTTCCGAACTGGAGCGGTGTGCTGGTGACCGCTGGCGGTTTGGCATTCTACGGTAGCCTCGGCGGGGACTTCCGGGCGGTTGATCGAGCGACGGGCAAGGTGTTGTGGTCGCGCAAACTGGGCTCAGGGGTTATCGGCAACGCGATGACGTATTCGGTGAAAGGCAAGCAGTATGTGTCGGTGTGGTCGGGCATCGGCGGCTGGATCGGGCTGCCGGTGACAGCCGGCCTGGATCTCAACGACAAGTTTGGTGCCATTGGCGCTACTGCGATGGCTAAGGCTGCCAACCTCAGTTCGATTCCGCAGGGTGGGACGCTGTACACCTTCAGGGTCGGCCCGTTGTAACGGGAGCATGATTTACCCGGTGGCCAGAGCCACCGGGTTTCCCGCTAGACGATCGCACAGGACGCACCATGAAGACCGACCGCATAGTCGACCTTCCTCGCCTCGGCACTCGAGTTGCGACCGCAAAGAGCACCGCGAGCACCA
>Ga0070681_10001722_pt1 | contig 19584 bp, 17 predicted proteins | sample KBSC83BmetaG_FD_65650 | JGI IMG/M metagenome (GOLD analysis project Ga0070681, IMG submission 65650) | Corn rhizosphere microbial communities from Kellogg Biological Station, Michigan, USA - KBS C8-3B metaG | ecosystem: Host-associated > Plants > Roots > Rhizosphere | place: USA: Michigan... | reverse complement strand
AAGACCTGGGGTGAGTCGGGCTCGAGGGCGAGCGCGCGCTGCCAGGCGCGGATTGCCCGCCGGTACTCACGGCGCTGCACTGCCGCGCTGCCGAGCGCGCGCCAGGCGCGCGCGTTGCCCGGCTCGCGTGCGGTCAGCTTTTCGAGCAGCGTCAGCGCGGTGCCGACCCGTCCATCCTGCAGTTCCTGCTGGGCATCCTCCAGCGTCACTGCCGAGTTGGCCCCGGAGGGTGTGCCCGGCAGCGCCGGCGCCGCGAGGGTTGTCAGGAGCGCGGCGCAAAGTGCCGCCGCCGGCGCCGCTGAGCGGGTGGTGCGCATGTAGCCACGCTAGCGGCCCGGGGTCGGCTTCAGGTTGCAGGACTTGCGCAGTTCGCGTGGCGGCGGCACCACCGCTAGGCGTGGCTTGGCCGGCTGCTACCATAGGCGCCACGGAGTTGGCCGCAGGTGGGCGGCCCGCACGGGTCGGGGGAGTGGTATGCGCGATGAGTTGCCAAGGAGCCGGCCGCGGCCGGCCGGAACCGCACCGGCAGGTGTCGCGCTCCTTGCCATGGTGCACGTGGCCTGTGCGCAGGGCAGGCCGCCGGCGGCGATCGACCGCCTCGTGACCGACGCCATGAGCGCCCAGCAGGTGCCGGCCATGACGGTGGCCGTGGCGGTGTCCGGCCGGATCGTCTACTCGAAGGCCTTCGGCTACGCCGATCTGGAGAACGCCGTACCGGCGAGCACGCAGACCCTGATCCGCACGGCCTCCATCGCCAAGTCCATCACGGCGGTGGCCACGATGACACTGGTCGAGGCCGGCAAGCTTGACCTCGATGCGCCGGTGCAGAAGTACTGCCCGCCGTTTCCGCTCAAGCAGTGGCCGATCACCACGCGCGAGCTGCTCAGCCACACCTCCGGCATCCGTCACTACGCCGAGGGCGAACCCGAGCATACGCAGCACTATCGTTGGATGGCGGACGGCTTCGCGCTGTTTGCCGCCGAGCCGCTGCTGTTCCAGCCGGGCGCCGGCTTCCAGTACAGCACCTACGGTTACACCGTGGCCGGCTGCGTCGTCGAGGGCGCCGCCGGCACCCCCTTCCAGGACTACGTCGCCGCGCACGTGCTGCGGCCGGCCGGCATGAGTCATACGCTCGTCGACGACGCCTTCGCGGTCGTGCCACACCGCGCGCGCGGCTACCAGAAGATCCATGGCGAGGTGCGCAACGCCGCCCTCATGGACAGCAGCTACAAGATTCCCGGCGGCGGCTACGTCACCACCGCCGAGGACCTGGTGAACTTCGGCCAGGCGCTGCTCGACGGCCGGCTGCTGCAGGCGGCCAGCGTGGCGCAGATGTGGGTGCCGACCAAGGTGAGTGGCAACGACAGCTACGGCCTCGGCTTCAAGGTGCTCGATGGCGGCCGGTTCGTCATGCACAGCGGTGGCCAGGCGGGCACCACCACGCGCCTGCTGATCGTTCCCGAGGCGCATGTCTCGCTCGCCCTGCTCGCCAACATGGACGGCGTGCCGCTCGATGAGCTGGAGCGCGCCGTCGCGCAGCAGATGCACCTGCCCTTTCCAGCGGACAAACATTGAGCCGCGCGCACCGGCCGGCAGCCCGGCTCCGCGGGGCCGGGCCGGTCCGCTACGGGCGGCGCTCGATGAGCGCCAGCTCGGAGTTTTCCTGTACGCGGTCGAACACGACCTCCGAGCCGTCCGCCGCGACGTCGAAGTCCTGGATGGCGAAGTCGCGCGGCAGCTCGCTGAGGAGGCGCTCGGCGCCGGTCTGCAGGTCCACCAGCCACAGGTTCTTGTGGCCGATGTCACCGCGCAGCAGCACGAGCGCCTGGCGATTTCGCAGGAAGGCGACGCGCCGCGCGCCGCGCGTGAGCATCACCCCCGGCACCGGGTAGGGACGACCGTCGGACGCGGCCGCCCGCAGCGGAAAGGTCGTGCCGACATCGGCACCCGAGTAGACCACGAACTCCCCGTGCGGCGCCCAGGCCGGATCGAGGGAATACTCGCCCACCAGCTGTGCCGGCGGGTCGCCGTTCAAGAACACGCGCGTCAGGCGCGGCTCGCCGTCGCGGACCGCGGCCGCGACCAGCGACTGACCGTCGGGTGCCCAGGCCGGGCTGCCGCGCAGCAGCAGCGCATCGGTCAGCATCCGCGCATGGGCTCCATCGCTGTCGACCACGTACAGCCGCGTGCGGCCCTCGTCCTCGGCGCTGAAGGCGATGCGGCCCCCATCCGGGGCGATCGCCGGCGCGCCGACGATCCGCGCCCGCGCACTGCCCCAGATCTCGCGCCGTACGCCGTGCCTGAGCGTCCAGATGCCCTGGCGGTCGCCGGCGGCGGCGACGAACGCCAGGAAGTCCGGGCCGAGGCGCGGCCGGCTGCCGCTGGCGAGAACCACCGTCGGTGCGGCGGCAGGAGTCGCGGCGCCGTCGGCGGGGACCACGATGCGCCACAGGCTGGTCTGCGGGCGGGCCATGGTGGCGACCAGCCGTGCGCCGTCGGCGCTGGCGCCCAGCGAGGTATAGCTCTCCAGCCCGGCGCTGATCCGGTGCGGGACGCGGCGCTCGACGTCGAGGGCGTACAGCCACGGCCCCGAGCCGTCGGCATCCGTGGCCAGGTAGAGCAGCGTGTGCGCATCGAGCATCACCGGATAGGCCACGCGTGAGCTGTGCGCGGTGATGCGCTCGAGGTCTGCGCCCGAGGGGTGGATGCGCCACACGTCCCAGTCGTCGGGCGGGACGCCGCGGACGAAGTAGACGAAGGCATCGTCGGGCGACCAGATCGGAAAGTGGCAGTGCACGCCTGCCGGCGCCACGTACACCCGGCGGTCAGCGCCGGGCGCAGCCGCGCGCGGCCGCACGAACAGCGGGTCGCCCGGAGCGGTGGTGTGGTACACGAGGCGTGCGCCGTCGTGCGACCAGTCGAACTCGGCGGCATCGCGCAGGTACGGCTGCAGCGGGCCGCCGGCCGTCGGCAGGGCGAGGATGTTGACATCGCCGGGCTGCGAGCCGTCGGCGCGGCGGGTCCACACCGACACCAGGGACGAGTCGGACGAGAAGCCCAGCGTGCGGATCGACGGATTGACGAGCTCGGGCACCGTGCCACGGGTGAGGTTGCGGTAGCTGCCGCTGCCGACCGCGCTCAGCCAGGCATCCGTCTGCCCGTCCGCGGCCGCGAGGAATGCCACGAAGCGCCCGTCACGCGAGATCGCCGCGGCCTGCTGGGTACCAGCGAAGTCTCCGAGGCGGGTGAACCGGGCATCGGCGAGCGGGTTGCGCCAGAACCAGCCGGCCGGCGCGGCGAGCCAGATGGCGGCACCGAGGGCCAGCACCACGGCCGCCGCGGCGAGCGCGATCCGGGGCTGGAGCCGCGGCCGCCGTGCGGCAGGCGCCCCATCGCCCGCTGGCTCAGGCCGGGCCCGCTCCTCCGCCTCCTCCACCGCCAGCAGCTTGCGGCGCCCCTGCCACCAGGCATCGAGTTCGGAGCGGAACGCGAACACCGAGCCCAGGCGGTCGTGCAGGTGGCGGTGCACGGGCATGCCCTCGCGCCGCTCCCAGCGCTGCACGGTGCTGACGTCGCGCTTCAGGTAAGACGCGATCTTCTTCCATGAATCGAGGCGGTCGTCGGAGCGGCTCCGAGCCGAGGCACCGTCCGGGCTCGATTGGTGATCGTCCATGGCTGATCCAGCACCGTGGCCCCATAGCCGCGGCGATTCTTGCACTCCAACAACCGAGCGGCAATCGACGGTATTGCACGGCACCGGGCCTGCCACCCCCGGTTGCCGTGCTTTGCAGCTTGCCGGAAGGCTGCCCGCGGCCGGAGTGTCATCACGCCGGGGCCACCGGCGCCGATGCAATACCGAAGTCCCACTGCATACCCCCCGGGGTGGAGATGAAAAAATGAAGACAGCACCGTTCCAGGGATACGTCCGGGCCGCGGCCCTCCTTGCCGGCTGCGCCCTGCTGGGCGGCAGCGGCGGCCTGCCGTACGCCTACGCGCACGACGGCGACGGCGGCGAGGAGACGCGCGCCATGCGCGGCTTCGAGATCGCCCCCGTGCCCCTCAACCTCAGGGGCAAGGACCGTCACCTCGTCGGGCTCGGCAGCTACCTGGTGAACGCCGTGGGCAGCTGCAATATGTGCCACTCGGCCGGGCCCGCGACCGAGTTCACCGCTACCGGCAACCCGTACTTCCGGGGCAACCTGGCCAAGACCGTGAATCAGGCGACCTACCTGGGAGGCGGCCGTGCCTTCACGCCGCCCGGCGCCGGCAACCCGAGCATCCTGTCGAGGAACCTGACCCCCGACAGGACCGGCCGGCCCGCCGGCGGCATGTCGTTCGCGACCTTCCGCGAGATCATACGCACCGGCGTGGACTTCGACCGCGCGCACCCCAACTGCTCGGCGACCGTCACCAGCAACTGCTACCCGGCCACGCAGCCCTACGACGGCGACCTGCTGCAGGTCATGCCCTGGCCCGAGCTGCAGAGCCTGACCGAGCGCGACCTGCGCGCCATCTACGAGTACCTGAGCGCCGTGCCCTGCATCAGCGGGCCGCCCACGGGCCTGCTGCACAACGACTGCACCTAGCGCCCGGCTCGCGGGGGCGACGCGCGCCGCGCGTCGCCCCCGCTCTACTGCTTGAGCTTGTAGCCGGTGCGGAAGATCCAGCTCACGGCGATGACGCACAGCGCCAGGAAGCCGAGCGTGGCGGCGGTGCTCGTGACGACGCCGACGTCGGCGGCGCCGAAGAAGCTCCAGCGGAAGCCGCTGATCAGGTACACCACCGGATTGAAGAGCGTGAGCTTCTGCCACAGCGGCGGCAGCATGCCGATCGAGTAGAACGCGCCGCCGAGGAACGTCAGCGGCGTGAGCACCATGAGCGGCACGACCTGCAGCTGCTCGAAGCTCTCGGCCCACACGCCGATGATGAAGCCGAACAGGCTGAAGGTCACCGCCGTCAGCACCAGGAACGCCACCATCCACAGCGGGTGCGCGATGCCGTAGGGCACGAACAGGCGCGCCGTGACGAGGATGAGAAGCCCGAGCATCACCGACTTGGTGGCGGCGGCGCCGACATAGCCGATCAGCACCTCGACGTACGAAACCGGCGCCGACAACAGCTCGAAGATCGTGCCCGACCACTTCGGCAGGTAGATGCCGAACGAGGCATTGGAGACGCTCTCGTTGAGGATCGACAGCATGATGAGGCCCGGGACGATGTAAGCCCCGTAACTCACGCCGTCGATCGCGCCCATGCGCCCGCCGATCGCGGAACCGAACACCACGAAGTACAGCGAGGTCGACAGCACCGGCGAGGCGATGCTCTGCATCAGGGTGCGGAAGGTGCGCGCCATCTCGAAGCGGTAGATGGCATGTATCGCGTGCCGGTTCATTGCCGCCCGCTCACCAGGCTCACGAAGATGTCCTCCAGCGAGCTCTCGCTCGAGTGCAGGTCCTTGACGTCGATCCGCAGCTCGCTCAGGCGCTTGAGCAGCGTGGGGATGCCGGTCTGGCGGCTGTGTGCGTCGAAGGTGAAGAGCAGTGCGTGGCCGTTGTCGGTGAGCTCGAGCGGATAGCCGGCGAGCTCGGTCGGCACCGCGCCCAGCGGCTGCTGCAGCTGCAGCGTCAGCTGCTTCTTGCCGAGCTTGCGCATCAACAGCGCCTTGTCCTCCACCACGATCAGCTCGCCCTTGCTGATGACGCCGATGCGATCGGCCATCTCCTCGGCTTCCTCGATGTAGTGGGTCGTGAGGATGATGGTGACGCCGTTGTCGCGCAGCCGGCGCACCAGCTGCCACATCTCGCGGCGCAGCTCGACGTCGACGCCGGCGGTCGGCTCATCGAGAAACAGGATGGTCGGCTCGTGCGCCAGTGCCTTGGCGATCATCACGCGGCGCTTCATGCCGCCCGACAGCGTCATGATCTTGGCGTCCTTGCGGTCCCACAGCGTCAGCTCGCGCAGCACGCGCTCGCAGTGCGCCGGATCCGGCGCGCGTCCGAACAGTCCGCGGCTGAAGCTCACCGTGTCCCAGACGCTCTCGAAGGCATCGGTGTGCAGCTCCTGTGGCACCAGGCCGATCTTGCTGCGTGCCGCACGGTAGTCGCGCACGATGTCGTGGCCGTCCGCCTCCACACTGCCGGCACTCGCCGTGACGATGCCGCAGATGATGTTGATGAGCGTCGTCTTGCCGGCACCGTTCGGGCCGAGCAGCGCGAAGATCTCGCCGCGGTTGATGCTCAGGTCGATGCCCTTGAGCGCGACGAAGCCGCTCGCGTAGATCTTGCGCACGGCGCGCACCGCCACGACCGCGGCGGGCGGGCGGGCGGAATCGGCAGCCAGTTGTTGCACGGCGGACTTGCGGGCCTTGCGTGTCGGGACCGCTATCCTAGCGGCTTGCCGCCGTGGCTGTCAGGCGCCGCGCTCGAGCTCGTCGATGCTGCGTGGCCAGTCCTGCTTCAGCAGGCGCGACAGCGCGCGATCGGCCAGCAGTCGGCCGCCGGTCTGGCAGCGCGCGCAGTAGTTGGTCTCGTTGTCCGCGTAGCGGATGCGCTGCACCGGCGCGCCGCATACCGGGCACGGCTGCCCGAAGCGGCCGTGCACGGCCATCGCGGCGCGGAACGCCGTGACTTTCTCCGGGAACTCGCCCGCGGCCAGGTCCCGCAGCCGTCCGGTCCACAGTTGCAGCTGCTCGCGGCCGGCCGCGTACAGGCGTGCGACTGCGGCCTCGTCGATGCGGCTGGTGAGCAGCACCGGCGAGAGGCGCGCGGCGTGCAGGATCTCGTCGCCGTAGGCATTGCCGATGCCGCTGAAGAGCCGCGGGTCGGTGAGCGCGCGCTTCAGGGTGTGGTTGGCGCTGCGCAGCCGTGCGGCGAACTGCGCGAGCGTCGCGCTCTGGAGCTCCAGGCCGCCGGGATCCTGCGCCTGCAGGCCCGCCTCCCCCGCGACCAGGTGCAGTGACGCGCGGCGCTTGCTGCCGGCCTCGGTCAGCGTCAGCGTGCCGCTGCTGAACTCGAAGCGAGCCAGTGCGGCGCGCCGGCCGCGCGGCGCGCCGCGAGCGAACCAGTGCAGGCGTCCGGCGATCATGAGGTGCAGCACCAGCCACACCCCGCCGTCGAGCCCGATGGCGAGGCGCTTGCCGACACGGCGCAGCTCGAGCACCGTGCGACCGCGAACGGCATCCAGCGGCGGCGTGACGGTACGCAGCAGGAACGGCGAGGCGAGCTGCACGTCCTCGAGTCGTGCCCCGACGATCCGCGCCTGCAGCGCTTCAAGATAGACGGTCAGATCGGGCAGCTCGGGCACGGGGGCAACTCATGCGCCGCAAACCTGACGGCGAATTCATGGGCACGCTTCATGTGGATGCTACGATATTCGCAAAACCCCGAAGGGATACCCGATGCGCAATAGCATTTGCTTCGTCCTGTCCGCGCTGTGCGCCGCTGGCGCGGTCGTGGCCGCACCCGCCTCGCTCCCCGCCGAGGCCCACGCCGCCGCCGCGCGCGCGGTGATGAACGAGATTGCGGACGTGGGCTTCAACCACAGCGAGATCCCGGAGAGCGCCGAGTACCTCGACGATCAGATCGGCGGCCGCATGACCAACTCGCCCGCCATGCGCCGCGCCGAGCGCTGGACCGCGGATCGCCTGCGCGGCTGGGGACTGCGGAACGTCCATAGCGAAGGCTTTGACTTCGGCCGCGGCTGGTGGATCGAGGCTGCGCACATCCGCATGATTGCGCCGCGTCCCCTCGAGCTCAAGGGCATCCCGGTGGCGTGGACCCCGCCGACCGACGGCGTGCTGAGCGCCGCGATCGCGGTGGCGCCGATGGCCAGCGACAAGGACTTCACGCAGTGGAAGGGCAGGCTGTCGGGCAAGATCGTGCTCGCCAGCTACCCGGCGCCCGAGCAGGACGGCACGCAACCCATGTTCCGGCGCCTGTCGGACGCCGACATCGCGAAGCGCGATCACTTCGTGCAGCCGGTCGAGGATCCCGAGCTGCGCAAGAAGCGCATCGAGCGCTACCGCTTCCGCGAGCAGCTCGATGCGTTCCTCGCCGGGGAAGGCGCACGTGCGCTCGTGACCATGTCGCGCAGCGACGGTCGCCTGGTGCACGGCGAGGGCTACAGCTACCAGGTGGGACGTACGCCGAAGCTGCCGGCCGTCGAGCTGGCGGCGGAGGACTACCGCAAGCTCGCGCGCCTGGCCAAGGTCGGCGAGGTGCGCCTGGAGATGGAGAGCCGCGTGCACTTCGAAGACGCGGACCACAACGCCTACAACGTGCTGGCCGAGATCCCCGGCGTGGACGCCGCCGCCGGCTATGTGATGGCCGGCGCGCACCTCGACAGCTGGGTGGCGGCCGACGGCGCGGCCGACAACGGCGCCGGCTCGGTCATGGTCATGGAGGCAGCGCGCATCCTCGCCAAGATCGGCGTCAAGCCCCGGCGTACCATCCGCTTCGCACTATGGGCGGGCGAGGAGCAGGGCCTGCTCGGCTCGGCCGCATACGTCGACCAGCACCTGGCGCGGCGCCCGCCGGTCACCGATCCGGTGCTCAAGGACCTGCCGCCGTACTTCACCCAGGACACTTACCCGGTGCGGACCCTGCCGGGCTTCGGCGAGCTGGACGCGTATTTCAACATCGACAACGGCTCGGGGAAGATCCGCGGCATCTACGCCGAGGGCAATCTCAACGTCGTACCGATCTTCCACGAATGGCTGGCACCGTTTGCCAGCATGGGCGTCGGCGCCGTGGTCGCGGAGCCCACCGGCGGCACCGACCACGTGTTCCTCAGCCGCCTCGGTCTGCCCGCCTTCGAGTTCATGCAGGACCCGCTGGACTACGGGTCCCGCGTGCATCACACCGACCTGGACACCTACGATCACCTGCGCATCGAGGACATGAAGCAGGCCGCGGTGGTGCTGGCAACGGTGCTGGTCGCAGCCGCGGATGCGGACAAGCCGCTGCCGCGCAAGCCGCTGCCGACCGCGCCCCGGCTAACCGACCCGTTCGCCTACCCCGAGCCCGAGCCCGGCACATGACACGCACGCGCCGCGCCGTGCTCCTCGCGCTGGCCGCTCTGTGCGCCGCCGGCGGCGCCGCGCTACCGGCGGCGGAGGCCCCCCCACCGGTGCGCATCGCCGTGTTCGCCTTCGAGCTCGTCGATGCCACCCCGTCCCAGGAGCTGCTCGGCAAGAGCACCAGCGAGACGGGCACCCTGGCGAAGGTGAGCCAGGCTGCGCGCGAGCAGCTGGAGCAATCGGGCCGCTACCGCGTGATCGATGCAAGCCAGGCGACCGACAAGCGCCTCGGCGACTGCGACGGCTGCGAGGCCGCCCTTGCCCTCAAGCTCGGTGCGGACCAGTCGCTGCTCGGGGTCGTCAAGCGAGTCACGCAGACCGACTACTACGTGCTGATCCAGATCCGCGATGCGCACACCGGCAAGCTGCTCGATCAGCAGGGCGCCAACTTTGCGGGCAGCGAAGAAGGCTGGGCGAGCGGCGTGCGCGTGCTGATCAGGCACCAGATCCTCGCGCCGCCGGAGTGAACCGCAACCGAGGGCACCGGGCGGCGCAGGTCGCCGCCAGCGCAGCGCAGCATCGCCGCGCTGCAAGGCGACGGCCGCCAATTCACCTAGATTGCGCGCCCGTTACCCCCAGAATGGATCACCCGTACCCAATCGCGGGGCCTTGCCTGATACTCCCGGCGTGGATCTCCTGGAACGCCAGCCGCAGCTCGAGGAGCTCGCGCAGTACCTGCGCGAGGCGGGTACGCGCGCCGGCAAGATCGCCTTCGTGAGCGGCGAGGCGGGCGCCGGCAAGAGCGCGCTCGTCGAAGAGTTCACGCAGCAGGCACCGCGCGGCACACGCGTCCTGTGGGGTCATTGCGATGCGCTGCAGACCTCGCGCGTGCTCGGACCCGTCAACGAGGTTGCCGCCGCGCTGCCGGCAATGGCGCGGCGCGAATCGGGCGATGCGCGTGAGCAACTGTTCCTGCGCGTGCTCGAGGCGCTGTCGCCACCGCATCCGCTGAGCGTGGTGGTGCTGGAGGACCTGCACTGGGCGGACGAGGCGACGCTCGACTTCGTCGGCTTCCTCGGGCGGCGCATCCAGCGCACCCGCTGCCTACTGATCGTGACTCATCGGGACGACGAGCTCGATCCGAGCCATCCGCTGCGCGCCGTGCTCGGCGAGCTCACCGGCCAGCACGCGGCACGCCTGCGCGTACCCGCCCTGTCGCTGGACGCCATCGAGCGCCTGGCACGCAGTACCCGCCACGACGCGGCGCACATCCATCGGGTGACGGCCGGCAACGCGTTCTTCGTGCGCGAGGTGCTGGCGGCCCCGAAGGATACGGTACCCGAGACGGTGCGCGACGCGGTGCTGGGCCGCCTCCTGCAGTGCTCCCCCGCGGCGCGCGAACTCGCCGAGCTGGTATCGCTCGTGCCGGGCCGCACGCCCGGGTGGCTGAGCCGCAGCCTGCTCGCTGCCAGCGGCGAAGGCGCCGACGAAGCGGTGGCGCGCGGCCTGCTGCGGCATCACGAGGATGCTCTCGGCTTCCGTCACGAGCTCGGGCGCCTGGCGGTGGAGAGCAGCCTGCCGCGCGGCCGCGCCCAGGCACTGCATGCCCGGATTCTGGCGGCACTCATCGAGCGCGACGCCGACCTGTCGCAGCTGGTGCATCACGCGGCGCACGCGCACGATACCGCGGCCCTGCTCCGGTACGCTCCGCAGGCCGCGGAGCGCGCCGCCAGCGCCGGCGCACACCGCGAGGCCGTGGCGCACCTCGCGACCGCGCTGCGGCACGCCGCCGGGCTGAGCGCCACCGAGCGTGCCCGGCTGCTCGAGCGGCACGCGGCCGGCTGCAACATGACCAATCAGGTCGCCGAGTCCATCGCGTCGGCCGACGCGGCGCTGGCACTGTGGCGCGGCCTGGGCGACGTCGCGGCCCAGGCACGCGTGCACCTGCTGCTCGCGCAGCAGTACTGGAAGGCCGGCGACAAGCTCAGTGTCGACCGGCAGGTGGCCGCGGCCGTGACCCTGCTCGACTCGCTGCCACCCGGGCCGCAGCTGGCCATGGCCTACAGCAGCCGGGCACGCTACGCCATGAACTGCGGCGAGATCGCCCAGGTGCTCGAGGACGCGGGGCGGGCACTCGAGCTGGCGCTGCGATTCGCGGACCCCAGCGTGCAGGCGCACGCGCTGACGAACATCGGCGCCTCGCAGCTCAATGCGGGTGACGCCGGCGGCCTCGCCAAGCTGGAACAGGGGCTCGCCATCGCCCTCGAGCACCACCTGCCCGAGCACGCCGGGCGCGCGTACGCCAACCTGGTGTCGGCCGCGGTATCGCAGCGCATGCCGGAGCTCGCCGAGCGCTACCTGGCGGAGAGCCTCGAGTACTGCGAGACGCACGAGGTGCAGGACTGTCTTTCCTACAACCGGGCCTACGGCGCCTATGCGGCACTCAACGGCGGCCGCTGGGAGCAAGCCGCGCGGGCGGCCGCCGACCTGATCACCTATCACGCCCTCGCCACCGCGCAGCGCATCCCGGCGCTCACCGTGCTGGCCCTGGTGCGTGCACGCCGCGGCGACCCGGGCGCCGACCCGCTGCTCGAGGAGGCCATGCGCCTCGCCCTGCCCACCACGGAGATACAGCGCATCGGCCCGGTCGCGGCGGCACGCGCCGAGCTCGCCTGGTACCGCGGCGACCACAGCCGCGCGGCGCAGGAGGCTGCGACCGGCCTGCAGGCGCTCGGCGGCCGCCGCGACACGTGGATCTGCGGTGAGCTCGCCTACTGGGGCCGGCGCGCCGACCCGGCATTCGAGATCCCGGCGCAGCTCGCCACACCGTATGTCCTCATGCTCGACGGCGACTGGCGGGGCGCGGCTGATGCCTGGCAGCAACTCGGCATGCCATACGAACGGGCATTGGCGCTGGCCGAGGGCCCGGAGGCGGCGCTGCGCGAGGCGCTCGCGATCCTCGAACCGCTAAGTGCCGGACCGCTGATGGCGATCGTGCGCCAGCGCCTGCGCGAGCTGGGGGTGCACAGCATCCCGCGCGGCCCGCGCGCCTCGACCCGCGAAAACCCGGCCGGGCTTACCGCGCGCGAAGTTCAGGTGCTGCGCCTGCTGGTCCAGGGACACACCAACACCGAGCTCGCGCACCGCCTGCACGTTGCGCCCAAGACCGTCGAGCACCACGTCTCGTCGATACTGGCGAAGCTCGAGGTGCGCTCGCGCACCGAGGCAGTGGCGGCGGCGCTCGGTATGGGCCTCGGTGAACTCAGCGCCATCGCCGCGCACGGGTCACGCGGCAGGCAAGCAAGGGGACGCTGAGGCCGCCCCCTTCCGTGCCCGCGGCATCCTAGCGCTGCGCGACGGTGATGGCCGGGCGGTTCTTCGCCAGGTAGTAGCCGGTCAGCAGTGGCGCATTCACCTCGTAGACCGCGCGCTGGATCGCCTGATGCGTGCAGCGCTGTCCCTCGGCGTGCCACTGCAGGTCGCTGAAGACCAGCGGCTCGCACACGGCGCGCGCCGCGGTGCGGATCCGCTGGTACAGCACGGCCACGCCACTGGGGCTGGCGAGGTTCAGGTCGGCGAAGTGAACGGTGCGCTGGGGCGCTTCATCAGCGGCGTTCCCGGCGATGGCGACGGCGCTCATCGAGCCGAGCAGCACGGCGACGAGCGTCGGGCGGATGGCAGATCTCATGGTCGGTCTCCTCAAGTTCAGTTAGGCGGATTGGGTCACGCTGCCCGTGTTGGGCCGTGTTGGAACCCTGTCCGCACGATGACTAAGCTATGCCACGCGCCGCGCGCGCAAAGCGGAGAACCCACCCATTTTTGGCGACGCACTACCCCCAAATGACGCGCCCGCTCCCCGGGGTCGGCCCGGATTGCGCCCTGTTGATCAGGCACGCCTCTCCCTTCCGCGTGAGCACACCCCGTCTGGGGGCCGGACAGCGCGGTCGCGACGCCGCGCCGCCGCGGCACTAAGCTAGTCGCGCCATGACGACGCCCGTGCGCGCAGAATTCTCCGCTCCCTGGAGCCGCTCGCTACGCACGGCGACCGCGGTGTGCGTGGCGGGCCTGCTGCTGCTCGTGGTGGCGGGTCTGTTCACCGGGCCGCGGCAACTGCCCGTGTGGCGCGTATTCATGATCGGGATGCCGTTGCTGCTGCTGCTCGGCGCGCCGCCGTTCATGGTGCGCGGCTACCAGCTCACCGACACCGACATCCGGGTGCGGCGCCTGGGGTGGAGCACCGTGCTGCCGCTCGCGGGGATCACCTCGATCACCGGCGAGCCGGACGGGCTGCGCGGCTCGCTGCGCCTGTTCGGCAACGGCGGGCTGTTCGCGATCTGCGGCTGGTTCTGGAACCGGCGCTTCGGCCGCTACCGCGCCTACGCCACCGACCCTGACCGCGCCGTGCTGCTGCGCTACCGCGACGGCCGCAACATCGTGCTGACTCCGGGCGACGTGCAGCACTTCATCGTGCGCGCGCGCACGCTGGCGCGCCTCGCGCCCGCCTAGCAGTGGCCCACGCCAGATGGCGGATGTAGCGCTCGATGAGGTGATGCCGGATGCCGCGCGCCCATCAGACGCGCGACATGAGGAACCCGTAGCACCTAGAAGGCCGTGACGGGTGCGGCGATCCTCAGCGTGCCGTGATCCCTTGCGGCACGAGGTGCCGCATCTCGCCCGGCCGCCCGTGCAGTGCGGCGAGAACGGCGCTCGAGCTCGCCCCTGCAGTGTCCAGTGCGTCGATCCGCAGCAGCTGGTCGCCGATCTGTGCACCCTCGACCGTCGGCCTGCCGGCGCGCGTGACCACCGCGGCCACCAAGTACCGCCCGTGCTCCCGGGCGAGGGTCAGCCCGGCCTGGTCGAGCCCGCGGGATTCGGCCCGGCTCTGGCGCTGCCAGTAGGTCATGCGGTTCGATTGCAAGGCGGAAAGCCTGCAGCACGTTGCCTCCGAACCAGCCGACCACCGGCGCGCATTCTTCTTCGAATACCAGTCCATGAAGTCGCCGATCTGCTTGCTGGCACCGACGGCGAGGGCACCCATGTCGCGCAGTGTCAGGGAGCCGAGGCGGACTTCCGGAATGCGCAGCAGGATGCCTGCAGACTCGATGCCGTCGTCGACGAACGTCAGGGGCCGAGGATCGCTGACCGATCTCCGTCGGCACGCCCGGATCTTACGCCGGCGACACCGCACGGGCGGCAAAGGGAACGCTGCCTGCGGCAACCCGACTGCCGGATGACTGGCGTTGCCGGTTTCGCCGGCGCTAGCATCGTCACGAGCCGGGGTGACTATCACACATGACAATACTTCCCACCCTGACAACCTTCGCCTTCGTGCTGCACATCACCGCTGGCGTCGTGGGTCTAGTCTCCGGCGTGGTCGCAGTGTCGGCGCGCAAGGGGGCGCACCTGCACCGCGTCGCGGGCACGGTGTTCTTCATCTCCATGCTGGTGATGGCGGCCTGTGCCGACTACCTCGCCGTGGCGATGCCCGGCCAGATCCCGAATCTGTTCATCGGGACCTTTACCCTCTATCTGCTTGTCACGGCGTGGATCACCGTGCGTCGGCCCGAGCGCACCATCGGCGGCATCGAGAAGGCAGCCCTGTTGGTGGCCTTGGCGCTGTGCCTGCCGTTCGCGATCCTGAGTACGCAGCTCGCGTTGGGTCTGCCGCCGTCCTTCAAGAGCACCGTGCCGCTCGAAGGCCCGGTGCGCATCGCGATCTACAGCTTCACGCTCCTGATTGCGCTCGCCGCGATCGGTGATGTGCGCGTGGTGCTGGCCGGCGGCATCGCCGGCGCGCGCCGCATTGCCCGGCATCTGTGGCGCATGTGCCTGGGGCTTGCGCTCGCGGCCGGATCCGCCTTCACCAACGGCCTGCCGCGGCTGCTGCCTCCGGGCGTCCACGTGCCGCTCATCCTGCTGTTCCTGCCACAACTGACGGTGCTGGCCCTGTTGATCTTCTGGCTGATCCGCGTGCGATTCACCGGCTGGTACAAGACGCCGGACATCGCCCGCGTCGAACTCGCCGTTGGCCCGCCCTAGCGCCCCGCGACCGGCGGGCGGCAATCGCTGAGCCGCGCCTGCAGCGCCTGCGGGTTGCCGCTCGGGTACTGGTCGGGGCTGTAGAGCGCCGGCTCGGAAATCAGGCTCCAGGTGCGCGCGCCGTTTGAGCGCGGCCGGCTGCAGACCGTGACCGGGCGCGGCGCCGGCATACCGGCCGACTTCCAGCCGGTCCTCGACCAGTATGCGCGCAACCTGGAGGATGACAGCGGTCCCGGCATCGGGGTGCTGCAGGCGTGGCTGGCGCAGGGCCACTATCGCGCCGGCCGCTATGCCGAGGCGTTGCAGGCCCTGCACGAGTCGATCCGGGGCCTGCAGGCCGAGCCCTCGTATGCCGACGAGCGCGTCGGACTGCGCATGGGCCGCCAGGAGCGACTCCACCTCGCGCCACAGAGCCGGGTCCGCGCCGTGAGCCGCTCGAGCCAGGCTTCACGCTCGTGCACCTCCCGCTCGAGGGCCTCGAGGAACTTGTCTTTGACCTGCTGCCAGCGATCGGCGCCACCGTCCATATGTAATGAATTATCTCCTCACTGCGCATGCGCCTAGAAGGCCGGCGGAGGGAGGAAGCCGGTCCAGACTCTTGTAAGAAGCCGCCATCCAGCCGCTCGTTGCACCCTGATACGATGCGCGCCCAACCAGCACGAACCACCGCCGAGGAAGCCGGATGAGGCGAGTCCCCATGAGCAGAGCCCTGCCCTGGCTGGCCCTGCTGCTGGCGAGTTCGGCACACGCGGAGATCGACCCCGCCTGGACCACCGCGGTGGCGCCCTTTCGCATCGCCGGCAATCTCTACTACGTCGGCAGCAAGGAGCTGGCCTCTTATCTGATCGTCACGCCCAAGGGCGAGATCCTCATCGACTCGAACCTTGAGACCTCCGTCCCGCAGATCCGGCAGAGCGTCGAGCGGCTCGGCCAGCGCTTCACCGATATCCGCATTCTCCTCATCAGCCACGCCCACTGGGACCACGCCTCCGGCAGCGCGGCGATCAAGCGCGCGACCGGCGCCAAGTACATGGTCATGGATGGCGACGTTGCGGTCGTCGAGTCAGGCGGCAAAGCCGACTTCTACTATCCGGACACCCATTACCCCCCGGCGCGCGTCGACCGCATCCTGCACGACGGCGACGAGGTGCGCCTCGGCGATACCGTCCTGGTGGCGCACAAGACTCCCGGCCACACCCGCGGCTGCACCACCTGGACATTGCAGGTCTCCGACCACGGACGGCTGCTGAACGTCGTGATAGTGGGGGGCTGGAATGTGAACCCGGGGTATCGGCTGGTCGATCGGCCGGGGCGGCCGGCGGCGTACCGGGGCATCGCCGACGACTACCGGCACACGTTTGCGGTCCTCAAGCAGCTGCCGTGCGACGTGTTCCTGGGAGCGCACGCCTCCTACTTCAGCATGGTCGAGAAGCTGCAGCAGATCACTGCCGAGACCGCCGTCACGACCTGGATCGACCCGCAGGGCTACCGCGACCAGGTGGACGACCGCGAGCAGGCCTTCCAGGCCGCACTGGCACGACAGAGCAAGTAATCCCGCGCCGGGCGGCGCCGGCGAGGCTCGCCCCCTTTCAATACCCCATGACCTCGCCGCGCAGTCGCGCGGCCGGGCGTCAACAGCTGGGTCAGGCGCGTGTGCGGCTTTGGGCGGGCCGTGTCTTGCGGGACCATCAATGCGGATATTTCCGGTGGCGATACGCTGCCTGCGTGTGCGATCTCTGTGGGTTCCGCGCGGTCAGGCGGCCCCGGTGAAATCGCCCATCTGCGCGACCAGCGCGCGGCGGAAGGCCGGCCGGCCGGCGCAGCGCTCGACGTAGTCCGCCAAACACGGCTCGGTGACGAGCGCAGGCAGGATGCGCAGCACGGTGGTCATCATGAGGTCGCCGGCCGTGAAGCGCTCGCCATCCAGGTAGGGTTTGTCGCCCAGCGCCCGGGCGAGACAGCTCAGACGATGGCGCGCAAAGTCCACCGCTCCCGGGCGACGCAACTTGGCCCACTCCTGATCGCCGTGGAAAAGATCGATCACCGCGACATTCATGATGTGCGGCTCTATGGAGTTCAGCGCCGCGATCAGCCATTGCGTCGCGCGGGCGCGCGCCGCGGCATCCTTGGGTAGCAGATTTTCGCTGCGCTCGCCGATGTGCAGCACGATCGCGCCGCTCTCGAACAGCACTTGGCCATCCTCGTCGAATACAGGGACCTGGCCGAAGGGCTGGAGCGAGCGGTAGTCGGGCTTGTTCTGGTCACCCTGCTCCAGCAGCCGCGTCCGATACGACAGCCCCGCTTCCTCCAGCGCCCAGCGCACGCGCAGGTCGCGCACCTGGCCGCGGGCAAAGTGCGGCACCCAGCGAAAGGCCGAAACGGTGATCATGAAGCCGGCTCCTTCTGCTCTACCCCCGGCGCGCGTACTTAAGGCAATCAGGATGCGGCGGTCAAGCGTGAGGTCGTCCGCGGGTATCCCGTTGCGGGCACCCCGGCACCTGCGCCTCAGCTCGACACGCGGTGCGAAGTTGAGGGCGCAGCCGCCGGACTACTTGCCGGGCTTCACGAACTTCAGCGTCATCCGATCCGACTCCCCGATCGCCAGGTATTTGGCGCGGTCCTTGTCACCGAGTGTGAGGGTCGGCGGCAGCGTCCATACCCCCTCGGGATAGTCCTTGGTGTCCTTGGGGTTATTGTTGATCGGTGATTCGCCCTCCAGGCGAAACCCGGCCTTGGCGGCCAGCTTCTTGAGGTAAGCCTCGTCCATGTACCCGGACTTGCTCATCTGCTCGAGGCTGATGCCCGGTGCGCCACGGTGCTCCACCACACCGAGCACGCCGCCGGGCTTCAGCGCCTTGAAGAAGGTGTCGAACTGCGCCTGCTGGGTCCCGGACTCAATCCAGTTGTGGACGTTGCGGAACGTCAGGACGACATCGGCCGTGCCGGGCGGGCAGATCTCGGTGAGCTGCGGCGGATGCAGCTCGGTGACGATCACCTTGCCAAAATCGGCAGGGTCGTCCGTGATGCGCTTGCGCAGGAAAGCCGCGTTGTCCTTCGCCTCCTTGGGTGCACCGGCAATATCAGCGGCCTCGATGGCTGCGTAGTAGCGGCCGTGGTCGCGCAGGTACGGGGCGAGGATCTCCATGTACCAGCCACGACCCGGCCAGATTTCGACCACGGTCTGATCCGGCCGCAGACCGAAGAACTTCAGGGTCTCCAGCGGGTGACGATACTTGTCGCGGACCGTATTTTTCGGCGCGCGTGTTGGGCTGGCGATCGCGGCGGCCAAGGGATCCGCAGCCCCTTCTGCGGCGGCCGCGGTGGTTGCCGTGGCCATCGCGATGGCCAGTAACAGCACTCTCAGCGTCTGCATTCGCGTTCCTGAGGACACAGCCACTCCTTAAGTATGTGCGTTCGGGGGACTTCCGTTCACGAATCTATACTACGCCGCGCGTTGCGCGTCGGCTTGCCTGCCTGGTCATGAGGTCGCCCCTTGCGGCTGAGGCCCGCGCACTTTGGTTCGATACTCGCGTCGCCCGACGACTTCGAACTGCCGCCACGTCGGCAGCGTCTGCGACACGATATGATGCCTGTCATCCGCTGATATCCGCCGCAAGAAGCCACCGCTCGTGAATCCGATTCGTGCAACCTGGCCGCTGCTGCTCGGCATGGGCATCCTCATGCTCGGCGCCGGGCTGCAGAGCACGCTGCTCGGCGTGCGCGCGACGATCGAGGCGTTTCCTACGACCGTCACCGGCATCATCATGTCGTGCTACTACGTGGGCTATCTCCTCGGCACCCGCCTGGCGCCGCAGTTCCTGCGGCGCGTGGGGCCGGTGCGGGTCTTCGCCACGCTCGCCGCCCTCGCCTCAGTGGCGGTGCTCGTGCATGGCTCCTGGGTGCATCCCGGTCCGTGGGCGCTGATGCGCATGCTCTCGGGCGTCTGCTTCGCGGGCATCTACGTGGTCGCAGAGAGCTGGCTCAACCATCGGGCCTCGAGCACCAACCGCGGCCAGCTGCTCGCCATTTACATGCTCGTCCTGTATGTCGGGCTCGGCAGCGCACAGTTCCTGCTGGTGCTCTCGGGCCCGCAGTCCACCACCCCGTTCATGCTGGTGTCGGCGCTGATTTCGGCCGCGATGGTGCCGATCGTCGCCTCGGCGCAGGAGGTGGCCGGGCCCGCCGTATCGCAGCGGGTGCGCTTCCGCGATCTCTACCGCAACTCCCCGCTTGGGGTGGTAGCAGTGGCCATGTCGGGCATGATCTCTTCGATCATCTTCTCCATGGGTCCGGTCTATGCGCGGCTGTCCGACTTCGGCACACGTGGCGTCGCTGAATTCATGGCGATCAGCATCTTTGCCGCCGTGGTCACGCAGTACCCGGTCGGCCGACTGTCCGACCGCATGGACCGGCGCACCGTGATCGCCACCATGTGTCTGCTGGCGACCGCGGTGGCAGCTGCGATCGAGCTGCTGGGTCCGCTGCCGCGGATCGCGTTCCTGGCGCTGGCGGCACTGTTCTCGGGATCG
>Ga0070681_10001713_pt1 | contig 19631 bp, 18 predicted proteins | sample KBSC83BmetaG_FD_65650 | JGI IMG/M metagenome (GOLD analysis project Ga0070681, IMG submission 65650) | Corn rhizosphere microbial communities from Kellogg Biological Station, Michigan, USA - KBS C8-3B metaG | ecosystem: Host-associated > Plants > Roots > Rhizosphere | place: USA: Michigan... | reverse complement strand
GCCTGCCGGCCAACGTTGCCGTCCACAACGTCCTGGCCTCCACACTCTCAGGTGCAGAGATCGTGCTGGGCGTCATGCCTTCCCATCTGGCTCGCACACTGTACGGACAGATGGCGCCGCATCTCACGCCGGGCATGCGGATTGTCAGCGCGACTAAGGGCCTCGAAACCGGTACGTTGCTGCGCGTTTCCGAAGTGATCTGCGAGGTGCTCAAGCCGCGGTTCGAGCCGCCGGTTGCGGTCATCTCCGGTCCTACGTTCGCGCGCGAGGTCGCCCGGGGCGATCCGACTGCTCTGGTTGTCGCTTCCGCCGATCACAAACTCGCCGAAACAATTCAGACTGCTTTCTCCGGGCCTACATTCCGGCTTTATACCAGCCCGGACCCCACAGGCGTCGAGATCGGCGGAGCCGTGAAGAACGTGGTTGCCATCGGCGCCGGTGTTTGCCATGGCCTGGATCTCGGCAGTAATGCCCTCGCCGCCTTGATTACGCGCGGCTTGGCTGAGATAAGCCGGCTGGCCCTTGCCATGGGTGGTCAAGCGAAAACGCTTGGCGGCCTGGCTGGTCTCGGCGATCTGGTTTTAACCTGTACTGGACAGTTGAGCCGTAATCGCACGGTAGGATTGGAGTTAGCCAAAGGCCGGAAGCCCGAAGAAATCGTTAACTCTATGAAAATGGTAGCCGAAGGCATCAAGACGACTAGCGCTGCCGTCGACTTGGCCATACGCTACAGCGTCGAAATGCCCATTGCCCAGCAAATGCATGCGATCCTACATCTCGGGCGTGCGCCCAGAGAGGCTATCCGGCAGCTGATGGAACGTACTCTCAAGGGGGAGTAGAGGCTAATTTTTCAGCGCTCCGAAACCTTTCATGCAGCAGGGGGTTAAACAGGTTATGGGAGCCTTGATGGCTCTTGACTACGATGCCGAGCTGATGCTTCGAGTCAAGGATGGAGACGGGACCAGTTTTGCCGCCCTGCTCGAGAAGCATCGGGCGCCCCTCATCCATTTCTTATACCGCATGGTGCAGGACGGGCCCGTCTCCGAGGAACTGGCCCAGGAAGTGTTCCTGCGCGTCTATCGCTCGCGAGAAACGTACGAGCCCACCGCCAAGTTCACTACGTGGTTGTTTCGGATCGCCACTCACCTCGCTCTCAACTGGCTGCGAGACGAAAAAAATGAGCGCGCGCAGGAACGGCTGGATGAAACCGTTGCCGACGCACCGGTTCGCGACGTTCCCGACCGCGCACCGTCGGTAGAGTACAGGATGGTCCACCGGATGAACGTGAACGAAGTGCGGCGCGCGGTTGCGGCGCTGCCGGATAAGCAACGCGCGGCGGTCCTGATGCATAAGTATCAAGAGATGGAGCATTCGCAAATTGCCAAGGTGTTAAGCTGCTCGGAATCGGCGGTAAAGTCTTTGCTGTTCCGGGCTTATGAAACGTTGCGTGTGCGCTTGTCGCACATGGCGTAGGTGATGTAATGAATTGCCCTATCAAGAGTAAAGAAAACACGGAGTGGCTGCTGGATTATTCGGCGGGCAGGCTCGATCGCGAGCGTGCCGGCGTAGTGGCGCAGCACATGGAAAGCTGTCCGGACTGCACGCATTTTATTCAAAGTCAGCAAGTCGTTTGGAACGCGCTCGGAGAGTGGAAGCCCAAACCGGTAAGCTCTGACTTCGATAGCCGCCTCTATCGCGTGATTGATCAGAAGGAACGCCGGTCGTGGGTCAGCCGGTTGTTCCAGCCGCTACAGCCGTTATGGCGGCCTCTGGTGCCGGTCGGCGCGGCATGCCTGCTCATCGTGGTGGGTCTCGTGTTGCGGACGCCTGATGCCGCAGTGGGTCCTGTTCATCCGCAAACGCGGGTGGAGGCGATAGAGGCCGAGCAGGTCGAGCGGACGCTCGATGATATGCAGATGCTGCGCGAACTGGAGTTGACGCCGCAGCCGGAGGACAAGACTTCGAAGTCCATGTAATCCGTATGCGCCGGTCTCTCCACATTGCTTGCGTACTCACGCTACTGCCGGTCGCGTGTATCTTTGCGCAACGTCCTGACCGGGCGGCCGAGCGTGCGGCGGCGCGTGCAGCCCGGCGTGCCAGCAAGGGTAACGAGACGGCTCTCGAGAAGTGGAATCGCATGAGCCCGGCGGAACGTCAGCGCGCGCTGGCAAAGATGCCGCCAGAGCGGCGCCGCCAGCTCCAGCAAAAGTTACAGCAATATCGCAATTTGCCTGCCCAGGAGAAGCAGCAATTGCAAGATCGCTATCAGGCGTTCAGTCAATTACCACCGGATCAGCAGAACCACGCGCGCGCCGTATTCCGCCAGTTCAATTCGCTGCCCGAGGATCGCAGGCCGATGGTGCGGAAAGAGTTTGAAGAATTGCGCTCCATGCCGCCGGCGGACCAGGCAGCCCGCATGAATACCGAGGCATTTCGTAGCCGCTACTCACCCGCTGAACAGCAGATGTTACAGGACTTAGCGCGTCTCTTCGGAAGTCCCCGATAAAAAAAGTTCGGAATTTCCCTATAAAACTATTGTATTTAGTCTGAGATTTCTGGTACCTTTTCCTAACCATACTCTGGCGGGGGCGTCTCCCCACCGTGCGCTTCAGAATTTGGGTCCCCCGATGCGCGCGATCCAACGAAATCAGAACACGTTGCGCCGATGTGAGAAAAGGAGGCGTATATGAAGAAAACGAAGGCGCCCGAGACGACGACTCGGACGTCGGTTTACCGCAAAATGCTAAACGAAAAACGAAAGAATGTCATGATCGGCCTGGGCATGAAGTTCGACACGCTCGCCAAAATGGGGCGCGTGGCGGAAGAGGACCAGGCACAACTCTCGCACGACGAATTTATCTCGCTGCGGTTGAATAGCCTGGATTACGTGCAGCTGCGGCTGATTGAACAGGCCCTCGATCGCATTGAGGCTGGGGATTACGGGATCTGCGTGGGATGTGAGGAAGCCATTCCAGCCAAGCGGCTGCAGGCGCTGCCCTGGGCGAAATATTGCGTGAACTGCCAGCAGAATCTCGGCGGCATGGACACCCACTCACCGCACGTAAGCCTGCAGGACAACTGGTAACGGGCGTTTACAACCCAATCATGCCAGGGTTGTAAACGTTCCGTCCCCGCCTTTTTCCTTCCCTACTCAATCTCGACTGACGTGACTTGAACGGTATCTCCGTCCACCGTACCCTCGACCTTCGCCTTGATGTCTTTTTCCTTGTCGGTGGCCTTCAACGCCGCCAGGGCTTTCGCGTTGCCGGTTTCATCGAGCTTCACAAACTTACCATCGCTGGTCACGATGCCGAATCCACTTTTAGCGCAGCCAAGCGCGCATTTCTTAGTGTGGGCGGCGACATCTTTATCCTTGCAGCTCACATCTACCAAAGTTCCATGCAGCGTGTCGGCGAATGCTGCCACAGAAAGCATGGACGCCGCGGCTGTCAATAATGCAAGTTTCTTCATTTTTGGACACTCCTCCTAAATTGGGTTTAGGTACCACCAAGGTACTGGACGGACGGCCGGCAAGCAAGTTAGCCAATATGAGCAAAGATGAGCGATTGTTAACTTGTCGAAGCGGCCTCACTCATACCGGAGCGCCACCACGGGCTCGACGCGCATCGCTTTCCGTGCGGGAACATAGGAGGCGAGCGCGGCGATCAGCAATAGCGCGAGTGGTACGCCGATGAAAACCACCGGGTCGAAAGTTGTCACGCCAAAGAGCAAATTCCGCATGAGCCGGGTGACCGCAACTGAAGCGGGAAGCCCGATGGCAATACCGACGACCCCCACGATAAGGCCTCGCCCGACGACCAGCCGCATGATTTGATTGCGATCTGCGCCGAGCGCCATGCGCAGACCGATTTCCTGCGTGCGGCGGCTAACGGTATATGCGATGAGGGCGTAGATCCCCACGCCAGCCAGCAACAGCGCTAAGGCGGCGAATACTGCGAGGAGCGACATGGAAAGCCGGCGGAGCAGCAGCGAATCGGAAATCACCTGGTCCATGTTGCGAACGTCGGAGACCGGCTGCTCGGAATCCTCCGCCAGAATTTCGCGTCGTACGGCGCCGCTCAGCGCGCCGGGATCGGACATCGTGCGTACCAGCAGACTGAAAACCGGGCTCGCCTCCTGATCGTTCGGCGCGTACGCGGCGGGACGGGCAGTTTTGTCCAATCCTCCGAGCCGCAAATCAGGGATGACGCCGATGACTTCGCGCACCCGCCCCGCGATCCGGATGTGTTTCCCAATGACGTCTTCACCGGGACAACAACGCCGGGCCAACGTTTCATTCACCATCACAACATTCTGGGCGTTCTCGTCATCGTGCTCACTAAACTCGAGGCCACGGACAAGACGCACGCCCATGGCGCCCAGAAATGCGCGGCTCACGATGCGATAGTCGGCATTCGGTTGTTCCTCCGATGGCACGGGTGTTTGCCCTTCGATTTGATACGACCGCACGTTAGCAGGAAGATTCAGGAAATAGCTGCGCATGGGAAGGACATCAATGGTGCTGGCGGAGCGCACGCCTGGAAGAACCTCGACGCGGCGCATGACCGGTAGCCCAACAAGGACAGCATCACGTTCTGGTCAGCCAAAGCAAAGGCAGCGGTGGGCGCACAACGCGGGCACACCTCTGCGGTGTCTTTCGAGTAGTCGGGAGTGATGAGCAGGTCGTGACGGGCCGGGATCACATCCTGGAGCAAAGTATTGGTCTCTTCGAAGGTCTCGGGGTGGCCTGGCTTTCGTTGATCCAGCCATGCCTCTTCGACCTCAGCTGGGTCTACCAGTTCTGCTAGACGCAGAAAATCTCTAGCGTACTTGGACGGCGTGGGGATGTCTCCGGTAAGGTCGAGCGCCAGCCTCGCCGCTCTTGCAACCAAATCTTCGAGGGAGATGAGTTGGAACGTGCCTGACGGAAGATCCAAACGGGTCGTCCGGCTCATGGTTGCACCGAACGCCCGAAAAACATGTATGGGCAGTGCGCTATCCGGATCGATGAGCTGCAACATGGTCTTGCCTGTTGGATTTAATGGATGGATATGACGGAACAGGAAATCATCGCCCAGAGTTGCGGGGATGCAATCGAATGAGCCGGCAATGAAGTCGAGGTCGTTCAGGGGCCGGGCAGAGGGAGGGCGTCCGAGGCGGAGGCGGTGAATCTCAACAGCGAATCCGCCGGTGAGCGCCCAATGCGAGATATCGTGACGGGCGAGTTTTTCAAGAGTGCGCGACGCCCGGCTCGCGTCGGAAGCAGAACAAAAATTGTTGAAGCATGTGGGGACTATGTTCTCATTTTGGCGCCGAATGGCGGGTGTTTAGCCGAAACTTTTCAACGCGGAGAGGCCGAGAAAGCCGAGCAAAAGGCGGAGAGGTATCTGAAATACCTGTTGGAGAGGACTATGTATTAAGCTGTACTAGTATGTCTCATAAAGACCCATCCGTTCCCGTCACTCTAACTCCGCTTTCGCCTGCCGTTTTCCACATCCTTCTATCTCTTGGCGATGGGGAGCGCCACGGTTACGCGCTGAAGCGCGAAATCTCTCTGCGCACAGGCGGCAAGTTAAAGCTTGGCCCCGGGGTGCTCTACGGATCTATCAATAAAATGCTGGAGATGGGACTCATTGAAGAGTCCGACGACCGGCCCGACCCGCACCTTGACGACGAGCGGCGTCGTTACTATCGCATCACGACCTATGGCCGCAAGGTAGCCCAAGCGGAGGCGGCGCGCATGCGCGAGTTGGTACGGCTGGCCGCGGCAAAGTTTGGAGTGCCCAAGCATGCCTGACGCGCCGTTCTCCTTGAGGTTCTACCGGTGGCTGCTGAAACTCTATCCGGCGGGATTTCGTGAAAACTATGCGGGACCGTTGGAGCGCGAGTTTCGCGACGAACTCAATGAATCGACCGGGGCCGCCGCCCTGGGCATCCTGTGGATTCGCCTCATTGCGGACCTGGCGATCTCCGTCCCTTCACAGTTTGCTCGCGAAATTACACAGGATGCCAGGCACACGATTCGCCTTTGGGTCCGCCGTCCCTGGCACACCGGCTTCGCGATTCTAGCGCTCGCCATCGGCATTGGCGCAAACACAGGCGTCTTCAGCGTCGTCAATGCGCTGCTGCTGCGATCGCTGCCGTTTCACGATTCCGAACGCCTGGCGTACCTGCGCTGGTTTTTTGAGCCGCACGATAGCGCGCAACAGTTTCATGAGTGGCGCCAGCAGAGTACGTACCTCGCCGATGCCGCACTCGTGGAACAGCAGGACGTCAATCTGGGCGGAGCAGGCGAATGGCGCAGAGCTCATCTCTCCCAAGCGTCATGGAATTTCTTCTCGCTGCTTGGCACGCAGCCGGTACTGGGACGCGGGTTCGCACCCGGGGAAGATGTGGCAGGGCGCAACGCAGTCGCGGTTATTGGTTACGGACTCTGGCACCAACTTTTTGGAGGCGACCGCAGAGCCCTGGGTTCCACCATCCGAACAGACGGAATCCCTCTCACCATCATTGGCGTTGCACCGCCGGGGTTCGACTATCCAGGAAAAGCGGTTCTTTGGAGGGCCGCAAACTTCACTCGAGGCAACAACGGCTGGGAAACAATCGGGCGGCTGAAACCAGGTATCACGTGGCCGCAAGCGCGCGCGGCCTTCGCCGCCGAAGCCGATCGCCTCTGGCCCAACCGGACCCATCTTCAGAGGATCAAGTACCCGTCGACCATGACCGGGCTCAGAGACGAACTTGCAGGACCCACAAAGAATGCCTCGCTGGTGTTGATGGCCTGCGTGGTGCTGATCCTGCTCATTGCTTGCACAAACGTCGCGAACCTGTTGATGGGCCGCACCGCCGACCGTACGACTGAGCTTTCCATACGCTCGGCACTGGGGGCAAGCCGGGCGCGGATCTTGCAACAGCTACTGACCGAATGCGTGTTGCTGTCTCTGGCTGCCTGCACCGCCGGCCTTCTCGTCGCCTTCTGGAGTGCTTCCATCGCCGCAAAGCTGCAGCCCGCCCCCCTTGCCACACAGGCTTACTCCATTCTGGATAGCCGCGTGCTGTGTTTTGCCATCGCCGCGTCGGTTCTCAGCGGGTTGCTTTTCGGTGTCTTACCGTCGTTATATGCCAGCCGCGTTCACACGTTCGGAACCCGCGGCTCGAGCGATAACCGAGGCTCGAGGCTCATTCGCGAAGCGTTGGTCGCGGCGCAGGTGATGCTCACGATCGTCCTGCTGGCGGGTTCGATTTCGGTCGGCCGCGCGTTTGTGAATCTCATGCGGATCGATCGCGGATTCGACTGGCGCGGAGTCGTCACCGTGAACGTATCGCTGGACGGAACGACTCGTCAAACCGATCAGCGGCGCCTGGGCTATTTCCAGGAAGCGCTGGCGCAAATCCGGCGCCTCCCTGGAGTGCGCAGCGCCAGCTCAACCGAATTCCTTCCGATCTATGCCACTGGCTTCATCGGAGGACCATTGGGGATAAATGGCCGCCGTACCAAGGAGAATTCGATGATCGTTCCGGTATTCCCGGATTATTTCCGGACCATGGGCGGACGCATTCTGCAGGGCCGCGAATTCACCGGCGCGGAAGTACAGGGCGACGCCAGAGTGGCTGTCGTCAATGAGCTGATTGCGAGCGAATTCGGGTCGGCCGCCGATGGCGTGGGCCGCGAAGTGACGATAGACAACGATCCTCCCTTGAGAATCATCGGCGTCGTCAAAGGGATGGACTATATGACTGACGGGGCAAACTCCTATCAGATCTTTGTTCCCGCTCACTCGCCTGGCGGCTTTTTCTCGACCTTCGTCGCGCGCGTGGATGGACGCGCCGGAGACCGCCTCCCGATGATTCGCGATGCCATCCAATCGGTCGACCCCCAGGTCCCGGTGTTCGGCGTAAAAACGATGGAGCAGCGGCTGAATGACGCCCTCGCCCGGCCGCAATTTTATAAGACGGCGATCCTTTGCTTCGCCGCCTTCGCGCTGCTGCTCGCCGTCATCGGCATCTATGGCATTGTTTCCTACACGGTTGCCCAGAGGCGCCATGAAATGGGCGTCCGGATGGCTCTCGGCACGACGCCCGCCCGACTCCGCATCGCGCTGCTGCGGCAAGGCATGATCACGATTGCCGCAGGGGCTATTCCTGGAATCGCCGGAGCCGTGTTCAGCGGACGGATGCTCGAGAGCCTGGTCGACGGCGCGAAGTCCGTGAACCTCGCGGCATACGCGGCGTCTGTTCTGGCCATCGCCTTGATCGCATCGATAGGCATCTGGGCGGCCACGCGCCCCGTTGCCCGCCTCGACATCGTGGAGATTCTGCGAAGCGAATAGTGAGAATAGGCATTCGTGCCTGTAACTGCGCAGGCCTGGAGGCCTACTCCACCGCACCGAGCAGCCTAAGGTAGATTGACGAATAGTCGCTTAGTCATGTGGTTAAGAGAGATCTGGCGCTACCCCGTGAAATCAATGGCCGGCGAATCATTAGAACCGCCGACTTCGAAGTCCGGCGTGGCGGGCGATCGCATCATACAAGTCCGGAACGCAACCGGACGAATCATGACAGCGCGGACACGGCCATTGCTTCTTCGCCATCGCGCGAAACTCCGTTTCGGAAATCAAGTCGTGGTCGACGGGCGACCTTGGAACGCCGAGGATGAAACCCGCGATGTGGAAGCCGCAGCGGGAGCAGGAACCCGGCTGGTCGAGAGCGATGCGGAAGACCGGTTCGACGTTCTGCCGTTGTTGATAGCAACTGATGGAATGCTCACAGCCGTTGTTGCAGATCCGTCAGGCGGTAATCGGGATGGAAGACCTGCGCAGCCGTTGCATCATGACAACGTTCGATCCTGATTCCGGTCAGCAAGACCTGACCGTATTAAGACGAGTGCAAGAGGAATTCAACGGCCGCCTCGGGCTCAATAGCTACGTTGTCGCGCCAGGCCGAATTTCTGTCGGCGACGAAGTGGTGTTGACTCGGTAACCCACAGGCCCGGAGGACAATTCCACGCCCTACGCTGGAACCTCGCCACCATGTGGGCCGAAGAAAACAACCCACACTGCGAGGTCGCCGGTGAAGTCCTCGAAACGATGCTCGGTTCCGGCAGCCACGAATAAAAGGTCGCCTGGCGCGAATGAGTCTCTCTGGCCGTCGTGAAACAGGACGCCTCGGCCGCGGATGATCACGTAGACCTCGTCCTGCGCGTGCGGAGTCAGTTGACTTGGAGGTACTTTGGGCGCGAGCGAGAGCTTTACGTCAAGTGTGCCGCGCTGCAAAAGGCTGACCGAGTGCTCGCCGCGGGGCCCGGGATGCCGCCCTGAACCGCGGCCAGACGTATCACGTGGCTGCGCCCTGGATTGCTCATGCTTTACTCCTTGTGCCGCCCAGCCTCAGGAATTTTAAGGGTCAATTCATTAATATAGGCCAAACGAAGAAAAAATCCCTGCGCGAACTGCGCGGACACCCTGCGCTACAATTCTGCGGAGGGCTTGGGCGCTTGGATAGATATCTGGTGGTGCTCGCGGGAGCTGGGCTCGGAGGGTTGGCGCGCTACGTCGCGGGCACGTGGATCATGGCAAAATACGGGGGCCGTTTTCCGCTCGGTACATTCATCATCAACGTCACAGGCTCATTCTTCATCGGCGTTCTGATGACGTTATTCGCAGAGCGGCTGCAGCCGCATCCGAACTGGCGTCTATTCCTGGTGGTGGGGATTCTCGGCGGATATACAACATTTTCCAGCTTCGAGTATGAAACGTATGAGGCCGTTCGCGGCGGCGAGCGCTGGATGGGTATGCTTTACGTGACAGGCAGTGTGGCGCTCGGCTATCTCGGTGTATGGCTGGGGTCGTTACTCACAGCACGCCGGTGGCAGTAGAGGAAGCGGAATGCTGACCAAAGGTCCCGCGAAGAAGGTCACTATCTTCATTAATGAAGACACGCAGCACCACATGACCGTGCTTCACGATTCGATCATGACCTTTCTTATGCACAAGGGAGTCTGCGGCGCCACTGCCACCCGCGCTTTCTCCGGATTCGGCTCACATCACATGCTGCACACGCCCAAAGTCGAGGTGTTAGCCCAACACCTGCCGATTCGCATCGAGTTTGTTGAGACGCCCGAGAAGGTCGAGGAGGTCCTGCCTACTCTGTACGAAATGGTTTCCGACGGGATGATCGAGGTGCAGGACACTACGGTCGTCAAGCTCACGCAGAAGACAACCCGGCCGGAGCCGAAGTTCCCGCAGCAACGCAAGGAGGAAGGCCGGGCCAAGCTTCTCCGCGTGTTTATCGGGGAGGCAGACAAGTGGCATGATGAGCCTCTCTATGATGCCATCGTGAAGAAGCTTCGCATGATGGATATCGCGGGCGCCACGGTATCTCGCGGCATTCTGGGATATGGCGCCAAGGGCCACGAGCACAAAAAGAGCTTTTTCCACATTTCCCGCGACATGCCGATTATCCTGGCGGTAGTAGACAGCCCGGAAAAAATCACGGCCGCCGCCGAAGCGATTGAGGGCATGCTGGAGGATGGTCTGATTGTGATCTCCGACGCCGATGTTGTGCGTCTGGTTCGCAGTCAAACGATGCCGGAGGGGTCCGATGAGACAAGTTCTACCCGGTAAGATCCTGCGCATTCACATTTCGGAATCCGATCGCCATCAAGGCAAGCCGCTATACGAGGCGATCGTGGCGAAATGCCGGGAGCTAAAAATTGCGGGCGCGACAGTCTTCCTTGGATTGGAAGGCTACGGGGAAACGGCCGAGATGCACAGGGCACATCTGGTCCACAGCGACCGCCCGATCGTAATCACAATCGTCGATACGGCGGAAAATATAGAGCGGCTCGTTCCCGTCGTTGCGGAAATGATGGAAACCGGCTTAATGGCGTCATCGGAAGTCCAGATGATCCGCGTGGAGAAGGCACAATTGTAGCTTTTTCGACGAGTCCGCTAACAGGCCCGCAGCAGCGTTGTGTCAAACTAAACCTCAGTGGAAGAAGAGGTCCTCGCAAAAGCTTACGACTCCCGTTTGATGCGGCGGCTGCTGGGGTATTTGCGTCCCTATGCGGGCTACATTGCGTTGTCGCTGGCGTTTTTATTGGTCTACTCGGCGCTCCAGGTGTGCGGGCCGCTTTTGACGAAAGTCGCGATCGATCGCTATCTCGCGCCGTCCGCGAAGCCGTTTGCAACGCCCATCGATCGGTATTTATCCGCGGACCGCTGGATCGGCCTCAGCGAAGTATCGCTGATTTATCTCGTTGTGCTGATAGGCGGCTTTATTTCCGCGTTTGGCCAGGCGTACATCATGCAGTACACCGGTCAGCGGGCCATGTTCGATCTGCGGCGCGAGCTGATGGGCCATCTGCAGCGCCTCGACATCGCGTTTTACGATCACAATCCGATCGGCCGCCTGGTCACGCGTGTCACCACCGACGTCGAAGTGCTGAACGAGTTGTTCGCCTCGGGTCTGGTCACGATCCTGGGCGATGTCCTCACGCTCGGTTTCATCATCGCCATCATGTTCCAGCTCAGCCCGGCGCTCACTGGTATCATGCTAGCGGTGATGCCGTTCGTCATTTTGACGACGGTGGTGTTCCGGCGCACAGTAGCGACGAGTTACCGGCGCATCCGCATCGCTATCGCGCGGATCAACGCCTATTTGCAGGAACACATCGTCGGTATGATCGTGCTGCAACTTTTCAACCGCGAGCGCAAAAGCCGCGAAGAGTTCGACCGGATCAACCGGCAGCATATGGATGCCTACAAGGACACCATCATTGCGTACGGCTGGTTCTATCCGATCGTGGAGTTCCTGTCGATGCTGGCTCTCGCGGCCATCATTGCGAAAGGCGGCCGGCAAGTCGAGATCGGCGCATTGAAAATCGGCACGGTGGTTGCATTCCTTCAATACGCGCAGCGTATCTTTCGGCCGATCCAGGACTTGAGCGAAAAATACAACATTTTGCAATCGGCTATGGCTTCTTCCGAACGCGTGTTTAAGCTGCTCGACACACCCGCTGAGATTGTGGCGCCGCCCGTGACCCAACAGGTGCCTGTGTCGGGAGCATCGATCGAGTTCGACCATGTCTGGTTCGCGTACAAGGACGAGGACTGGGTTCTGCGCGACGTGAGTTTCCGCATCGCGCCCGGCGAGACCGTTGCTATTGTGGGTCACACCGGGGCGGGGAAGACCACCATGATCAGCCTGCTGCTCCGGTTTTATGATGTGCAACGCGGGGCCATTCGGGTTGGCGGCGTCGATATTCGCGAGATGGATCCGCTCGAGCTCCGGCGGCATTTCGGAGTGGTGCTTCAGGATCCTTATTTGTTCAGCGGGACAATCGACGATAACATCCGGCTGGGGACCGGCGGCATCACCCGGGACGACGTAGAAGAGGCTGCCGAGCAAGTCAACCTGATGGATTTCATCCGCTCGCTGCCCGATGGTTTTGAGCAATCTATCCGGGAGCGCGGCAGCTCGCTCTCAACCGGACAGAAACAGCTGGTCAGCTTTGCCCGTGCTCTGGCGCACCGGCCGCGGTTCCTCATTCTGGACGAAGCCACGTCCAGCGTCGATACAGACACGGAATTCCGCGTGCGCGATGCGTTGACGAAAATGGTCGAAGGGCGAACTTCCATCATTATTGCGCACCGGCTCTCTACCATCCAGCGCGCCGATAGAATTCTGGTGATGCATAAAGGCCAGCTGCGCGAATCGGGCAATCATCAGGAACTGCTGGCAATGCGTGGAATTTATTGGAAGCTTTACCAGCTGCAGTATAAGGACCAGGAACGGCAGGCTGGAATGCTGGAACCTCTCCGGCCGCATGCCGAAGAAGGGGTCGCCAACCCGTAATCTCCGCGGCGGCGATACAATTTGTCCATGTGGAATGACCTCCGCTTTGGACTGAGAACTCTGCGCCGCAGCCCCCTGTTCACGATCGTTGCGGTACTGTCGCTGGCATTAGGCATAGGCGCTAACACCGCAATCTTTTCTCTGCTCAATCAGGTCATGCTGCGCATGCTGCCGGTCGCGGAGCCGGAACGTTTGGCCGTGTTTCACACCGAAGGACAGCGCAACGGTTGGAGTTCGAGCGACAACGGCGAGGCCGTCTTCTCTTATCCCATGTACAAAGATCTGCGCGACCGTAACCAGGTCTTCAGCGGCGTGATTGCGCGGTCGAGCGCAGCAGTCACGATTCTTTACCACGGCCAGTCCGAACGGGCCAGCGCCGAGCTGGTCTCCGGTAACTTTTTTGACGTGCTGGGAGTGAAGGCCGCCATGGGGCGCGCGCTGGTTCAGGATGACGATAGCGCACCCGGTGCGCACCCCGTGGTGATGTTGACGCACGGATATTGGAAGCGTCGATTTGGCGCGAATGCCGGCATTCTGAATCAGACGGTAAACCTGAACGGCCATCCCATGACGATCGTTGGGGTGGCGCCCGCGGGCTTTCACGGAGTGCACAGCGGCCAGACGCCAGACGTGTTGGTTCCCATCGCAATGAAGCGCGAAATTACGCCGACAGTGGACGGTCTCAACGATCGCGAGTTCAGATGGCTCAACGTTTTCGGGCGGTTGAAACCCGCCATTTCGTTGCAGCAGGCACAGGTTGCGATGCGCGTCCTCTACCGCAGTGTTTCGGAAGATGAGCTGGCTCAAATCAAAAACGTGCCGGCTGGACGCGCCAGGGAACGTCACCTCGCGCAGCAGCTCGAGCTCCGTCCGGCGGCGCAAGGCATAAACTCTCTGCGTAACGATTGGGAAATGCCGCTCATTGCACTCATGGCGATGGTCGGATTGGTCCTTTTGATTGCCTGTGCCAATGTCGCCAATCTGTTTTTGACTCGTGCCAGCGGGCGGCGAAAAGAAATTGCCATCCGGCTGGCCATTGGGGCAGGCCGCGGCGCGATCATCAGGCAGGTAATTGTAGAGTCGCTTCTGGTATCCGTAGCCGGCGGCCTTGTAGGTTTGCCCATCGCGCAGTGGACCACCGAACTGCTGCTTCGTTCTCTTCCCGCCGATGCCATGGGCGGATGGCTCTCAGCCGGTCTCGATCTGCGGCTGCTGGGATTCAGCCTGGCGGTTTCCGTCGGCGCCGGACTTATATTTGGGCTCGTCCCTGCCGTTCATTCCGCCGCCTCCGATGTTGCACCCACGTTGAAAGATCAAAACGCCAACTCCACTTCCAGTGGAGGGCAGGCAAATTTCCGCCGGGCCTTCATGGTGGCGCAGGTCGCGCTGTCGCTCCTGCTTCTGGTAGGCGCCGGATTATTCGCGCGCAGCCTGTTCAACCTGATGACGTACGATCCCGGCTTCCGCATGGCACGGCTGCTGAAATTCTCAGTAGACCCGAGCTTGAACGGATATGATGCGCAACGCGGCTGGGCTTTCTATCGCGACTTGCAGCTCCGCCTCGCGGCACTGAATGGTGTCAGTTCGGCCGGTGGCGCCAGTCTCGGACCGTTCGGAGGGGGCGGCCGCAGCGGAAACATCACCGTGGAAGGTTATCATGCCAGGGAAGAGGAGGAAGCGGGCGCGTCGCAGGACGGCATCACCCCGGATTACTTTCGAACCATGGGCATCCCGCTGATTGCTGGCCGCGAATTCACGGATCGCGATGCGGCGGGTGCGCCCAAAGTCGTGATCGTTAATGAAACATTTGCCAAACTCTACGCGCGCGGACAAAATCTTATTGGAAAGCACCTGGCGTTTGGATCCGGGAACAAAGTCGTGCTCGACCGCGAGATCGTGGGCGTAGTGCGCGATAGCAAGTATGGAGGACTGCGGGAAAAAGTTAGCCCCTTTATCTACTTTCCCTATGGTCAGGATGCCCGCCTCGAGCGCATGACCTTTTTCGCCCGCGCACGGCGCAATGAAGCGGATCTCGGGCCGGAAATTCGCAGGCTGGTGCGCGGCATGGATGCGAATCTACCAGTGTTCGGCATGACGTCCATGGAAGTGCAGATCGAGGATTCGATTTACCGCGATCGTCTGGTTGCTATCCTGTCCAGCGCATTCGGACTTCTGGCGACGCTGCTCGCGGCCATCGGTCTCTATGGGGTTGTAGCGTACAACGTAGCGCGGCGGACGGCTGAGATCGGAATCCGCATCGCGCTCGGGGCGATACCGGCAGACGTTTTACGCCTGGTCATGAGAGAAGTGGGCGTGCTGGTCGTCGCCGGCGCCGCTATTGGCGTGGCGGCCGCGGTGACGCTGAGCCGGTTAGTGGAGTCGCAGTTATTCGGGATCAAGGCGCACGATCCAATTGTTTTCGCCGGAGCAACCCTTTCACTTGCGATCGTGGCTCTGACGGCGGGATATATTCCGGCTCGCCGGGCCTCGCGGATCGATCCGATAAAAGCTTTACGCTACGAGTGAATTCCAAAGCCACTTACCCACGCACGCGGCTCGGTTAGCCTGTCGAAGTGCGATCAAATACGTTTTAATTTGTAGCGCGGGGCCACGCGGTTTATGCGGGGACCCGCGGCTTTTTGATCATCATGAGCAAAGTGCCGCAGGTCTTCCGCAACCCCGGCGGCAGCCCTGCGCTACTAAAGTCCTATCCGTTCGTCCCGTGGATTTTTTCACAGATCCGTCAGTGAGCGGGGTTTAGGGACTTGCTACGAATCCGCCGTTTTATTCCGGTACGCTTCATCCAGAATCTCGACCACATGCATGACGCGCTGCCCGTGGCCGTGGAGCCGCACGCCCGCTTCGAGCTGCAGCATGCATCCCGGATTCGCCGTCGCGATGACCCCGGCGCCTGTCGCGTTTACACTGTGCATTTTCTTATCGAGCACCGCCATGGCCATCTCGTTCTCGATCACGTTATAGATTCCGGCGCTGCCGCAGCAAAGATCCGACAGCGGCATTTCGCGAAATTCCAGACCCGGTACCGCTGCAAGCAAGCGGCGCGGAGCCGTGCGGATCTTTTGTCCATGGGCCAGGTGACAGGAATCCTGATACGTCACGGTAAGAGGGACCGGCTGCATGTCACGGTTCAGCTCAATCGAAGCGAGAAACTCGTTCACATCTTTCATAAGCGCGCTGAAACGCTGCGCTTTTTCGCAGTAATCGGGATCGTGCTCGAGCAGCTCGTGATACTCCTTCAGGGTAGACCCGCAGCCCGCCGCATTCGTGATGATGGCGTCGAAGCTCCCGCCGAGAACGGCATCGATATTCGCGCGGGCCAGTTTGCGCGCCTCACTGCGCATCCCCGCGTGGACGTGCAGGGCGCCGCAGCAACCCTGTCCGCCTGGCACCACCACTTCGCACCCGTTTTTCTGCAGGACGCGAACGGTCGCCTCATTCAGCCGTGCGAATGACACATTGGCGATGCAACCTGCCATGAGAGCGACACGGTAACGTCGTTCTCCTTCGGCTGGAAAGGTTTTGCCAATCTGATTGAAAAAGAATGGCGGCTCCGCGGGCGGCGCAAGCTGCTCGAGACGTCCAAGTTTGCCGAGCAGCTTCCATAAGCCCGATCCGCGCACCAGCTTTTGCATCCCGCTCGCTTGATATAAGTACGCGGCGGTCCCCGCGGTGGTCATCATGCGAGGCGATTGCAGCAGCTTCTCGAAAATAAAGGTTTTCACGATGCGCGCGAAAAACGGCTGGGGCACTCGATTGTGAATTTCCGCGCGCGCCGCCTCCACCAGACGCCCATACTGCACACCCGAAGGGCAAGCACTCTCGCACGCGCGGCAGGCCAGGCATAACTCGATGTGCTCGATATACGACGGGCTCACTGGAGCGCCATTGGCCACTTGCACCATCTGGTAGATGCGCCCGCGCGGCGAATCCATTTCGACGCCCAGCTCGCGATAGGTAGGGCACGCGTTCAGACAGAGGCCGCAATGTACGCAGCGGTCGAGATCCGCCTGTTGCGGGCGGTCAAAGGAGACGAAAGAGTCGGCCACGGTTTAAAAGACGATTTGGATCAAACATGTGCTTGATCTTCTCCATCATCTCAAAATCGCTGCCTGGGGAGGGCCAGAGGTCGAGTTTGGGGCGATCTTCATCCGGCGCAAATTCAATTACGGCTTTCCAGCCGCGGCTTGTTGCGGAAGTCATCCAGCGTGCCGCGGTGTCAGACCTGTTGAAATACCCGTAACAGACGCCGGATCCTGCGCGAGCGATGGCCGCGGTCGGAAATGAGGCCATAACCTCTTTCACTTGCGCCAGTGGGCACGACACGCGCACGATCGCTCCGTGCGCAAATTTTTCGAGGAAATGCGGCGTATACTCCTGCACCTGCCGCCAGAAGCGCGCTTGCTGCACATTTTCCAGAACGATGGCGTCGCCAGCCGTAAATTCGCGGCGGCATCGGTGGATCACGGCTGCATTTCCGCCCACCTGCACGGCGAGCAAATGGCATTTGTGGCCAAGCTGTCCCGCCGCAAGCGGGTTCAGAAGATCGATCGCGGCCGGCGCCATCACGCCTTTCAGTATCCGATCCCGCGCCGCAATAGCCTCGTCCAGCGTTTCAAATGAAAGAAGAAAACTGGCTTCCTCGGCCGGTTTGGGCAGCAGTTTGAAGTTGACGACGGCGATGGCAGCCAAGGTGCCGAACGAGCCGATCATGATCTTGCCCATATCCAGACCGGCGACATTTTTTACGACCATCCCGCCGGATTGTATGAGCTTACCCTCCAGTGTTGCGAACTTCATGCCAATCACCAGATCGCGCGCGGCGCCATAGAGCCGGCGGCGAGGTCCGCTGCTATTCGATGCTACAATGCCGCCGATGGTGGCGTTGTTGGCGAACGGTGGGTCGAGCGGAATCATCTGCCGGTTCTGCGCCAGCACGTTAGATAAGTCGGCGTAACGCATGCCCGCTTCGACGCTGATGGTCAAATCGCGCGGTTCGTATTGGAGCACGCGGCCCAGAGCGGTGGTGCCGATGGCGACCTCGGCAGGTTCAATTGGACCGGCCATCAGGTGCTTCGAGAAGGCTCCGCCCAGGGTGATGGTTTGTTTCTTTGCCGCCGCCGAGGCCAGCAAATCCGCAAGTTCGGCAGGGCTGCGCGGCAGAGAGGGTGCAGATCGCAGCGGCGCGCGTGCTGACTTTTCGGGCAAGCCACTACTTTACGCCGTGCGGCCGCATTGCGCAAAATCGGGAGTCAGTTCGAAGTTTGTGGATGAACTTTTTGCGAGCGTCCCGCGTACTAATCTGAGGAAGGGACTTACATGTTCTGCACACGTTGTGGGCTTCAAATGGGTGACGATGCCGCATTCTGCTCGCGTTGCGGCCAGCCAACCGGCGCTCCGCCGGCTATACGGATAGAGCCGCCGAGACGGCTAAGCCGCCCCATGCACGACAAAAAGATCGCGGGGGTGTGCGCAGGATTTGCACGGTATGCCGGCATGGATGTGACATTGACGCGTGTCCTTTGGCTCATCGTCGCGTTCTGTACCGGCGGCATCGGCTTTATCGCTTATATCGTCGCCTGGATCGTCATGCCCAGGGACGAACCGGCGATAACGACGTTCGCATCGGCACAGACCACGACTTGAGTACCGGCTCGCCCGCCGCTCAGAAGCCCCAACGCGTAGCCGAAAATCTGGCTACACTGAGGGACTATGTCCACAAATCCCGTTGCGCGGGAAATCAAGACGGACTCCGCTCCGTGGCACAAATCACTCAACGGCTATCACTGGTGGGTGTTGATCGTAGCCTCGCTGGGGTGGCTTTTCGACACCATGGACCAGCGGATCTTCGTCCTGGCGCGCGGACCCGCGATGAATGCCCTTATGCCGGCGGGCACTCCCGCGGCCGAGATCACGTTCTATAGCACGATCGCCACCTCCGTTTTTATGGTGGGTTGGGCGGCGGGCGGGCTCTTCTTCGGGATCATGGGTGATCGCTGGGGCCGCGCGAAAACCATGATGCTCACCATCCTGGTGTATTCGTGTTTCACCGGCCTTTCGGCGGTTTCGCAAAACCAGTGGGATTTCATGTTGTACCGCTTTCTCACCGGTCTGGGCGTAGGAGGCGAGTTCGCGGCAGGAGTGACGCTGGTCGCGGAGGTCATGCCTGTTCAGGCGCGCGCTCATGCATTGGGTTTGTTGCAGGCTTTCTCGGCGATCGGCAACGTCATCGGTTCGGCCATCAGCTTCATTGTGCTGCCGCTCGGTTGGCGTTGGATGTTCACCGTGGGAATCATGCCGGCGCTACTCGTAGTTCTGGTCTTCCGCAAAATGAAAGAGCCGGAGACCTGGCAGCGCATTCGGGATTCGGTCACGCAAGGCGGCGATCGCAAGCAGCTTGGGTCCATTGCAGATCTTTGGAGTAATGCCCGCTGGCGCAAGAACACCATTGTGGGGCTGCTGCTGGCGATCTCCGGGGTGATCGGGCTTTGGGGCATCGGCTTCTGGACACCCGAGCTGATTCGCGAGGCGCTGAAAGCCGAGCCGCTGAGCACGCGAAATTGGTACGTCAGTATGGGGACGCTGCTGCAGGACGTCGGCGCGTTCCTGGGAATCTACACGTTCACCATGGTGACGGCCAGGATCGGACGGCGCCCGGCATTTATCATTTCGTTTTTGCTGGCGCTCGGGGCCACGGTGATGACGTTCGGCTTTCTACATAAGGCGTCCGAAATCCTCTGGATGTTGCCGATCATGGG
>Ga0070681_10001712_pt1 | contig 19633 bp, 19 predicted proteins | sample KBSC83BmetaG_FD_65650 | JGI IMG/M metagenome (GOLD analysis project Ga0070681, IMG submission 65650) | Corn rhizosphere microbial communities from Kellogg Biological Station, Michigan, USA - KBS C8-3B metaG | ecosystem: Host-associated > Plants > Roots > Rhizosphere | place: USA: Michigan... | reverse complement strand
CCGAGCTGGGTCATCGTTGCCGGCTATGCGAGCGGCGGGCTCGTGCGGGGCATGCTGGTGGGAGTCGCCGTATCGGCCGTTTCCCTGATCTTCACCCACCTGCCGGTGCAGCATCCGTTGATCGTCGTCGCCGCCGTGCTGCTGACGTCCGTGACGTTCGCGCTCGGCGGACTGCTGAATGCGCTGTTCGCCAAGAATTTCGACCAGGTGAACTGGATTCCCACCTTCGTGCTGACGCCGCTGAACTATTTCGGCGGTGTGTTCTACTCGATCACGATGCTGCCGCAGTGGGCGCAGCATGTGTCCTACGTCAATCCGATCCTGTACATGGTCAATGCCTTTCGCTTCGGCTTCCTGGGCACCTCGGACGTGAACATCGAGGTCGCGTTTCTGTTGATGCTGGCCGCGGCCATGGCGCTCTTCACGACCGCTGTCGTCCTGATGGATCGGGGATCCGGGATCCGCGATTGAAGCCGGCCGTCGCTCTGGTGAGCGCGCGGCGCGCCCGTGGCCTCGATGAAGACGAGGCACCGCTGTTGGCGGCCCTGCGCGCATCCGGTGCTCGAGTCGATGTCGCAGATTGGGACGATCCGGGCGTGGATTGGGGATCGTATGCGCTCGCAGTGCTGCGTTCGACCTGGGACTACATCGATCACCTGGGCGAATTTCTCGCTTGGGCGGACCGCGTCGCAACGCTCACCGCGCTGAGCAATTCCGCCGGCGTCGTACGTTGGAATACCGACAAGCACTATCTGTCCGAGCTCGCGCGTGCGGGTGTTCCGACAGTCCCGAGTCGCTTCATCGAGCCAGGGCAGAGTGTAGCGATCGGAGTGGAGCAGTTCGTGTCGGAGTTGGCCGAGGCGGAGTTCGTGGTCAAACCCGCGGTGGGCGCCGGCTCGCGCGATACCTACAGGTTCAGGCGACAGACGCTCGGCGCCGCTACCGCCCACGCGCACCAACTCCTCGCGGCCAACCGCAGTGCCTTGCTGCAACCCTATCTGGACCGCGTGGACGAGTCCGGGGAGACGTCCCTGATCTTTTACGCCGGGGAGTTTGACCATGCGATTCGCAAGGGACCCATGCTGCCGCGACCGCGGGACGCGGAAAGCGGCCCGCCGGCAGTGACGGGGACGAGCTCGTCCCTGTTCGTCCCTGAGCGCATCACGCCCCGTATCCCACAGGAGGACGAACTGGGGGTTGCGGCGAAGGCGTTGGCTGCGGTGCCCCACGGGGACCTGCTGTACGCCCGGGTCGACCTGATCCGGGACGCGGCGGGAGCCCCTGTTCTGCTCGAGCTCGAGCTTACGGAGCCGTCCCTGTTCTTTGCCCACTCACCGGGGTCGGCTGAACGCTTTGGAAAGGTGATTTTGACCCATGCTTTCAAGACGTAACGGGAGGTTTTGAAAGAAAACTTTCATGTCAGTGTCACGCAGTTGACGCGCTCCGGGTCGACGCTATCACGCTAGGACTGTGTGTAGGTGCCGATGCCATGAAACCCGGGTTGAGCGCGCTCATGGCCCGCGTCGATGCGGCTGAGTACGGAATCTGCCGGACCTTGAATCGGGGCGCCTCCTTCGCCATCCCCCGGACCGTCTTTCGCGTCGCCAGCCGCCTCGGCGACGGTGTGATCTGGTACGTCCTCATCCTGTCCCTGCCGCTGCTGTTCGGCGCCACCGCCGTCCGCCCGGCCATCGTCATGGCGCTGACCGGGATTGCCGGTGTCGCGCTGTACAAAGTGCTGAAGCGCGTCTTCGTGCGCGAGCGACCGTTCATCACCCACTCGGCAATCGACCTGGCGGCGGCGCCGCTGGATCGTTACAGCTTTCCGTCGGGTCATACGCTGCACGCCGTGTCCTTCGCATGGCAGTTGACCGCTCACTTTCCCGAGCTCGGATGGTTCGTCGTCCCGCTTGCGTGCCTGATCGCGGGGTCGCGCGTGGTTCTCGGGTTGCACTACCCCACCGACGTGATTGCCGGTGCGGCTGTTGGCGCTTTGCTCGCCGCTCTGGGATTGTCCGTTTAAGCCTTGCGCGTACTTTTCATTTCGGACGTCTACTTCCCGCGGGTCAACGGGGTCTCCACGTCGATTCGAACTTTTCGCGAAGACCTCGGGAATTGCGGCGTCGACACGCTTCTGGTGGCGCCCGACTATGTTGGGCCGCCGGGGCCGGAGGCCGACATCGTCCGCGTGCCTTCCGCTCGTGTCCCGGGCGATCCGGAAGACCGCCGCATGCGTTGGGGGCAACTGAATCGCGTGCTCGAGAGCGACAGGCTCAAGGACGTGGAGCTGCTCCACATCCACACGCCCTTCATTGCTCACTACGCGGGCGTGCGCTTCGCAAAGAGGATGAACATCCCGTGCGTTGCGACCTATCACACGTTCTTCGAAGAGTATCTGCACCACTACGTCCCGGTGCTGCCACGCCTCCTCGGTAAGTCGCTCGCGAGAGCATTCACACGCTCGCAGTGTGCGGACGTGCAGGGGCTCATCGCTCCGTCCGATCCGATGCGCGACATCCTTCTGGACTATGGGGTCTCGACGCCGATTCACGTCCTTCCTACTGGATTGCCTGCCGATCGCTTCCGGCAGGGAGACGGCGCGCGCTTTCGGGCCCAAGCGGGGTTGCCGGCCGATCGTCCGTTGCTGACTTACATCGGCCGCGTAGCGCACGAGAAGAACATTGAATTCCTCATCCGCGTGTTTGCCTCGGTACGCCGCACGGTTCCGGGCGCCATGCTCGTCATTGCCGGCGAAGGGCCTGCACGCGAATCCCTCAAGCACTCCGTTCAGCGGCTTGGCTTGGAGCACGACGTTCACTTTGTCGGCTACCTGGATCGCCACGGCGCTTTGCTCGACTGCTACGCCGCCGCCAATGTGTTCGTGTTTGCCTCGCGCACAGAGACGCAGGGCCTGGTCTTGCTCGAGGCGATGGCGCAAGGGGCTCCGGTGGTGTCGACGGCGGAGCTGGGTACCCGTTCGATTCTGAAACCCGGCTGCGGCGCGTTGATCGCGCCCGAGGATGAGGGCGTATTCAGCGCTACGGTGACCCGAGTGCTGCAGAACGTAAGCCTCCAGAACGAGCTGTCCGAGGCGGGCCGCGGTTACGCGCGCAACTGGTCGTCTGCGGTAATGGCGCGGCGATTGTCAGATCTCTACAGTGCCTTGCGGGCTGACTGGCCAGGCTCGCGCGCCCCCCCCGGCGCGCGCGAGGCCGTCCGTGAGGCAGGGGCGCGCACAGCTCCCTGACGCGTTCGGCGCTTGAATTAGCGGGTTTCCACGCCCGTCGCGTGACCGCGACAACGTCCCATGCTCGCGGCGTTCTGCGCTACACTTTGGCTCCAACGGGTTTCCAGTTTGCAGGTGTTGGAGCGGAGCATGGGGGCGAAGCGCGCGCTCATCGTCGATGACTCCCGGTCGGCTCGGTTGTTTCTGGCTCGCATGCTGGAAAAGTACGAGATCGACGTCGACAGCGCGGAAACGGCCGAGGCGGCGATCGAGTACCTCGCCAGCCACCGCCCCGATGTCATCTTCATGGATCACATGATGCCGGGCATGGACGGCTTCCAGGCCGTTCAGGCGATCAAGAACAATCCGCGAACCGCCACGATCCCGATCATGATGTACACCTCCCAGGAAGGAGAGCTGTACCTGGGCCAGGCGCGTGCCCTGGGCGCCGTCGGCGTTCTGCCGAAGCAGATCAAGCCGACCGACGTCTCCAAGGTGCTCTACCAGCTGCACCTGGTGCCTGACCGCCGAACGGGGGAGCAGACGACGTTCAAGCCTGTAGCCGTTGCGGTGCACGATGGACCCACGGAGGACCAAGTCCCGGCCGCCGCCGCGCCGGGTCCACGAGTGCTGACCGAGACGTCCCTCCGAGAGCAGTTCGCGGAGCTTCGACGAGCTTTGGTCGCAGGCATCGATACGCAGACCGATCGCATTACTGCTGAGGTGCGCGCGTTGCTTCTGGAGGCTCTTCCGCCTCCTCCTGTCGATGCCGTCGTACATCGCACGCCCCAACGCCCGTGGGGTTGGATCGTTGCCAGCGTTGCACTCGCAATCGCGCTCGCCAGCACGGCACTGTGGTGGCGCGACCTGACGGTCCTCCGCTCAATGGCGAAAGATATGGAGCAGCTGCGAGCAGAAGTCGCGCGGCTCGCTTCGCCTCCCGCTCCGCGCGTCGGCGAGGTGTTGCCTCCCGCGACGGACGACGGTTCGACACCTAATGGAGTCGCTCCCGGCATCACTGCACCGGTGGCTGCCGCGCTGCCGGGCCAGCCCGCGGTCCTGCAATCGACTCGGCGTGCGGGATTGACCGCCGACGGCAAGCCGTTGGTCATCCCTGTCCCTTACGGCTCGGATGCGTTGGGAGGCGCCCGCCTGGACACGCTGCGGCAGATGCTCGACCGCTTGACGAAGCAGGGTGTCGGCGGGGTCGTGGATATCAAGACTTTCCCCGGCCGTTTCTGTCTGATGGGTAATCCTACGGACGGCTATTCGGTCGCGCCGGACGAGACGCTCGCCTCCAAGTGCGATCTGATGGGCAACCCTTCGGACGATGCGCTCTCGCCGGCACAAAGGACCCCCATCGCCTTTGCCAATCTGGCGGGCAGCGTGCGCAACGCGAGCCACGGCAATCTCGAGGTCCAGGTCGCCTCCGGCGATCCCGCTGTGACGGCGGCACCCTATCCCCAGGCATCGAGCGAGCTCACCGCAGGCGAATGGAACCGGGCCGCCGCTGCGAACAACCGGATCGAGATCCGCCTGCACTGACGTGCCTGCACCTTCTGAAGAATTCGAGCCACCGGGTTGGCTGCGAAACCGCCACGTGCAGTCGATGCTTGCGAGTATGTCAGTGCGGCGGGGCCCGATCGCGCGCCGCACGGGTCCCGTCGTTGCCGCCGAAAAACAGATGCTGCTCGATTGCGGCGAAGGTGTTCGGCTGCAGTGCTTTCGCTCTACACCGCCGGCGTGCTCGGGTATTCCAGCGGTGCTACTGCACGGTTGGGAAGGAAGTGCCGACAGTCTGTACGTCCTGTCGCTCGCTCAGCAGCTCTACGATCGTGGCTTCGATGTGATGCGCCTGAACTTGCGCGACCACGGCGGCACGCACCATCTCAATCGCGACCTCTTTCATTCCTGTCGCCTGCCCGAGGTGATCGGCGCGATGCGCAGCCTCCAGGCGCTGTTTCCCGGCAAGCGGATGTACCTCGTCGGGTTCTCATTGGGAGGCAACTTCCTGCTGCGTGTCGCCACCGACACGGCGGGCGACCCCGCGCTGCACATTGGAAAGGTCATCGCGGTCTCTCCCGTGCTCGATCCGGGCGCGACGCTGATCGCTCTGGAGCGCGGAATTCCAGGCTACCAGTTGTACTTCATCCGCAAGTGGATGAGCTCGCTGCTGAAGAAACAGGCCGCCTGGCCGTCGCACTACGACTTCGGCACGTTCGACAAGTTCACGAACCTGAGGCGCATGACGGGAGACCTGATCCGTCACTTCACGGAATTCCCGACGCTCGACGATTACCTCAACGGCTACTCGATCACCGGCGGCCGCCTCGACGGACTCGAGGTCCCGGCGACCATCATCACTTCACTGGACGATCCGATCATCCCCGCGCACAGCATCGAGAGTCTCGCGCATCCTCCCAGCCTGCAGCTGACCGTCACCCGCTATGGGGGCCACTGCGGCTTTCTGGAGCGTCTGGTGGGTCCTACCTGGGTGGAGCGACGGATCGTTTTCGAGCTGGAACAGGCCGTCGCGGGAGCGACCTAGGCCTTCCTGGCGGGGGGCTCCGGAAGCGGGTGCGTGACATCCATCAGGTCTGCGGGGGAGCCGGGTCTTGCGGCTGCCGCGTAGGCAAGCATTGCCTCGCTCAGCGTGCGAACGTGCCGTGTCGCCACGAAGTCGGCTCCCCGCTCTGCCAGTAGCAGAGCCTCCTGCAGCGCATCGACCTCATAGATCGCCCAGCGCCAAGGGCCTCTCGACAACGTGCCCGTTGCAGGCAGGAGCGCACGGTCGCAAAAGATGTACTCCGGCTGCAGAGCCTCGTACTTCAGCCGTGTGTGCTGGTCGTAGGCGGGCAGTACCCACGCGATCGGACATGCGGCGTGGGTTCGCGCCGAGTGCACGGTGGCCAGATCTGCCGAAGCCAGAATGCAGCGCGAGCGAAACGGTTTCACCGTCTGCATCACGCGCGCAATCACTTGCTCGTGGCCGAAACGCACGACGCTTTGACGCCCCACGACGACAAATACGGTGATCTCCGGGCGACCTGCGAGCAGAGCGAGCGCGTTGCCCAGCCTCACCATGCGGGTCCCGCGAAACCGGTCGCCGAACCGCTCGGGCTCGCCCGCCTCCATCTGCTCCAGATCGGCTGCGGTTGCCGTTGCAGCCCCGTGGCCGAAGCGGGACAGCTCCTGGTCGCGATACACGACGGGAGTCCCATCCGAAGACAGATGCACATCGATCTCGATGAAGCGCGCACCGAGGGCAAGGGCCGAGCGCAGCGCCGGTAGCGTGTTCTCAGGAAACTCGGCCGAGTTCCCGCGACGCGCGACGAGATGGAGCAGGCGCATGAGGTGCGGCGCTCAGCGGCCGGCGCCAACCGGCATGTGCGGTTGACGGCCGGCCGGCACGTCCTTACGTCCGTCGCTCGTCGAACCGTACGATCGGTTGACCGCTGGTGACGGTCACCTCACCCTCGATCACCGCGCCTTTGGCGATCGCAATACTCTTCGCCACGACATCCGCACGGATGACCGCTGTCGCGCCGATTTCGATCTTTTCCTCGATGACCAGCTTGCCGGTCACGTGGCCGGCGATGACCGCGGCCTGGGCGTGAATTTCGCCTTCCCAGTGCGCCTGCGCCGCCATGCTGAGCATGCCGGTGACTTTGCCGTCGCCCCGGATGGTGCCGCAGACCACCAGCGCGCCAGGGGTCTCGAGGTCGCCCGTGAGCCGGCAGCCCTCGGCAACGAACGTCGGGGAGGTACCGATCTGATCGATCAGCCGGCGTTTCGGGGATTCGCTCATCGCATTCAAGCTCCGTCTGCGGCGCTCGCGGGTAGTCCTAGAATAGCCTCGGGGGCCACCCGGGTGGTGTGCTCGACCCGACGCTTGCGGCGATGGGACTCAAGGTGCAGACGATGGTCACAGTCCGCGTACGAAGAGCTGCTGCCCTGTTGATGGTGGCGGTTGCCTCGCTGGTTGTCTCACTGGGAGGCTGCAGCCAGGAGCAGCAGGACTGGCGGGCCGCCGAGCGCCGGGACTCGACGCAGTCCTATGGACAGTTCATCGAGCGTCACCCTGACAGTGAGCTGGTCAAGCAGGCCCGGACGCGAATCGCGCAGCTGGCCGAGGATCGCGACTGGAATCAGGCCGGCCAGGTGGATACGTCGGCGGCCTACGAGGAGTTTCTCGCACGCCATCCCGCAGGCAAGTGGGCACAGGAGGCTCGGATTCGAATGCAGAATTTCGCGCTGGGGGTTGCGCGGCCGCCGGGTGTAGTGACGCCGGCGGCTGTGAGTGCGGTGGCGACGCCGGGGGCGACGGCAGGCGCGACGCCGGGGGCGACGCCAGGCGTGGGTCCCGCGACGACGCCGGGCGCCGGTGCGGCGACGTCTGGCACAGGCGTGTCGGCGCGCGACGACACGCTTCATCTTGCGCGCACGCCTGCACCCGAGGCGACAGCGGCGCCGGGAGAGGCGGCCACGCGACCCGCGGCCGCGTCAGCCGCCGCAACGGTGGCGACGGCTCCAGCGGCGACCACGAGCGCAAGTACGGTTCCGCAGACGCCGACGACGACTGCGCTCGCGGCAGGCGGCTACGGCATCCAGCTGGGCGCCTTCAGCTCAGAGGAAAGGGCCAACGCCGAATGGCACGCACTCGAGGGCCGCTACGACGCGCAGCTGCATGGCCTGTCGCCGCAGGTCGTGGCGGCGGACTCGACTTCAGGTCGCGTGTTCCGATTACAGGCGCAGGCCGGTGACGAAGCTCGCGCGCGAATGATCTGCGAGGAGCTCAGGAAGCTCTCGCAGCAATGTGTGCCCGTCGTCCCACATTGACGCGCCGCGCCCCACGGGACGGGGCCTAGTCCAAAGGTGACAATTCTCGTCACCTCCTTTGCGCGGCGTCTTGGCGCGTAACTCGTTGTTTCTACTAGTATCGCAGCGCTGGCACAGGCCTTGCTCTAGGTAGTGCATTGCGAACAACTTCCCCGGTGTTCGCTCTTGTGACGCCGCGATGCGACTTCCCCCGCTCGCGGCGTTTTTTTGTCCCCTGTCAAGACCTCAAAAGAGGGCGCCGCGCGCCTGGCGGGAGCTAAGCCTTTGATAGAAAAACAGTTATTGGCGTAGCCGGCGGCTTGAAGGGGCGCGCGCGGACACCCATTGTGGAATCTCGCCCGCTACACTGATTCCACGTGAACAAGCCCATCGCATCGCTATTCCTCACGCTCGGCTCGCTTTCGGCGGCAGCTCAGGCGGCCGCATCCGTGGCGGGGCGCGATGCCGTGCGCGCGATAACTCTCGCGAACGGAATGAAGGTCATCGTCTGGCCGGTGCAGAACATTCCGAGCGTGGCGCTCTACAACTGGGTGCGAGCGGGCAGTCGCAATGAGGCGCCCGGCATCACCGGGCTCGCGCATTTCTTCGAGCACATGATGTTCAACGGCACGACGCGCCGCGAGCCGGGTGAGTTCGATCGCATGATGGAGGCTCGAGGCGGTGCGAACAACGCCTTCACGAGCGACGACGTGACGGTCTACCAGGACTGGTTCCCCCGCGAGGCGCTCGACCTGGTGTTCGATCTCGAGTCCGACCGCATCTGCAATCTCGCGTTTGTGCCGAAGGTCATCGAGAGCGAACGCGGCGTCGTCTATTCCGAGCGCCGCCTCCGCGTTGAGGACAACAGCCAGGGGCTGCTGTCGGAGCAGGTACAGGCGGCCGCCTTCGTCGCGCATCCGTACCACTTCCCCACGATCGGCTGGCCCTCGGACATTCAGTCCTGGCGCATCGAGGACCTGCAGAAGTTCTTCAAGACCTACTACGCCCCGAACAATCTCACCCTCGTGCTGGCCGGGGATCTGGTGCCGGAGCGGGTATTCGCGCTCGCTCGCAAGTATTTCGAGCCGATTCCGCGGCAGGCTCCGCCCGAGCCCGTGCGAAGCCGGGAGCCTGAGCAGCTCGGTGAGCGCACCATCGTCGTCAGGCGCAAGGCGCAGACTCCGCTCCTGCAGTACGCGTACAAGGCTCCCGCAGCGGCCGACGAGCGCGCGCCTGCAGTGAGTCTGCTGCTCGCGATCCTCGTCGATGGCGATGCGTCGCGACTGCATCGTTTGCTGGTGGAACAGAAGAACGTCGCAATCGAGGTCAGCGGCCATTGGCAGGAGGGCTTCGACCCCGGACTGTTCTGGCTGTATCTCACGCTGCCGGAGGGGGCCGATCCCCAGAGCGTGCAGGCGATCCTCGATCGGGAGCTCGACAACGTGGTGGCCCGCGGAGTCACCGATCTGGAGCTGACGCGGGCCAAGAACCTGGTCGAGGCGGGATTCTGGAAGAAGCTGGCGACCATCGACGGCAAGGCGCAGCTGCTGGGCGAGTACGAGGTGTTCCACGGGGACTGGCTGAAGATGTTCGATGCTCCTGCGCAGTTCGAGCGTGTGACGCGCGAGCAGGTGCAGGCCGTGGCCCGCGAGATTCTCGACCGGAGCAAGCGCACCGTCGGCGTGCTCGTGCCGGTTGCCGACGACTGGCCCGGCGCATGATCGCTCGATTCCTCCTGAAGTTCGCCGCGTTGACTTCGATGGTGACTCCGCTCGGATCCGGCGTGGCTTTTGCACAGAGTGCCTCCGATGGCGTGCGGGTGCCCGCGCACGAGCGGATCGTCCTCGCCAACGGGCTGACTCTGATCATCATGCCGCTGCGCGATGTGCCGCTCGTCGCATTCAACGCCGTACTCCGCGGCGGAGAGCTCGGCGATTCGGCTGGGAAGCCCGGCGTCGCCTCGCTCGTTGCGGGTCTGCTGGAGAAGGGAGCCGGCGACCGCGATGCGTTTCAGTTTGCGGACGCGGTCGAGGGTGTGGGCGGGAGCCTCAATGCCGGTGCCGGTCCGGAATCGATCACGATCCGCGGCCAGTTCCTCGCCCGCGATCAGCCACTGCTCCTGGAGCTACTCGGCGATGCCTTGCTGCGGCCGCGGTTCGAGGACGATGAGCTGGAGAATCTGCGCGAGCGGCAGATCGAGCTGATCAAGGCGGCCAAGGACTCCGATCCTTCGGAGCTGATCGGCACGTACGGCCGCGCCTTCCTGTTCCGGGATCATCCTTATGGCCGCCCGGTCATCGGCAATGAAGCCTCGCTCGCCGAGATCACGCGCCAGAACATTCTGGAGTATTACCGCAGTCAGTTCGGCGCCGACCGTCTGACGCTGGTATTTGCCGGTGATGTCGACTCAGATCTCTTGAAGCGCTCCGTGACCAGGATGTTCGGCAACTGGCCGAAGGCGCCGCATCCGGTCGCCTCTTTGGCGCCTCCCGTTCGTGCGCGCCAGCGGCGGGTGCTGCTCATCGACTCTCCCGGGTCGGTCCAGACTTACTTCTGGATCGGTAACGTCGGCGTCGATCGTAGCTACCCGGGTCGCGCGGCGCTGGATCTCGTGAACACGCTGTATGGCGGCCGATTCACCTCGATCCTCAACACCGAGCTGCGCATCGACTCCGGCTTGTCGTACGGCGCCCGCTCCGGGTTCACGCGCGGCACGGTGGCGGGGGAGTTCGCGATCCGCTCGTTTGCCCAGACCGAAAACACGGGCAAGGCCATCGATCTGGCGCTGAAGACGCTGTCGCGGCTCAAGCAGGAGGGAGTCACCTCCACCATGCTCGAGTCGGCGCGGGCGTATGTGCTCGGACAGTATCCGCTGGAGTTCGAGACCGCCGCCGACTGGGCGGCGGCGATGGGCGACATCGAGCTGTATCGGCTTGGCCCGGACTACATCGATCGCTATCCTTCCGCGCTGCGGCGGGTCGGTGCCAAGGAGGCCCACGCCGTGATTGACCAGGCCTTTCCCGACCGCGATGCGGTGGCCATCGTTCTCATCGGGGACGCGGCCAAGATTCGCGATCAGCTGAAGGCCTACGGGCCTATCGCAGAGGTACCGCTCACTCATCCGGCTTTCGACGCCACGGCTCCCTAGCGGAAGCTCACTGCAGGCGCGCAGGCATGCCCGAGCTGCCGGACATCACGGTCTACATCGAAGCCCTCCAGCAGCGTCTGCTTGGAGCGCGCCTGCAGTCGACGCGGATTTCTCATCCGTTCCTGTTACGGAGCTTCGATCCGCCCATCGATGCCCTGTACGGGCGCCGCGTCGTCTCGATCGAGCGCGTCGGCAAGCGCATCGCCCTCGAGTTCGAGGGCGATCATTGGTGGGTGCTGCACCTGATGATCGCCGGGAGGCTGCATTGGATTCCCGCCGGAGCTCCCGCACCCAAGCGCGCTGCGCTCGCAGCCTTCATCTTCGACACCGGTACCTTGACGTTGACGGAGGCCGGCACCAAGCGCCGCGCCTCGCTGTTCGTGTTCCGCAGCCGGGAGCAGTTGGCCGGTCACGATCCCGGCGGCCTCGAGGTCCTCGAGGCGTCCTTCGAGGAATTTCAGGCTCGCCTCGTGGCGGAGAATCACACCCTCAAGCGCGCGCTCACCGATCCGCGCACGTTCAGCGGCATCGGGAACGCCTACTCGGATGAGATCCTGCATCGGGCCGGACTGTCACCGATCGCGCTCACACAGAAGCTCGACGAAGCCTCGCAGAGGCGACTGTACGAAGCGGTGAAGGAAGTCCTACTCGAATGGACGCAGCGGTTGCGGGCGCAGGCCGGCGAAGGATTTCCGGAGAAGGTCACGGCCTTTCGCCCGGAGATGGCGGTACACGGGCGCTTCGGAAAGAAATGTCCCGTGTGTGGCACGGCGGTGCAGCGCATCCGCTACGCCGAGAACGAGACCAACTACTGCCCGAGATGTCAGACCGGGGGCCGCGTGCTCGCGGACCGCTCGCTGTCGCGACTGCTGAAGGACGACTGGCCGCGGAGCATTGAGGAGTTGGAGGCGGGAAAGGCCTGAGGGCGAGCCGTGTCGCCAGCGCGGTCTGACGCGGACGACGGATTCGTGCTCCTGTCACGCTCCGTCGTCCGCATCGGGTTAGCTCCGCGGGGTTACCACCTGCGCCACTGTGCTCTCCGCGTGGGGGCTGTGCAGCGCGCTCATGTTATGAGCCACGTAGTCGCCTTGCGGGGAGAGTGCTTTCGCATCCGAAAGATCGCGCTCCGCTGCCGAGTTGTCGTGCGACAGCCAGTCGAGCACGGCGCGATTCGAATACGCGATGGCCAGGGATTGCTCGAGCAAGTTGCGCTCCCATAACGTCACTGAGGACGAGTGCAGGATGTCTCTCCTGGCACTCGTGACTGCAGCGTCGCACACCGACCTTGCGGTCTCGAATTGCGCGGTCATTGTGTAAGCAACGCACTTGTTGGTCGTGAGACTGCTGTCGCTCGACCTGGCGTGTTGCATCTGCTGCAGGGCGGCTTCGTAGTTGCCGCTGACGATGCTGTCGCCACCGGCGCTGTTCTCGAAGGCGGTCATGACGAACTTGTCGGGTTGATCGGCGTGAGCTACCGAGCCGGCCAGCAGCGCGCCCCCTTGTACGACGCCCGCGAGAGCAAGGCGCAGTACCCGCATCGGCTTGCGACTGTTACGGCTGTGTAAAAGCATTGCGATTCTCCTATCAGTGAGTCGATGCCCGTTTCCTCACGGGCGTCACCACGATAGAAAAACCAACACAGGAGGACAAACGAAGAATATTGGGGCGATGGATGAGCGATTGCGGCGGGTATGAAGAATCGCAAAGATTCGCTGCGCCGGCTGGAGAAGTGTGCGGTGAATCACGCCCGCTGCTGCGCGTGCGCTTCAGGTGTTGAGGCAAATTGCGATAACGCCCAGCTCGTGAGCGCGCGAACCTCCGGCTTGTCCGCATCTTTGGGACGGCTCACCAGGAAGTACGTGTCGCTCGTCTGCAGCTCGACGGAGAAGATTCTGACGAGCGCTCCGGAACGAAACCAGGAATCGCACAGAGCGGAGGGAACGAGTGCGACACCTACACCGCGCTCTGCAGCGCGCACCACGGCAAACATCGTGTCCAGCTCGATCACGTTCTTGGGTTCCGGCGGCGCGAGTCCGACCTGATCTGCCCAGTTGGCCCAGGCGAACGGGCGAGCCTTGTGCACGATCAGAGCGATTTCCCGAAAAATGTTGCCTCCGAGCCGCGCGACGGTGGCGGCGTGGTCCCTGGCGCACACCGCCGTGAGCGACAAAGAGAACAGCCGTGCGGACGTCAGTCCTTGCGGGACTTCGTCGGCCAGGAGAATTGAGACATCCGCCGTGGGTGGATGAAGCGAGGGTCGCGGGTCGCGCGTGTCCATCTGGATATCGATGTCGGGGTACGCGGAGCAAAAGCTTGTGAGCCGCGGAATGAACAACTCGCTGGCGAAGAACGGTGGCAGCAGCACGCGCAGTGTGTGTCTGCCGGCGCGCCGCGCTACGTGCGTGAGAGTTCGATCGAGAGCCTCGAGCAGCGGCTCAACTTCGTCGAGGAGTGTGTGACCGGCTGTCGTGAGATCGACAGCCCGAGTCTTGCGCTCGAACAGCCGTACGCCCAGAGCGTCTTCCAGCTCCTTCATCTGATGGCTCACGGCGGACGGTGTCAGGAACAACTCGTCGGCCGCGGATTTGAAGCTGCGCCGGCGCGCAGCGATGCAGAACGCTCTCAGGTTCCGCAGTGGCGGGGGACGGGATAGTCGCATGGGTGGCGCAAAGTCCGGCCGTTCGGCATGCCCGGCTTTTGCAATATCCGTGCCCTGGCTACGGACAGGGACAAAGCGCTGCCAGCGAACGCCGAGGCCGTGAGTTAGGGCACGAAGGGGCTTGCGCGCACCGAGTCGGCGCAGCCGCCCCCGTCAGCTTCGGTCCAGAGCCGTATCGAGCCAGCGCTCCAGAGCCCCGCCGTTCACGGAACCGGACTGCCGCGCGATCTCGCGACCGTCGCGGAACAGCACGAGCGTGGGGATGCTGCGGATGTTGAAGCGGGCGGCGATTTCGGGCTGCTCGTCGGTGTTGAGCTTGGCGACTCGCAGACTCGTGTCTCGTTGCTGAGCCAGCCGGTCCAGCACCGGGGCCATCATCTTGCAGGGGCCGCACCAGGGCGCCCAGAAGTCCACCAGGACGGGCAGGCTGCCGCGCTCGGTGTGAAGAGCGAACGAGGCGCCGTCGAGCGCGAGGGGGGTCCCGGGCAGAAGCTCCGACTTGCAGCGGGAGCAGCGGGGGCGATCCTCGAAGCGGGCGGCAGGGACACGCACGGTAGCGTGGCACTGCGGACAGACGACCAGGCCGGTATCGGCAGCAGCGTCGGTATGAGCGTTCATGGAACCGATGTGAGGCCGACGGGGGGCTTATCAAGCTCTTGCCCTGGTCGGTGTACGCCCCCACAGTACGGCATTCATGGAATACCGTGATTACTACCAGATCCTGGGTGTGGCCCGGACCGCGAGCGCGGACGAGATCAAGAAGGCCTACCGCCGGCTCGCGCGCAAATTCCATCCGGACGTCAGCAAGGAGGCGAACGCCGAGCAGAAATTCAAGGAGCTGCAGGAGGCGTACGAGGTCCTGAAGGACCCCGAGAAGCGCGCCGCCTACGACCAGCTCGGTAGCGACTGGAAATCCGGGCAGCAGTTCCGGCCGCCGCCGGGATGGGCCGAGGGGTTCGAGTTCCGAGGGTCGGGCGGCGGAGGCGGCGGCTTCCGGCAGACCTACGAGGAGGAGGGCGGCTTCAGCGACTTTTTCTCCACTCTGTTTGGAGGGGGAACGCCCTTTGGGGGCGCGGCGGGTACGCGCCCGCGCAGTCGCGCAGGCCGCGATCATCACGCGCGGATCGATCTCGACCTCGAGGAGGCTTATAGCGGCGGTACGCGCACGCTCGATTTGAAACGCCCGGAGCTCAAGCCGGACGGCACGCTCGAGCTACGCGCTCATACGGTCCGCGTGACTATTCCGGTCGGTGTCACGGACGGCCAGCAGATTCGACTAGCGGGCCAAGGCGAAGCCTCGACGAGTGGCGGCCGCGCGGGCGATCTGTACCTGGAGGTGCACATCCGGCCGCATCGGCTGTTTCAGCTCGAGGGACGCGACGTGACTCTCACTTTGCCGATGGCTCCGTGGGAAGCGGCGCTCGGGGCGTCCGTCCCGGTTCCAACACTCGCGGGGAATGTCGAGATGCGGATTCCTCCGGGCTCGCAGTCAGGGCAGAAGCTGCGACTGCGAGGGCGCGGTTTGCCCGGCTCGACACCCGGCGACCAATACGTTCTGCTGAAGATCGTTCTCCCTCCCGCGCAGTCGCCGGAAGCGCGCGCCGTCTACGAGGAAATGCAGCGGGTGATGCCGTTCGATCCGCGCGCGGGAATGGCTTGAGCGCCGGGCGCTACTGACCGAATCGCTCTCCACCGCCCTCCAGATACGCCCGCTCGTCGGGAGTGGTTTCGCGGCCCAGCGCGCCGTTGCGACTGGGGAAACGGCCGAAGCGCCGGATGACGTCTCGGTGCGCTTGCGCGGACTCCAACGCGCCCTGACATACTCCGCGCAACTCGTCCGCCGCCTCCGTGACCAGGCGGCGATAGGCAGCCACCGACTCCTCTTGAACCTCTAGGGACTCAGAGTGCTGCAGCGGCATGTAGAAGAACATCCGCTCCAGCGCGCTCAGCGCTCCGTCTGCGCCGGACTGCATGCCGGACAGGGCCAATTCCAGAGCCTGCTGATCTTGGGCGAAGGCGCGCGCCTGGCCGCGAAAGATATTCCGGGGGAATTGGTCGAGCAGAATGATGAGGCTGAGCCGGCGACGCGGACTATCGGCCCAGCTGTTCAGCGTTCCCTTTGCTGCGCGCTCCACCAAGTGTGAGAACTGCTCCGCGATGGTGGCGTCCTGCTTTTCCTGCTGCTCCGGCGATTCGCCTCCGAACCACAGCTCCATGCGCCGATCGATCTCTGTCGGCGCGGGCCGGGAGGTCGTCAGGCGCCCGAACCAGAACTCGCGCACTCGCAGGGCGTCGTCCATCGTCGCTCACTCCGTTTTGGCTTCGTCCGCTTCGAACAGCTTCTCCAGCTGCTGCGCGGCTTCGACGGTGGCGGCCTTGAACTTCGTCTCGTCCTCTTTCACGGCGTATTGGGCTGCCATCACCGACTCATCGTGGCGTCGGAAGCGACGCACGGCTGTCTTGGCGGACTCCGCCGTCTCCCCGAGCGCCTGCAGAACCTGCTCCGACATCTCCAGGCTCGACCCGTATGTCTCGCGGATGATGTTCTTCACTCCGGCGTCCATCAGCGCAAACGCGTGCTGGCGATTGCGTGCGCGAGCAAAGATTTTCATGCGCGGGAAGTACTCCCGGATGAGGGTTGCCGCCCGTGTTGAGGCATCCACGTCGTCGATGGCGAGGACGAATACGGACGCCGTTGCGGCACCCGCGGCCCGCAGGAGGTCCAGACGCGAGGCGTCGCCGTAGTACACCTTGTTGCCAAAGCGGCGTACGAAATCGACATGCGTCTGATTACTGTCGAGCGCTGTGAACGGTATGCGGCGAGCCCGCAGGATGCGGGCGACGATCTGACCGAAGCGACCGAATCCCGCGATCAGCACTTTGATGTCCTGGTCCTCGAATTCGTCGAAGGGTCGTTGTGTCCGCTGGAACAGGCGTGCCGACGCGGCTTCCTGCAGGATCAGCAGGAGCGGACCGAGCATCATCGACAGCGTGACGGAGAGAATGAGCAGGTCGACCGTGTCCTGATCGAGTATTCGCTCCCCGACCGCCAGCGTGAACAGCACGAATGCGAACTCACCTCCGGCGGGCAGCGAAAATCCCAGGCGCCAGGCCGACGTCGGTTCCAGTCGTGCGATCCGGCCCAAGGCGGTGACCGCCAGGAGCTTGATGACCATGAAGCCCGCGGTCAGGCCGAGAAGACGCAACGGCTCGGACAGGAACAGCTGCAGGTTGGCGGACATGCCGACGGTGACAAAGAACAGCCCGAGCAGCAGCCCCTTGAACGGCTCCAGATCTGCCTCCAGCTCGTGACGGAACTCACTGTCGGCCAGCAGCACCCCGGCGAGGAAGGCGCCGAGTGACGCCGACAGCCCCGCCGCATTTGCCAGCAAGGCAGTGGCGATCACGGTGAGTAGGGCCGCTGCGGTGAACACCTCGCTTACCTGGATGCGTGCGACGACACGCAGGGCGGGGCGCACGATCAACCGGCCGCCGATAATGACGATCGCCACGACGACGACCAGCTTGAGCAGGATGACCCACCACGTCGGCGCCGAGGCCTGCGAGCCCGCGAGCGGAGACAACAGTGGCAGAACCGCGAGCATGGGCAGCACGGCCAGATCCTGGAACAGCAGAATTCCGAAAGCCGAGCGGCCATGTTGGGTCTTCAGCTGCCCGCGCTCGGCCAGCACCTGCAGCACCAGGGGCGTCGAGGACAGCGAGAGCCCGAAGCCGACGATCAGGGCGGCGGCCGGTTGCAGGCCGCAGAGCCAGGCGGAGCCTCCCAGCAGGAGGGTGCACAGAATGACTTGTGCTGAGCCGAGCCCGAAGACCACGCGCCGCATCACCCACAGCCGCGTCGGCTGCAGCTCCAGGCCGATGATGAAGAGCAACAGCACGATGCCGAACTCGGCGACGTGCCGCACCTCTTCCACGTTTCGGAAGAGCCTGAGCCCCCAGGGGCCGATGGCTAACCCGGCGGCTACGTAGCCGAGGATCGAGCTCAGCCTCAGGAATCGGAACAGGGCCACGGCGATGACGGCGGCCGCGAGCAGAACGGCCATTTGGGAAAGTGAGATCACGCGTCCATCCTGAGCTCGGGGGGTGAAGGATTCTGGCAGGCGCGCCGGGGGCTCGCACGCCCCGGGAGGCGCAGGAGGCTCACTTGATATCCGGGAGCTGAGGCCCCATCGCTGCCCTCATGCTCGACACGGTATCACTCGTCCTCGACGAGTCCTCGGATTCCACTCCTTCGCAGAGCAGTGGCGCTCAGACGCCCGAATCGGATGAAGCGCTGGACGCCTACTCGCGCGCGGTTATCGGGGCCGTGGAGGCGGTGGGTTCTGCAGTAGTAAGTATCTACGTCGGCGGTGCTGGGGAAGCCGCACGAGCACGGGGCGGAGCTGGCTCAGGCGTCGTGGTGACCCCGGACGGCTACATCCTGACCAATGAGCACGTGGTGGAGCGCGTGCAGGACGCACGCGTCGCCTTTGTCGACGGACGCAGCGCCCCTGCGGTCGTCGTTGGCCGCGACCCCTCTACAGATCTCGCGGTGCTACGCGCGCAAGCGGCTTCCCTGCCTTATGCCACCGTGTCGAACAGCACCCCGCTGCGTGTCGGCCAGTTGGTCGTAGCCGTTGGGAACCCGCTTGGCTTCGAGTCGACTGTCTCCGCCGGCGTAGTTAGCGCTCTCGGGCGCTCATTGCGAAGCCGGCATGGCCGAGCCATTGACGGCATCGTGCAGCACACGGCGGCCTTGAACCCCGGCAACTCGGGTGGGCCGCTCGTCGATGCAAGCGGGAGAGTGGTGGGCGTGAATACGGCCATCATCGCGATGGCTCAGGGGATCGGCTTCTCAGTTCCCGCTGCGACGGCCCAGTGGGTTCTCACGGAGATTCTTACGCGCGGGCGTGTTCGTCGCGCTTATCTGGGTATCTCGGTGCGCGACCGACCGCTCGACCTACGGCTGGTGCGGGCGTTGGAGCTCCCGGTCAGGCGAGCGGTGGAGATTATCGGCCGGGACGACAAGGGGCCGGCGGCGGACTCCGACTTGCGCACCGGCGACTTTATCGTTGCGGTGAATGAGGCGCCGGTCGATGGCGTCGATGCGCTGCATCGCCATTTGAGCCGGTGGCCGGTGGGGACGGCGCTTACCCTGAGTGTGGTTCGGCGAACTCAGAGTCTGCGGATCGACCTCACGCCGCAAGAGCCGCTGTAAGAGCGGAGCCTCACCCTCTTTGAAGGTGAGGCCCTGCCTCAGCTCACTCGACGAGGCTCTCCATGTAGCCCTGGGCGACCGGTGACAGTCGCTTGAGCGCGAGCGCGCGGGCTTTCGGGGCATCGACGATGTATTCGAGCGGCCCGGAGACCATCATCTGGCGGATGCCGGGGTAGCGAGCCGACACGCGTGCCATCTTGTTCAGCACGGTGAAGCCGCGGTTGATCTTCTCTTTGGAGGCCCGGTTCTGTTCGATGGTCCGGGCGAGGTACTGCCCGAAGCGGGCGTAGAGGAAGTAGTCGTCGTCCCCTACCTGAAAGCGCGCCTCGGCGAAAAAGTCGGGGAAATTCTTCTCTAGATAGGAATTGACGGGCTGAAGACGGGAAACGGGATTGACCCTGGTCTGGGCTCGAGTGCGAGCCTCCGCGCGGGCCCCAACATCAGCGACATTCGACGCCTTGAGTGTCTTCATTGTCTTGCGCCACACCTCCACGGGTCCGGACGACCATCTCTGGACGTCACGAGCGGTACCACACCTCGCAACGCGCGCGCATGTTGAAGTAC
>Ga0070681_10001711_pt1 | contig 19636 bp, 13 predicted proteins | sample KBSC83BmetaG_FD_65650 | JGI IMG/M metagenome (GOLD analysis project Ga0070681, IMG submission 65650) | Corn rhizosphere microbial communities from Kellogg Biological Station, Michigan, USA - KBS C8-3B metaG | ecosystem: Host-associated > Plants > Roots > Rhizosphere | place: USA: Michigan... | reverse complement strand
GTCAGCGACGACTATCCATTCGACGACTCCTCGGCCGATGACGCGCGCCCATCCCTCGACATCCTCGCGCTCTCGGCGGATACATGGGGCGACACGCTCTACAGCCGGCACCAGTTGCTCACTCGCATTGGCCGCGAGCATCACGTCGTCTACTCAACAGGCGGGCGCTTTGTGTGGCAGCTGGGGGGTCGCCCCGCGAACTGGACGCCATTCTTCGGTCGATTCGAGCCCCGCGATCAAGTGCTCGTGGATATCCCCCCGAGTGTTCCGTTTCGAGTGGCGCGTTCCCGGTTCCTGGACGAGTGGGCCGTGCGGCGCCTCGCGGCCCGGCTGGAGCGCCGTTGGAAACGCAGCGGTGCGAATGCCCGCGTGCTGTGGGTATTCCGTCCCGAGTTCCTGCCCTTCCTGAAACACTTCGATCGCGATCTGCTCATCTATCACGCCTGTGACCTCTACAGCCGCATGCCCGGGTGGACCGAAGAGCACGCACGCAACGAGCTCGCACTGTGCCGGACCGCCGATATCAGGATTGCCACCTCGCAGGTGCTCGCCAACGAGCTGGAGACTCTGTCCGGTGAGCCCGTGCAAACGCTCGCGAACGGCGTCGATTGCAAGGCCTACGCGAATCTTGCCGCGCTGCGCGATCACGAACCGGCCGACATCGCGGAGATCCCTTACCCCAGACTGGGCTACACGGGCGTTTTGACCCGCAAGGTCGACTTCCGGCTCATCCGTGAAATGGCGAGCGCGCGCCCGGACTGGAATTTCATCCTCGTCGGGCCTGTTCACTCGCTCGACGCGGACGCCGCCACGCAATTGAATCACTGCCGAACGCTACCCAACGTACACCTGCTCGGCGAGAAGCCACAGCGCGACATCGCCGCGTATGTTGCCTCCATGGATGTGGGACTCATCCCGTACAAGCTCGGGCACACCTGGACGGACGCGGTGAATCCGCTGAAGCTCTACGAGTATCTCGCCGCGGGCATTCCAACAGTGTGCGCTCCAATCCGCAGCGTGCTGGACCTGGGCGAGCTCGTTCGCTGCCCCGAACGATCGGCGCAAGCGTGGATCGGGGCGGTCAGCGCCGCGTTAGCCGAGAAGGATGTCGTGCTGGTGCAGAAGCGGATCGCCGCTGCCCGTGCGCGCGACTGGGATCGCATCGCGGGCGGCGTGCTGAAGATCATCCACCTGGAGCTCGGGCACAAAGTCTCAAATCAGACGGACCACGTGCTCGGCGATCGCCAGTGAGGCCGTCAGCCCCGGCGACTCTATTCCAAAGAGGTTGACGATGCCGGGTACCCCGTGCACCTCGGGACCGTCGATGCGGAAGTCCGCGGCGGGAGCCGCGGGAGCGGAGATCTTCGGTCTGATTCCCGCGTACGCCGGTTGCAGCGACTCATCGGGCAGGCCCGGCCAATAGGCCCTGATCGCGGCATAAAACCGGTCGGCGCGCCGCGGATCCACGGTGTACTCGGGGGCTTCCACCCATTGAACGTCAGGGCCGAAACGCGCGCGCCCAGCCAGGTCCAGCGTGAGATGCACACCCAACCCGCCCGGCTCGGGAACCGGATAGACGAGCCTCTCGAACGGTGAGCGGCCGGCCAGCGTGAAGTAATTGCCCTTTGCGAAGTACGCCGTGGGAATGTGTTGCTTGGGGAAGCCCTCCATGAGGGAAGCAACCTGCGGCGCGTAGATCCCGGCGCAGTTGATGACTGTTCGGGCGCTCAGCGCCGGCCCCTCATCATTCACCGATACCAACACGGCGCCGGGCTCGATCCGGATGCCGGTCACACGGCTTTCGCACACCAACGTCGCGCCGCGGTTCTCCGCCTGCCCCAGAAGGGCCAGCATGTAGCTGTGGGAATCGATTATCCCGGTAAAGGGCGAGTGCAAGGCGCCGACACAGCGAAGCAGGGGCTCAGCCGCGCACGCCTGTTCGGCGCTCCAGAAATCGAGCTCGACTCCATTCGCGCGAGCGGCCGCGCGGATTTTCTCGAGCTCGGGAAGTTGCCCGGCGGAGGTCGCGACGATCAGCTTGCCGCACCTGCGGTGCGACACTCCGTGATCCTGGCAGAAGGCGTAGAGCTGGTCGCGACCCGCGACACAGAAGCGCGCCTTGAGCGAGTTACGCGGATAGTAGATTCCGGCGTGGATGACCTCGCTGTTGCGGGAGCTCGTCCCCGTGCCGAAGGCGTCGGCGCCTTCCAGGATGAGGACCTCTCTACCCTGGACGGCCAGCGCTCGCGCCACCGCCAACCCGACGACCCCCGCACCAATGACGACCGCGTCTGTACTGTCCATGCGGGAAGTGTATTTCAGGGCCTCGGGATGAGGCGACCAACCGGGTCACGGACAGGCCGGCCTTGGAATAGCCGCCCTCGAACCGCCGACCTCGAACCGCCGACCTCGGACTGCCGACCTCGGACTAGACCACCTCGGACGCCACTTGATCCATCTCGGTTGGCGCCGCGGGCACTGCGGGCGCAGGTGTGACATCGGACTTCAACGCCGGCAGCTCTATGCTTACGGCAAGTCCGCCGGTTGGGATATTGGTCGCGTGAATTGCGCCGCCATGCAGTGCGACCGCTCGCGCCGCGATGGCCAACCCAAGTCCCTCGCCTCCACCGGCCCGGTCACGCGCAGAGCCCACGCGGTAGAACGGCTCGAAAATGAGCGCAAGGTCTTTCTCGGGCACACCAGGGCCGGCATCGCGTACGACTATCTCGGCACGCGTATCATTACGTCGCTGCGCACTCACCTCAATCGTGGAGCCCGGAGGGCTATAGCGAACAGCATTGCGAATGACGTTTTCGAACGTGCTGCGAATCAGCTCGTTATCACCGGAAACTTCCAGAGAAGGATCGGACTGCAGACTCACCGTGCATCCCTGCGCATCCGCCTCGATTGCAACGTCGGCGGAAATGTTCGCCAGCAACTCGCCCACGTCGATTCTCGACCGCTCGAATCCCTCGCCGGGACGCTCGAGTCGCGCGAGCTTCAGGGTTCGCGCAATGAGCTGTTCGAGTCTATCGGCCTCGCAGGCGATCCGGACGAGATGACGCTCGACGCCGCTCTCCTGGCGACGAGCCAGCGACAATGCGAGCTGCATGCGAGCCAACGGGGATCGCAACTCGTGCGACACATCCCTGAGCAGCTGCTGCTTGGACTCCAGCAGGTTCCGGAGACGGGCCGCCATCGAGTCCAGGTCCGCGGCGAGCAGACCCAGATCGTCCTGCCGTCCTCGCAGACTGCTCGACACACTGACGTTCAGGTCGCCGGAGGCGAGCTGACGCGTAGCGAGTCGCAACTTGTCCACGGGAGCTACGAGATAACGCGCGAGAAAAAAGCAGATCGCGGCGCTCACGATGAGCGCGATAGCCAGTGTTGCCGTGGGGACGCCAGGCAACTCCAGGTCACCGAACATGCGTTGTTTGACACTGAGCGGCCCGACGACGACGTGATACGCCCCGCCGGTGGGACCGACGAGCACCAATGCGCCGCCGATGGGAGAAATCGGCGCGGTGGTGCGCTCGGGCTGCTTCGGATCGTCCGTCGGGGAATGCAGGAAGACCGGCAGCGGGCGCCCCGTCATCTCCCTGCCCGAGGGATCGATGACGAACGTGCGATCGAAGGACTCATCGTCACGCAGGCCGTTGACCCATGTCGTCAGCGCATCCGGGCCGCCCGTACGGAATGCCTGCGAGGCCTGGAGGTAAAGCTGCTCTCGCTGGATCCAGGGGCGCAGGTTGCGGTTATGCAGCGCCGCGTTGACAGCCATGATCACGGTGCCAACGAGAATCAGCGCGAGCGCGAGCCAGAACGAGAAGAAAATCCGCCAGTAGAGTGAATGCATGAGCAGGCTATCCTTGTTCGGCCGACCCTGTGGGCTCGGTCGACCCTGTGGGTTCCGCTGCTCCGGCGGCGACGGCTCCGGACGAGCGGGTGGAAGTCAAAACGAGTGCGTACCCCGTTCCACGCACGCTTTGCACGGTCACTCGGTCGGTAACCTTCAACAGTTTGCGGCGTAGATTGCTGACATGAGTGTCGAGGCTGCGATCCGTGGGCAACAGGCGCCTGCCGAGCGCCTGGGTCATCAGATCGTCGCGCGTGACGGTCTTGGAGTTGGCGCGGACGAGCAGTTCCAGAATGCGCAACTCCGCCGATGTCAGCTCCAGATCCTGTTCGTTGACGTCAGCGCGCCGCGCACGCAGATCGATGCGCAGCGGGCCCGCTTGAACGATGCCATTGACGGCCTGCCCATCGCCTGCAACGCGACGCAGAACTGCGCGGATGCGTGCGACCAGTTCACGTGGGCTGAAGGGTTTGGCGAGATAGTCGTCGGCGCCCATCTCCAGACCGACTACGCGATCTACTTCCTCTCCGCGGGCCGTCAACATGATGACGGGCACGCGATTGAGCGCACGGATGCGGCGGAGGACCTCGAAACCCGATAGCTCCGGGAGCATCACATCGAGAACGACGAGATCGACAGGACCATGGCCGAGACGGGCCAGCGCCGCCGGACCACTGCCGACGGTTTCGGCATTGAAGCCCTCGGGGCCGAGGTACTCCACGAGCATGGAGCACAGCTCATGGTCGTCATCGACGATCAGGAGTTTCGGCTTGGGGGCCGCGGCACTGATGGGTTCGGGCATGTTCACACTCCTCACGATACCTGCTGGGCGGGCGGGAGTCGCCGCTGGGGGGCGGGGGCACGAACATTCTTAACACTTCTGATGGTGGGACGGAAACGGGAGGTCGGCGGGGTAAACGGCGCGCATGGGGGGGAGGAGACGGGAGGGATGGGAGGGGCGCCGGCACGTTTGGGGGGTCGGCCACGCCTGGGGAGGGGACTAGATCACGCGCGGGCCGCTCTGGGGCGCGGGGCCACGCGGCCGCGTGGGATGCGGACTGTTAATAGGTGTAGCAGGGCTGCGCGGGGGGGCGGGGCGCGGCGCAACGAAAACGGGCCGCTCACACGCGGGACGGTGGCTGAGGCGCTGGGATTACGTCGGGTTTTCCAGGGAGAAGACCTGGCGTTGGTCGTCGTAGGCGAAGGCTTCGGCGTAGCGAGCCCAGCTGATGATGGTGCGGAGGGTTTGTTCGGCGCCCTCCTCGTCCATGTAGTCCTCGAGCTCGTCGAGGAAGCGGCTCTTGGGGGCGGTGTGGCTGGTGCGTTCGTCCAGGACGCGGCGGATGTGGCCGGCCATGGGGACGTAGGTGAGCAGGTGGCGGTAAAAGAGGCGCTTGCGCTCGTCGGTATCCTCCTGCGCGAAGCGGCGACCGGCTTCGGTGAGGCGGATGTCGCCGCCCTCTACCTCGGCCAGGCGAAGCATCTGCAAGGCTTCTGCGACGGGCAGCAGTTCGTCGGCGTCCATCTGGAGGTCTTCGGCGATGGCGGGGAGATCAGCTTTCCCGGAGTACGGTTCGGCGCTGACGGCTTCAAGCATTCCGGACAGGAGGTTCGAGGAAACGTGCGTGAGGAGCGTGCCGATGCCGGTGCCCGGGAAACGCTCGTTCTTCGGACCGACCCGGGGCTCGCCGCGAGGGCGAGCGGTCATCTCAACGTACACGCGCTCCACGAGGGCGCGGAACCGCGGGTCAAGCGTGTGACGCGGCTTCGGAAGGTCGATTGGGATTTCGCTGACGACGCGCCCGGGATGGGACGAGAAGATCAGCAGCCGGTCGCACATCTCGATGGCCTCTTCGATGTTGTGCGTGACCAGCAGCACCGCCTTGATCGGGAGCTGGCCTTCGCCCCACAGATCCAGGAAATCGTTGCGCAGCGTCTCGGCGGTCAGGATATCGAGCGCGGAGAACGGCTCGTCCATGAGGATGATGTTGGGGTGAGTGACGAGCGCGCGCGCGAAGCCAACGCGCTGGCGCATTCCTCCCGACAGCTCGCGCGGGTACGCTGATTCGAATCCGTCGAGGCCGATGAGATCGATGGCCTGCAGGGAGCGCTTGCGCATTTCGGCCGGCGGCAGACCCAAAGCCTCAAGTCCGATCTGCACGTTCTCGAGCACGGTGAGCCACGGGAACAACGCGAAGCTCTGGAACACCATCGCGATCCCGGATGCCGGCCCGTCCACGGTCTCACCCAGGTAGCGCACCTCACCTCCGGTCGGAGCGTTCAGTCCGGCGATCGCGCGCAGGAGGGTCGACTTTCCGGAGCCCGAACGGCCCAGCAGTCCCACGATCTCACCCTCGCGCAGCGTCAAGTTGACGCCTTCGAGCACCACGAGCTGATCGCCATCGGGCTTGCGAAAAGCCTGGCAGACGTTTTGCACATCGAGCAGCGGGACTGCGGGCGCGGGTACGGCGTTCAAGGTAGTGTCCTCTCGAATGCAAACGGACTCATGACAGCCTGAACTTGCGCTCCGCGCGCACATACAGGGGACGCCAGAAGAATCGGTTCAGCAGGACGACGAACAGGCTCATGGTCGCGATTCCGAGCACGATGCGCCGGAAATCCCCGGCATCGGTCGCCTGCGATATATACGCTCCGAGCCCGGTGGCCGTCAGCTTCTGGTGACCCCAGCTCTCGACCTCGGCCACGATTGAGGCGTTCCAGGAGCCGCCCGAGGCTGTGATCGCACCCGTCAGATAGAACGGGAAGACGGCCGGCAGCGCGACGCGGCGCCACCACAGCCAACCGCGGATCTTCAAATTCTCGCTGGCGTGGCGCATGTCCGTCGGAATGGCCGAGGCGCCCGCGATCACGTTGAAAAGAATGTACCACTGCGTACCGAGGATCATCAGCGGGCTCAGCCAGATGTTCGGGCTCACCTTGAGCAGGACGATCGCCGAGACCACCACCGGGAAAAGCAGGTTCGCCGGGAATGCGGACAGGAACTGGGCGATGGGCTGAACGATGTTGGCCACGCGCGGGCGCATCCCTATGTACACCCCGACAGGCACCCAAAGCAGGCTCGCCAGCGCGATGAGGACGACCACACGCAGGAGTGTCAGCGAACCCAGGTAGATGACCCGGCCGACTTCGGATATCTCCACTCCGGCGAGCACGAAGCTCACGGCTTTCCAGAGCGCGATCGTCCCCATGACGGCCAGGACTACGAAATAGAAAAGATCTCCGGTCCGGCTGTGCCCGGGATTATCGCTGCGTACGGCGCGAGCCGCGCGCTGCAGCTTGGGACCGCTGTGCAAAAGGCGGGCGAAGGCGGTCCTCGTGACGTTGAGCAGACGCGAGCGCCGCAGCATCGTCAGCGCCCAGGAGCCCGAGGACGTGAAGCCCGTCTCCTGTTCCAGGCGGAACCAGTCCGCGCCCGCGATGAGTGGCCGGAACAATAGCTGGTCGAACACCAGGATGACGACGAACATGGCGGCGATCGCCCAGCCGATCGCCGCGAGGTTGCCCTGCTCGATCGCCAGCGCCACGTAGGAGCCGACACCCGGAAGCGTGACGGTGGTATGGCCGACGCTCATCGCTTCTGACACGACGACGAAGAACCAGCCGCCGGACATGGACATCATCATGTTCCAGATGAGCTGTGGCATGCCGAAGGGCACTTCCAGCCTCCAGAACCTCAACCACGGGCTCAGTCGGAAACTGCGCGCCACCTCCTGCAGCTCGTCCGGAATCGTCCGCAGGGACTGGTAGAAGCTGAAGGCCATGTTCCACGCCTGACTGGTGAAGATCAGGAAGATGCAGGCCATCTCGGCGCCGGCGACGCGGCCCGGCGTGAGCGACATGAAGGGCACGATGGTGATCGAGCTGAAACCCAGGATCGGCACCGACTGCAATATGTCGAGCAGCGGGACCAGCACGATCTCGGCCCGGCGGCTCTTCGCCGCCAGCGTCGCGTACGTAAACGTGAAAATGAGCGAGGCGAGCATGGCGATCAGCATGCGCAGCGCGGTGCGCGCCGAATAGCCGATGAGCGCGTGCGGATCGAGCGAAATGGGAGTCGCCTCGAGCTTCGCCAGCGACTGCGTCAGACCATGGGCGGCCTCCGCGAAATAGATGAAGAAGGCCATGACCAGAAAAAAGGCGAGCACGTCCCAACCGCTCGGGACGAAGCGGTTGCGCAGGACGGAAATCGAAATCGGGAGCTCGAAACGCATCCGGCGAAGTTTGCCCGATCACGGTGACGATTGGCACCGTGTTATGCGTCGTGATGAGGGTGGATTGCGACGCGGGCGGCCGCGGATGACGTTCGCGCGAGCGTCAGTTGGCCGGCTGCTTTGCGGTGGGATGCTCTGCAGCCGACACCAGAGCTGACTCGCGCGCGTCCCTCGACCACATCGCGTAAAGGACCGGCAGCACGATCAGCGTGAGCGCGGTCGAGGTGATCAGGCCACCGATGACGACTGTTGCCAACGGCCGCTGCGTTTCGGAGCCGATGTCCCTTGATAGCGCCATTGGCAACAACCCGAGCATCGCCAGCAGCGCCGTCATGAGGGCGGTGCGCAATCGGCTGAGCGCGCCCTGCACCACCGCCTCGGCGGCCGTCAGCCCGCCACGGCGCAGCTCGTTGAACTGCGAGACCATGACCACTCCGTTGAGAACGGCCTGGCCGAACAGGGCGATGAAGCCGATCGCCGCGGACACCGAGAGGGGCAGCCCGGACACCCACAGCGCGACGATTCCGCCGATCAGGGCGAACGGAATGTTGGCGATGACCAGCCCGGCGCTGCCGAAGGAGCCGAAGGCTCCGAACAGCAGCAGATAGATGAGCAGGATCGAGATCGGCACGACGATCGACAGACGCCGCATCGCGCGCTGCTGGTTCTCGAACTCGCCCGACCACTGGATACGGTAGCCCCGCGGCAGCGCCACGCCCCGGCGCACCGCCGACTGCATGTCCTTCACCACACTGCCCATGTCCCGGTCGCGGATGAAGACCCCGACGGAGAGCATGCGGCCCCCGTCCTCACGGGAAATATCCATTGCGCCGCTGGTCTCGTTGAAGTGGACGACCTCGGAGAGCGGGACGTGCGCCCCCTCGGGCGTCGCGATGAGCACGTTGCGCAGGTTGCCGATGGATCGGTCGGGTTCCTTCAGGCGCACCAGCACGTCGTAGTGCTCCTCCGCCTCGTAGAGTTGCGTGGCGGGCTTCCCGCCGAGCGCGGTTTCGATGAGATCCTGAATGTCGGCCACGTTCAACCCATAACGCGCAGCCGCGGCCCGGTCGACCTCGAGCAGGTACTGGGGCAAGGCGCCTTCCCGGTCGATTTCAGCCTGCGCAACGCCGGGCACGGCCCGTACGAGACCGAGAACCTTCCGGCCCACCTCGTTGAGGAGCTTGAGGTCGTTACCGAAGACCTTCACGACGATCTGGCCATCGACCTGGGAGATGCTCTCCAGAACGTTGTCATAGATCGGTCCGTCGAAGCTCGGCGCCAGTCCCGGCAGGCGCGCGACGGCTGCATCGAGCTCGCGGATCAGCTCATCGCGCGTAAGGCCGCCTCGCCAGCGGTTCTCGGGAATGAAATCGATCATCGCCTCGACGCTGTTGATGAGCTTCGGATCCGTGCCGTCCTCGGGCCGACCGGCCTTGGAGATCACGGTCTTGACCTCGGGAACCGTATGCAGCGCGTGACGGATGCGGCGCGTCTCGGCGACCGCTTCCGTCACCGAAATACTGGCGGGTAGCGAGACGTTCATCCAGACCGCGCCTTCATTGAGAACGGGCAGGAATTCGCTCCCGAGCGAGGCGCCGAGAATCACACTGGCGACCAGGGCGGCGACGGCCCCGCCCACGACTGCCCTCCTACGCGCCAACGCCCACAGCAGCAGCGGCTCGTAACGGCGCTTGCACCAGGCGACCAGTCGATTGTCCTCGTGCGGCAGGCTCTTGCGCAGCATTAGAACGCACAGCGCGGGCACCAGGGTCAGCGAGAAGATCAGCGACCCGATCAGCGCCGAGGTGACCGAATAGGCCATGGGCGAGAAGATCCGGCCTTCCTGCCGCTGCAGCGTGAAGATCGGAATATAGGCGGCAATGATGATGATCATGGAGAACAGCGTGGGTCGCCCCACCTCCACGGCGGCCTGGACGATCAGGCCGCGCCGCTCGGTCGCTGCAGTCTCCCGTGGAGCCTGCGAGAGGCGGCGAAAGATGTTTTCGGCCACGATCACCGCGCCGTCCACGAGGATTCCGAAATCCATCGCCCCCAGGGACAGCAGGTTGGCCGGCAGACCGATGCAGCGCAGGCCGAGAAACGTGGACAGCAGCGCCAGCGGAATGATGGTCGCGACGATGAGAGCGGCGCGGACGTTGCTTAGAAACAGATACAACACCGTCACCACCAGCAGCGCGCCCTCGAGCAGATTGCCGAACACCGTGTGCAACGTTCGCCCGATGAGCCAGGAGCGATCGTAGAACGGCACGATCTGCACGCCCTTGGGCAGAATCGAGGTGTTCAACTCGTCGATCTTCTGCTTCAGGGCAGCGAGCACGACAGAAGGGTTCTCACCCTTGCGCATGTCGACGACGCCCTGGACGATGTCATCGTCATCGTCCTGACCCACGACTCCCTGGCGCTGAGCCGAACCGATCTCGACCGTGCCTACGTCGCGCACCCGGATCGGGACTCCATGATTCTCCGCAATGACCGTGTCGCCGATGTCGGCATCCGATCGCAAGAGGCCGATTCCGCGCAGCAGGATCTGCTGGCTGCCCTGCTCAACGACGCCGCCGCCGGAGTTGGCGTTCGCCCGCTGCAGAGCGGCGAAGAGCTGAGCCAGGGTGACGCTCGCATCGCGCAGCCGGGAAAGATCTGGCGTGATGACGTACTGCTTGACCTGCCCGCCCATCGAGACGATGTCGGCTACACCGGGCACCTGGCGCAGGTACTTCTCGACGGTCCAATCCTCGACCGAGCGCAACTGACGCGAGTCATGGGCCTGGCCCTGCAAACGGTAGCGGAAGATCTCGCCGATGGCGGTGGTGAGAGGCCCCAGCACCGGCTCCACACCGGCTGGGAGATTGGCGTCACGCATGCGCTCGAAGACCTGCTGGCGGACGAAGTAGTCCGTAGGCACGTCATCGAAGGTGATCATGATGAACGACAGACCTGGTTGAGTGTGCGAGAACATCCGTACGGAATGCGGCAGACCCGCGAGCGCGATCTCCAGAGGAACCGTCACCTGCTGCTCGACTTCCTCGGCCGCGTGGCCCGGATAGACCGCGATGACGTTCGCCTGAGTGTCGGTGACGTCGGGGAATGCCTCGACCGGCAGGTTCGCGAACGCGAGCCAGCCGCATGTGGCGAAAGAGGCTACCGCGAGCAGGACGATGAAGGGGCGATCGACGCAGAGGGAGATAAGACGGGGGATCATGACTTCGTTGGGGGCTGTCGCCGCAAACGCGGGCCGCCGGCGCTCAACTGCCTTTTTCGAGCATCTGCTGCAGGAACAGCGCGCCCTGCGTGACGACCTTGTCTCCCGCCTTGACGCCGCTCAGGATGGGAACGAACCCACCCGTCTCGGAGCCGACTTCAACCTCGCGGCGGATGAACGAGTCCCCGTCCTGCACGAAGGCGTAGTGCTTCTCTCCGTCCAGGAACACCGCCATCGCGGGAGCCTGCGCGTGGGGACTTGCCGCGATCGGGACTGTCGCAGTCACGAACATTTCCCCTTTCAACAGGCGCAGCGGGTTGTCGACCTTGCCGAGCACCTTCATGGTCCGGGTCGTCGGGTCGATGTAGTCGGAGACCCGTGTCACCTCGCCCTGGAAGCTTCGATCGGCGTAGGAGCCCACGCGCAATGTGAGATCGAGGCCCGGCCGCAGGAGCGGCAGGTCGCTCTCGCGGGCATCCAGTTGCACCCACAACGCCGTTGGATCGGTCACGACGAACTGGGGTTGAGCGGTCGTGTCGGGTCGGATCTCCTGGCCCGGGTTGATCGCCCGGTCGACGACGACGCCGGCTATCGGGCTGCGCAACACGAGGTGCTCGTTGACACCGTCGCCCTTGTCATTGAAGAGGCGCAGCACGTTCTGAGCGCGTTGCGCTTCCGCTTCGGCAGCCTCCTCGTCCGCCTGCGCCTGCTCCACCTCGCGCGTGGAAGCCACGCCATGGGTATTCAGGTCGCGAGTGCGGTCGAGCGCCTGCCGAGTCAACGCGAGCGCGGCGCGCGCTTTACGGAAGTCGGCTTGCGCGGTGCCGTAGTCGGGAGAGCTCAGGATCGCCAGCGGCTGCCCGGCCGCCACCTGATCCCCCATCCGCGCCAGGATCTGGACCACATGGCCCGCGAAGGGGCTGAAGATGCGGACAGTGCGGTCCTCGTTCCAGACCAGCCTGCCCGGCACGATGAGTTCCGCCCGAGCGGTTAACGAGACGGGCTCGGTCGAGATGCCCGGTGGCGGCGCGGGCACGAAGCTCAAGGCGTGACCCGTGACCCGCACCGCCGGTCCGGGCGTGTCCTCGGGATCGGGATGGCAGCCTGCGCAGAGCAGCGCCTCGGACAGCAGCACCGCCAGAATCAAACACTGACGCATGAGGGGAATCGACCTCTGATCAATGGGTAGCCGCGCCGCCCGTGCCGGTTGTTATCGCCAGCCCCGCTGGACCCGCCGCGCCGACGCTGGTCGCCGCTTTCCATGCGGCAAGCGCTTTTGCGTACGTCGCGCGTGCATTGAGCGTATCCAACAGCACGGCCTGCAGTGACCGGCGCGCGTCCAGGAGATCGGTCAACGCCAGTGACCCGCGCGAATACGCATACTCTTCAGCGTCCGCGGCTTTGCGAGCCTGCGTCACGACCTCTTCCTGAAACCTCCGGACGCGCTGCACGGCTCCTTCGAGTTGGGCGGTGGCGAGCTCACGATCCGCCTGCGCCGCGAGCTGCGTCTGCCGCAGTTGTTGTTCGGCGAGGCGGCGGTCCGTGCCCGCACGCGCGATTTCGCCCTCAAAACGATTCCGCAGGAATATTGGAATGCTGAAGCCAACGCCCCACGTGTTAGGTCCTACATCGGGCTGTGGGAATCGCTCGTACTGCGCGCCGACGGTGACATCATGCGTGAGCTGCGCCCGTGCAAGGGCAATCGAGGCTTCCGCTCTATCCAGACGTTCGTGGGCGGCCCTGACATCGGGCCTCTGGTTGACTGCGCCTTCCGCGGAGTAGCCGGCGGTGACGGCGGGCCAGTCGTCGGTTGCTTCGAATCGGGCCCGGTCGCTCGGCAGTCCCACCAACTGCGCCAGGGCAATCTGCGCAGCGCGTTTGGCGGTGGTTGCATCGGCCAGATCGGCCTCCGCGCGCGCCAGCTCCACCTGTAGCCCCGCTACATCTACGTCGGACGCGGCACCGGCCCCGAAGCGCAACCGCGCCACCTCCAACGATTGGCGCTGCAGGCTCGCCAGGTCAGAGGCGATCTGCAACGCCTCCTGAGCAGTCTTGAGGTCGTAGTAGGCGTTGTCGACCGCGAGTGTCGAGGTGCGCAGCGCCTCTTCTACGTCAGCACGCGCCGCAGCCTCGCCTTTCATGGCCGCCTTGCCCCGCAGCTCGCGCTTGCCTCCACGCTCGATCTGCTGATCGATCCGAAATACGGAATCCACCCGCTTGTCCCACGGAGCACCGGCGCCGAGCCCGTCGTGAAAATTCATCATCGTCGAATTCCAACTGAACTGCGGGTTGGGCGCCTCGAGTGCGGTGACGACGTCCGCCCTGGCGGCCTCGAGAGCCAAGCGTGCCGCCTGCATCTGCGGACTGCTCTGAACGAGCAGCCGCTCCGCCTCCGCGAGCGCAAGGGGGCGAGCCGCGTCTGCGAAGGGCGCCGCCGCATCGGGCTCCGCGGCGCCCACAGCCACGAAAGGCGACGCGGGCCCGGCGGCGGCAAAGGGTCCACATGCAGGCACACACAACATCGAGGCAAGAAGAACCCTGGCTTGCCAGGAGGCGCGGCAGCGCACCGCATGCGACATGAAAAAGAGTATAAAAAGGAGCCCCTTTCAGACACCTTTCGATTTTCGTTACAGCGGCCGAGGTCGCGAATTCATTACAATGCGGTGAACTTCAAGAGGTTTTACGACATGCGCCTGCTGATAGTGGAAGATGATCGCGAGTTAAGTGAAGCGCTCGGGGCGCTGCTCAAGCAGTCGGGCTACGAAGTCGACGCCCACAGCGATGGCCGCGCCGCGCTGAACGCGTTGCTGACGAGCGACTACGATCTGGCGATCGTCGATCTGATGTTGCCCGGCATGAATGGCATCGCGCTCGTTCGCAATCTGCGCAGACAGAATCGTGGGCTGCCGATCCTCGTGATCACCGCTCGCGATTCGCTCGAGGACCGTGTTGGCGGTCTCGATGCGGGAGCGGACGATTACCTGGTCAAGCCTTTCGAGATGCCGGAGTTGGAAGCGCGCGTGCGCGCGTTGCTGCGGCGGCAGCGAGCGGATCGCGAAGCCGAGATCCGCGTCGGCTCGCTCATCATGGTTCCCGGTCAACCGCGAGTGTCCCTCGGCGGCACCAACGTCGATCTTCCGGCGAGCGAGCTGACATTGCTGGAGACTCTGGCAACACGGCTCGGCAAGGTTGTCAGTAAACAGACGATTGCCGAACGGCTGAGCCGGGGAGGCAACCCGCCCTCGGACACGGCGATCGAAGTGTGCGTGCACCGGCTGCGCAGGCGCCTCGGCCCGTTCGGTCTGAAGGTGCGCACGCTGCGCGGCTTCGGCTATCTGCTGGAGACCGGCACGGATGGCTGACCGAAGCTTACGCTTCGGTCTGCTGATACGGCTGAGCAGCGCACTGATCGTGCTGCTCGCGCTCGATGCCGTGGCCTGTTATTTCACCGCGTTGTATTTCGCCAATCTCGTGTACGACCGGTGGATGATGGACGACGCCCGCTCCCTCGCGCAGGCGGTCCATTCCGGTCCTGACGGCAAGGTCCGGTTCGACCTGCCCGCCGTCGGTCTGCAGGTGTTCCAGTTCGACTCGATCGACAAGAACTACTTCCGCATCTCCTCGGCACAACAGGGTTATATCGCCGGCGAGCGCGACCTGCCGGATCCCCCGCCCGTGGAGCCGGGCGGCACTCAAATCCGCTACACGACGGTCGATGGGCAAAGAGTCCGGCAGGTGTCGACCCGCGTCATTCCGCCGCTGTCGCAGGACGTCGTGACCATCGAAATCGCCGAGACTCTGATGAAACGCTCGACCCTGGCACGGGAAATCCTGTTCGGAATGGCGGCGCCACAGGTGGCGCTGCTCGCGTTCGCGCTGGTGCTCGCCTGGCTCGGCGTCTCACGCGGCCTGAAGCCCCTGACGGATCTCGCAGCGCAGATCCAGTCGCGGGATCAGAACAATCTGTCGCCGATATCGCACGACGTCTCGCCGAAGGAAACTCGAGTGCTGGTTGAGCGTATCAACGATCTGCTCGGGCGACTCAACAGCGCCATCCAGGCGCAGAAGCGCTTCGTCGCCGATGCCGCGCATCAGCTGCGAACGCCGCTGGCGGCTGTCATGTTGCATGCGGAGCGCGCTGAGCGGGCGGCCGACACGGCAACGGAACGGGAAGCGCTGCGCGCATTGCGCAAGTCGACGGAGCGGGCTGCCCGGCTGAGTCAACAGCTCCTCTCGCTCGCGCGCGCCGAGCCGGAGGCGGCCGTCGTGGTCGATCTGAAACCCGTCGATCTGGGCGCCCTCGCCCGCCGCGTCGGCGAAGAATGGATCCCGCGGGCGCTCGAGCAGGATGTCGACTTCGGACTGATCGTTCCCGACGAGCCGGTATCGATCGCGGGCGACGACCGGTTGCTGGCGGAAATGCTCTCCAACCTCATCGACAACGCGCTGCGTTATGGCGGCCGGTCAGGTCACGTCACGGTCATCGTCGAAGGCGGAGCGACTCCGAAGATCTCGGTGCAGGATGACGGACCGGGGATTCCGACCGAGGAGCGACAGAAAATTTTCGAGCGCTTCTACCGTGTCACGGGGTCCACCGGCGAAGGATGCGGACTCGGGCTTGCGATCGTGCAGGAGATTGCCCGCCTGCATCGCTCGACGGTGGAGGTGAGCTCGGGCCTGGACGATCGGGGCAGCCGGTTTACCGTTTCTTTCGGGGCAATGGCGCACATGTCGCCGACCGCATCGTCTGCCTGATCGGGTCGACGCCCAGGTGGACGAGGACGCATTCCTTGTTCACCCTGACGAGCTGGAACTGCTCGGGCCGGCCGCCGAAATTGAGCCCATCCAGCGGACGGCCCGCGGGATCGCGTCTCACGAACCGGTCGATGATCAGCAGATTGGTGGTGGTCAGGGCATCGGGCGCCAGCAGCACCGGGTCGCTGTGCAGCGCACGTTGCACTGCCAGTCGCAGCTCCGCGCGGGTCGCCTGAGTTGGGTTCGTCAGCACGGCGGGCGTGTCCCGCGAGGACGATGACGCGCAGGCGGACAGTAATCCCGCAACCATCAGGCTGGGCGTGATTCCCATCAGCCCGCCGAACTTCCCGAACAGGTCACTCTTGCGGAGCACGCTGCTCACCTGAGAATCATGTTCTCGCGCAGCGGCGACTTCGCCCGCAGGAGCTGCGCGCTCGGCATCGTCTCACGCTTGATCGACGCTGGACCGCTCACACCCGATGGGGGCAGAGGACACACCGACGAGCCGCTGTAGCTGATCGCGCTGGCCAGCAACTTCTCGTTCGCGTTGCCCAGGTCGTGCGTAAAGTCATCCGCTACCGAGCACCCGGTGACCGACACGCCGGTCATCGTGGTGGCGTTGCTCGGAGTGAACCCGTCCGGGTAGTCACCGAAGGACTTGTCGTTCACGCCTTTGAACTCGATGGAGAAGTACGTCGTGCCGCAATTGTCCTGTGGATAGAAGCCGTAAGGTTTGCCGCAGGTCGTGGAGCCGATCTGGATGACGGCGACGTTCACTCCCATCAGGCCATTCATGACGGCCTCGCTCGCCGAGCAAGTCTCCGGTCCCGTGAGGATGAACACACGCTGGAGGTTCAGCGACGGAAGCGCATGGCCGGCGGTAGTCGAGAGGCCCACGGTCGTCGCGTGGAAGTCGACCGGAGTGATCGCCGCGCCGCTCAGCGGGTTCGTCGTGGGATTCTTGGAATTGAACGACTGCAGATAAAAAGTGCGGCCGCTCGTTTGCGCCGGGCCGGCGATCATGTACGCCAGTTCGCTCGCGATGTCGAGATAACCGCCGCCGTTATATCGGATATCGAGCACCAGATCGGTGATGTTGTGGGATTGGAGTGTACTGATGGCGTTGATCAACTCCGACTCGGACGTCGCGAGGTGATCGTTGAAGAGCAGGTAGCCGATGGTGCCCGACCCGGCCGCGATCGTCGAGACGACCGGCACGGTGGTTTCCGTGACCGTAGTGGCCGTCATGGTGACAGTGCGCTGCGCCCCGCCCGGATCCTGTACCAGGAACGTATGCGAACCCGCGCTGTCAGGGGCGAGGCCCGCATTGATCGTAGCGATGCTGGTGGAGTCGCTCGCAGCAGCGACATTGACACCATCGACTGCAAGGATTTGTGCGCCGCGCGCGATCTGCACGTTGGCTGCGGGTCCTCCCGCCTGAACGTAGGCAACGGTAATGGTCCGTGCCTTGTTGTCCACGGACCAGATGAGGCCGTAACCGACCTGGACACCCGACTGCGAAAGCTGCTCCCAGGCCGCCGTGTCGTAAGTGAAGTGAAATTTGTCCTTCGCCGCGCCCGAGGGCGTCATGGCCGAGGTCTTCAGCAGCTTGAAGTAGTCGGCCGTGCTGGTGTAGGAGTTCGGATTCAGGTCCGGAACTTCGCCGAACCACAAATACAGCGCATTGGTCCAGGAGCGCAGAAAGTTGTTTTCATCCGCCGCGGTGCCCTGAAGGTCCGGATAGGCCTTGCTGGTGTAGGGGTCCGTGCCGGTGCGGGGTTTTGCGCACTTGGCTTCCAGCGACTGGTAGGACGGATAGACACCTGCGGTGTACGTGACGCTGGACCCCGTGCCACCGCTCCCGCCTGAAGAACCGGAGCCTCCCACCACGTTGGTGCCCCCGTCGCCGCCGCCTCCGCAGGCACAGAGCGCGGTCAGCACCAGAATCAGCGTCGAGGAGATTCTCATCGGTCCTTGGCTCCTGCGCCGGATGTGGCGCATTCGATGGCCCAACAGCGATTATCGCGACGGTGGCCGCGGCCACCGTCGTGAAGGCATCACAGATTCGGTAAATAGCCCCTCAACCGAGGAAGAAGGCGTTCAATTTGTTACCGTCCAGATCGCGGAAGTAGGCGGCGTAATAACCGCCGGCGCCGCGGGGCCCCGGCGGACCCTCATCGGCCGCCCCAAGCTCCATCGCTTTGCGGTAAACGGCATCGACTTTCGCCTTGCTTTCAACGGCGAGCGCCACCATCACCCCGTTCCCCACAGTGGCCGGCTTCCCGTCGAACGGGAGGCAGACCCCGAGACCGGCCAGCGGACCGCCCGCCCAGGATATGGATCGTGGCGTTTCCATGAAGCGCTTGGCGCCGAGTTCGGCGAGCAACGGGTCGTAGAAGCTCGCGGCGCGCTTGAGGTCGTTCGTTCCTAACGTGACATATCCGATCATTCGTGTATTCCCCCCGTAAGACGAATGCGGATTGTAGCCCAGCGGGCGCACGGCGTGCGCCCGGGCCAACACGGTTGCCGCCGGTTGCGGCCTCAGCGCGCGTAGAAGTTGCCGGATCTGATTTTCACGAGCGCCTTGTCGGGGCTGAACTCGACACCCGCGGGATTCCCGCCGCCCGCGACGATCTCGCACTGCTTCTGCAACATGCGTCGTTGCATGATGATGCCGCGGTCGCTCGTGACCAGGTGCTCTTCCGAATGCAGCGAGATGGGCCCCTGCCCCATCTGCGCTTCGTAGTCACCCGGGGTGCGCTGGTGATCCTCCTCCGTCATCTCCCCCCACAGCTTGCCGTTCAGCCGGATTCCGGTCAGCGGACCCAGGCCGCGCGGCAGTTTCATCACCATCGCCTGCCGGTAGCTCGAGTCGCTGACCGGCACCACCCAGGAAATCATATTGCCGGAGCCTTCCAGCAGATCGATGGTGGGGACGCTCATGATGTTCGGCATCAGCCAGGTCGAGATGCGTTTCATCTCCCGGCCGTCCTCCAGACGCCGGTGCGCGGAGTAACAGACACCATGATCGGCGTAAAAGAAGTCCACGGTCGGCATCACCAGAAACCCGGCAGCGAACTGCGGACCGGTGAACGTCGAATGCAGGACATGCACATGAAACGGGTCCATCACGTTGTCGTTCATGTGAAGCCAGCTGTACGGCACGACATCGAGACTCGGGTCGCCGGTCGAGCCGAATCCGCCGATGTTGGAATAGAGCTCCTCATCCGGACCCACGTTCTCCAGGATGTCGTACCGGGGCAGCACCGGTTTGCGCTCCGGCGGCCCCAGATAGGCGAACACCAATCCGTACCGCTCCTCTACCGGGTACCACGGCTGCCGCGCCTGATCGCGGTGCCGCCCGTGGTCGGGCTCGCAGGGCTGATCCAGACAACGGCCCTGAGTGTCGAACAGCCAGCCGTGATAGCAACAGCGGATGCCCTCCTCTTCGATCCGGCCGTAGAAGAGGCTCGTGCCGCGATGCATGCACCGCGGATAGAGCAGTCCCGCGCGGCCCTTGCGATCACGGAAAAGCACGAGTTCCTCACCGAGGATGTGCACTTTCCTCGGCAG
>Ga0070681_10001710_pt1 | contig 19643 bp, 16 predicted proteins | sample KBSC83BmetaG_FD_65650 | JGI IMG/M metagenome (GOLD analysis project Ga0070681, IMG submission 65650) | Corn rhizosphere microbial communities from Kellogg Biological Station, Michigan, USA - KBS C8-3B metaG | ecosystem: Host-associated > Plants > Roots > Rhizosphere | place: USA: Michigan... | reverse complement strand
GACGGACTGATCGCGACCATCAGCCGCAGCGGCTTTCTCGCCCTGGCAGTGGGCGGAGTGATCTATAACTGGTTCACACCGGGCAAGCTTGGAAGGCGGGTGCGCGTGCTGTCCGTGCTCGCCATCACGTTGTTCCTGATGCTGACCGGGCCGAGCTATTGGAGCCGAATGCAATCGATCGAGCATGCCGGTGAAAACGTGGAGGGAATGGATACCGGTGAGGACCGGATCGCGGTCATCAAAGCTCAGTGGCGCATGTTCAAGGATCATCCGCTGGGTTGCGGGGCCTTGTGCACCGCCGTCCTGAGCCCGGACTACATCGAGAGCCGCTACCTTGCCGCCTCCGAGGGTAACGGAATCCAACGCCGCCGCGCCTCGCACAACACCTACATGACGATGCTGGTGGAGCACGGTCTTCCGGGAGAGATCCTGTTCATCGCGATGCTGATCTGGGTCTACTCGGGCCTGAAAAAGGCGGCGCGCGCCTTGAAGAAGGACACCACGTTCCTGGCGATGGCGTTTCCCGCGGTGGCCGCGGTGCTCGCGGGGCAGTGGGTCGCGGATCTGTTCGTCAGCTACGACAAATTCGAGCTGCGTATCTGGTTCGTCACCCTGCTGCTGGTGATGCTCAAACTCATCGAGCAGAGAAAGCTGGCGGGCGCGGGCGCAACCGTCGCTGCTCAACCGGGCAAGCCTGCGTTGCCGCTGCGTGGGCCTACGGTAACCAAACCGGCACCTGGCGCTGCGTCCGCCGCCGGCGGTTCCGGCGCGACCGGATCCGGCGCAGTCAGATCAACAGCTCCCCGGGAGCCGGGTGACTCAGAAATGCGGTCGGGCTCGCGCTGAGTCCGTAGGCACCGCTTTGCAGGACGGCGACGAGATCGCCAACCTGCGCTTGCGCCAGATCGGCGCGATCCGCCAGCAGATCCAGTGGAGTGCACAGCGGTCCCACGACGGAAGCGTTCTCGCGCGGTCCGCCGTGAACGCGGTTGGCAATCACCACCGGATAGTTCTTGCGAAGCACCTGGCCAAAGTTCCCGGATGCGGCCAGGTGGTGATGCAGTCCGCCGTCGGTCACCAGGAATGTGTGGCCGCGTGAGACCTTGCGGTCGAGGATGCGGCACAGATAGACGCCGGCCTCGCCGACGAGGTAGCGCCCGAGCTCGATAACCAGCTGCGCCTGCGGCAACGCGCGTCCTGCTTCGCTGACGAGACCGCGAAGGTTCTCAGCGATCGGCGCGAGATCCAACGGCTTCTCGCCCGGGAAGTAGGGAATTCCGAATCCGCCACCGAGGTTGAGGACGGTGACCGGAACGGGAGCATCCGCCGCCAGCCGTATGGCGAGGGTGAGCGACTTCTGCTGCGCTTCCACGATCGCTTCCGCGCGCAGATTCTGCGAGCCGCTGAAAATGTGAAAGCCGATGAAAATCAGAGGCAGCCGCCCGATCTCCTGCAGCAGCGCAGGCACACGCTCCGCATCCACGCCGAAAGGCTTCGGGCCTCCGCCCATCTTCATACCCGAAGTCTTGAGCTCGAAGTCCGGGTTCACGCGCACGGCCACTCGCGGTTTGCGTCCGGTGCGCTGTGCGATCTCGGCCAAGCGCTGCACCTCCAACTCCGACTCGACATTGAGCAGGATGCCTGCGGCCACCGCTTGCTGAAGCTCCTCGACCGTTTTTCCCGGGCCGGCGAAGCTGATGGTCTCGGGCGCGGCGCCCGCGTCGAGCGCGACTCGCATCTCGCGCGCGGAGGCCACATCGATGCCGTCGACGAGACGTTTCATGTGCGCAACGACCCCCGGCATCGGGTTCGCCTTCATCGCGAAATGGAGGTGCACTTGCGCGGGAAGCGTGCGGCGGAGCAGCTCGACTCGCTCCGTGAGATGTTGTTTCACGTAGACGTACAGCGGAGTCCTGCCCGCATCGGCGACGATTTGTCGCACGGAACGGCCGCCGATCGTCAGGCAATCGTCCACGACTTCGAAGAAGGGATGTGGGGAGTGCTGTGGCAGTCCTTCGATACTCATGCCGCCGGCTCCTGGGCAAACAGATCCTTCAGCTCCGCGGCGAGCCGCGGCCTGTCGTACTTTCCGTTGGGATTGCGTGGCATTGCCTCGCGCCATTGGATGTGCTGCGGCACCATGAAGGCGGGCAGTATTTTGCGGCACGCCTCCAGGAGCGCCGCGGTGTCGGCGGTCTTCTCCGGTGCCGGCGTCGCCACGATGACGATCGCCTGGCCAAGCTTTGCATGCGCGACGCCGACGGCGGCAGCATCGCCGACCAGTCCCGTCGCGAACACCACCTCTTCGACCTCGGTCGGGCTGACTCGATATCCTGAGGTCTTGATCATCTCGTCACGGCGGCCGACGAAAAAGAGGAAGCCCTCCTCGTCCATGCGCACGGTATCTCCGGACCAGACGGCGATTTCGGTGAGGATGAGCGCTCGATCCTGATTGGGCACCGGCTTGAAACGCTCCGCGGTCTTCACCGGATCGTTCCAGTAACCGAGCGAGACGAGCGCGCCGCGGTGGACGAGCTCACCGGGCTCGTTGGGTGCGCACGGCGTGCCATCGGGACGCACGACCAGGATCTCCGCGTTCGGGATGGCTTTGCCCATCGATTCGGGGCGGCGATCGATCTCGGCGGGCGGCAGATAGGTGGAGCGGAAGGCCTCCGTCAGTCCGTACATCAGGAAGGGTTGCGTGTTGGGAAGCGCGGTGCGCAGCTTGCGCAGAGTGGCGCCTGGCATGGCGCCACCGGAATTGGTGATGTAACGGAGCGTTTCGCGCGCGGCCTCCGGCCACTCCAGATCTGCAATCTGGCTCCAGAGCGGCGGTACGCCGGCAAGGCCGGTCACGCGCTCGCGCGCCGCCTGCGTAACCACATCGCGAGGCAGGAGGTAGTCCATCAGCACGACGCTGGCGCCCGCATGGAATGCGGTCGAGAGCTGGCTGAAGCCGTAGTCGAAGCTGAGCGGTAGAACGGCGAGGAGCTTGTCGCTCGACACGTTGCCCAGATACTGGGCGACGCTGTGAGCTCCCGCGACCATGTTCCGGTGCGAGAGCACGACACCCTTGGGTTTACCGGTGCTGCCGGAGGTGTAGAAGATCGACACGACATCGGAGTCGATGACCCGATGACCGGGGAGCGACTCACCGGCCGCGACGACGTTTGCCCACTCCAGAAGACTCACGTGAGCCGGGAGCTTCGCGGAGCTCTTGCCGCCGACCAGGATGACGAAGCGCAGGTCGACGCAAGCCGCGAGCGCCTCTTCGAGCGTCGCCAGGCGTTCCGGTGAGGTCACGAGCACGCGCACGTTGCAGTCGCGGAGAATGTGCTCGACCTGTGGGGGCTTCAGCAGCGGGTTGACGGGCACGAACACGCAGCCGGCGCGGGTGGCTCCGAACATGCCGACGACGTTCTCCGGCTGCTTCGGCAGGTAGAGCGCAACCCGCTCGAGCTTGCCCAGGCCGAGGCGCATCAGCCCGGAGGCAAAGCGGTTGAGCTCGGTGGCGAGACTCCCATAGTCGAGGGTCCGGCCCTTGAAGGACAGGCTGGGGGCCTGCGCCGCGCGGTCGGCCGAACGCAGCGGCAACTCGAACAACAGCTCACTCATGCAGCGGCTCTTCCTGGGCGGCGTTGCATTCGCCGCATCTTCTGAAGAAATGGTAACAGGACAGTCGCGTTTTCTCAGTGCGGCTCCGTCGCGGCCGCGGGATCCGGGAGTACGCAAACGTGATGCACTTCACGTTGTGGGTCGGGTCGCACAGCGAGAGCCGGGAGCCACGCGCCGGGGGCCGCAGGCCCGCCGTACGCTCCAGGTGCGTTGGAGGTGCGCGGGCAGCCGTCGAAATCGATAGCCGGTACGGCCGTGCGCGGGCTCGGGAAAAGGCCGGGCTTGGGGTGCAGGTCCAGCGTGCCCAGCGGCGCGAACGGTGCGCTCAGCCACTGTGCGGCGGTCGAGTAAGCCCCGGTGAGGTTGTCCGTCAGATTCGGTCCGTCGATCGGCGTCGGCGAGAACACCGCATTGTGGGCGATGCGTTGCCGATAGCCGGGTTCTCCTCCCCAGAGGCGGATCCCCGGTCCTTGCGCGATGACGGTGTTGTGAGCGACGAGGACATTCCTGGGGCGCGCATTCTGCGGCCGGATCACGATCGCCGCGCCGCGGCTGTTGACGAAGAGATTGTCGTGCAGCTCGATGTTGCCTTCCCCCTGAAACAGCGCCTCCGTCGGATTCTCGTACAGGAAGTTTCCGTAGATCTCATACCGATCCTGCGCGCCGGCGCCGGAGGCCGGGAAGTGCCCTACCAGGAGGTTGGGGCGGGCGTCGTGGCCCGCCGCGGCTTCGTGGCTCTTGCTCAGCACGTTGTAGCGGATCACGGTGCGCGAGGGGCCCCCGGGCAAACCGGTTCCGCGCGGTCGTGCGTTCTGGTGCTTGATCTGAATGTTGTAGCCGCGCGTGTCGAGGATCAGGTTGCTCTCGATGACTCCGGCTACGAAAGGCTGCGTGCCGTCGGAGTTGCCCAGGTACAGTCCCGTGCCGGCGCCAATGATCGTGTTGCCGCGGATCGTCCAAGCCCACGCCGGTCCCTTGGTGGAAATTGCCACCTCCTGCTGATTGGCGCCGTAACGAACGATCCGCAGATTCTCCAGCACGATGTGACTGCAGCGCTCTCGTGAATCGACGGCAAACGGTCCCCCGAGGTTGCCGCCGTCGAGCGTCAGGTCCCGCACCTCCACATAGTGGGTATTCCGCAATTGAACGGTATTGCAGCACGCCTGCGCCCGCAGGACCGTAGTGAGGTCCGACGCGCCCCGGATCACGATGGGCTGCGAGGCGGTGCCTGCAAGGCGCTCCAGGGGCAGGTTGCGGTCGTACGTGCCTGGAGCCAGCTGCAGAACATCGCCAGGGTGGAGCTTCGGAAGCCATTCGCGATAGGTTGCGGGAGTGGCCTCGATGACCGTCGCGCCTGCGACTTCACAAGGGCCCCCGCAATTGACCAGGGCGGCAACGCAGTAGAGGAGGCGCAGCCGTGTCAGGTGCGGGCGCCGCCGATGCGGAGGGCGCAGTACGTCTCGCCCCGGTCGACGATCTGTGCGCCGAACTTTGAGCACCAGAGCTCCATCACTTCGCGCTCGGCGTCGCGCTGGGTGTCGTCCAACAAGACGATGCAGCCGGGGGCAAACGCTTTCTCCAGCACCGGAACCAGTCCGTAGCGGCCTCCACGGGTGGATCCCGGCGGCCCGTCGCAAATGACGAAGCCGATCTGAGCGGGAATCGCCTTGCCTTCCGTGGTGTACCAATCGAAATCTCCGTAGCTGCGGATGGGTGTCGACAGCAGTCGCACCGATGGGCGCACTCGCTCGGGGATCGCCGCGCGCACGCGGGCCTCCCAGTCCGGATCGTTCTCCAGAGAGCACACGATGCGTGCCGACTTGGAGGCGGCCACACCGAGCATCAGCGTCGACAGTCCCGAACCGCACTCGACGATCGCCCCCTGCGTGCGCGGCAGCCATTGGAGGATGGCGTTCAGGAAGGGCTCGCTGGCACTCCATGCCTCATTCCCCCAGGACTGCACCAACTGTTTCATCAGCTGCGAGTCGGGGAGGGCGTTGCGGTCCAGAACACGCTCGAGCGAGCTCAGCGCGCTGCGCAGCTGGATGCGGCGCAGAGAGCTCCGCAGGCTGTCTCGGATGGTTCGGGCCACCGCTCGGGTCTGCATGAGTCGTTCCGTTGCGAAAGTCAGGAGGTTGCCGGATCTGGCGATTGGATTCATTCGAGTCTGCACAGCCGGAACCGCTTTAGTCGGGCGTTATCGCGCGGCACCGGGACCTAGAATAGCCGATTCAGCCCTACCGTTGCCTTGCCTAATGCTTTCCCTGAGGGCCCCGGTCGCTCCAGCATATGTCTGCTAATGGCAACAGACGTAGTCGGGGTCTCCAAACGGTCACGTCTGTGGGACGGGGGTCCGGGAGGATTCCAGTCGTGATATCCGGGCGTGATGACGATCACACGCCAAAAAGCCTGTAAGGGACCCTCCGAGCGCAGTGTGGCAGACTAGCGCCAGAAGAATGGTTACAGCAGTGTGGCGAGCTGTAACAAGATAGTCACTTGGAGTTCACGCGTGCTCTCACTCAGGCTTGCGGATCTGGGTCGTCCGCCTACCGTCCTGTGCATCGGAGCTCATTGCGACGACATCGAGATCGGCTGCGGGGCGACGCTCGTTCGCTGGGCGCGCGAGTATCCCTCCATGCAACTGGTGTGGGCGATCTTCTCCAGGGATCCCCAGCGTGAGCAGGAATCGCGAGCGGCCGCCTCCCGGCTGACCGGTACCCGCCCCACGGGTGGGTCCGTGTGTCAGCTGCGCTTCTTCGATTTTCGGGATCGCTTCTTTCCGAGTCAGGCTGAAAGCATCAAGGACGCCTTCGATGAGCTCCGGGCCGAGGTGCAGCCGGACGTGGTGTTCACCCACCATCTCGCCGACCGGCACCAGGATCACGAGCTGCTCGGCAAGCTGACATGGAACACCTTCCGAGCCCACCTGGTGCTCGAGTACGAGATTCCCAAGTACGAGGGGGATCTCGGCCATCCGAATGTCTACGTTCCGCACACGGCCGAAGACCTGGACCGGAAAGTGACCTGCCTGCTCGACTGCTTCGCTTCGCAGCGCTCGCGGGCGTGGTTCACGGCCGACACCTTTCGAGCGATGGCGCGTCTGCGTGGCATCGAGAGCGGTGCGCCGTCGGGGTTCGCCGAAGCCTTTCACGGGAGAAAGATATGTCTTTGAGCTGCCGGTTCTGCGCCGCGCCGCTGACGCAGAGTTTCGTCGACCTCGGGATGTCGCCTCTGTGCCAGACGCACATCGAGGTTTCGCAGCTGAGCTCGATGGAACCCTTCTTTCCGCTGCATGCGCTGGTGTGCGAGCGCTGCTGGCTGGTGCAGCTTCAGGAGTTCGTCGCTCCCTCGGACATCTTCTCCGAGTATGCGTACTTTTCCTCGTACTCCGACTCCTGGGTAGAGCATGCCCGCCGCTATGCAGACAAGATGTGCACGCAGTACGGCGTAGGGGCGAAGAGCCTCGTCGTCGAGATAGCGAGCAACGACGGCTACCTCCTGCAGCACTTCCACGCGCGCGGCGTACCCGTGCTCGGTGTCGAGCCCGCAGCCAATGTGGCGAAGGTCGCGGTGGGTAAAGGGATCAGAAGCGAGGTCATGTTTTTCGGGCGCGAGACGGCGGCAAAGGTGTCTGCAAAGTACGGCAAGGCCGATCTCCTGCTCGGCAATAATGTGCTGGCACACGTGCCGGATCTGAACGATTTCGTCGGCGGGATGCAAACGCTGTTGTCGCCAAGCGGCATGATCACGATGGAGTTTCCGCACCTGCAGAGGCTCATCGAAGGCAATCAGTTCGACACGATCTATCACGAGCACTTCAGCTACTTCTCATTCCTCACCGTGCACCGGGTGTTTGCCCATCATGGGCTCGCGCTGTTCAACGTCGAGGAGTTGCCGACGCACGGCGGCTCCCTGCGCATCTACGCTCAGCATGCGCAAGCGTCGCGGCCCATCGAGGCGTGTGTCGGGGAGCTGCTGGCGCGGGAGCGCTCACTCGGCTACGAGCAGCTCTCCACCTACCAGCGCTTCGGCGAGCAGGTGCGCGAGACCAAGCGCAAAGTGCTGGATTTTCTGATCGACGCCAAGCGGCGGGGCAAGCGCATCGCCGGCTACGGCGCGCCCGGCAAGGGCAACACGCTGCTCAACTATTGCGGCATCCGTAGCGACTTCCTCGACTACACCGTCGACCGCAATCCCTACAAGCAGGGCAAGTTCACGCCCGGCACCCATATTCCCATCCTGCCGGTGGAGAAGATCCGGGAGACGCGCCCGGACTATCTGTTCATGCTGCCGTGGAATCTCAGCGAGGAGATCATGCAGACCATGAGCTTCGTCCGCGAGTGGGGCTGCAAGTTCGTAGCGCCGATCCCGGCGCTGAAGGTTCTTGATTAGAAAAAGTCGCCTGCGGCGCTTTTTCGGACAGTAGCTTCGTTTCCGCCGGCAAAAGACGTGGCTTTTGCCGGCTACCCTCGTGGCCTTATATCCGGGTCATGTCCGTCGCTGCGAGCTTGCGCTTGCAGCGCACGACGTCCCAGAAGCGATCGGTGATGGCGCCCAGCACGGGAGTCTCTTCGGGCAGCTTGCGGTAGTCGAGGCGCTTGACGATCGCCAGCTCGGCGAGCGTTCCGGCGACGCAGATCTCCTCTGCGATGTAGAGCTCGGAGCGGTCCACGGGCCGGCGTGCGAAGGGGATCGACAGCTCGGCACAGATCCGTTCTACGATCTTCACGGTGATGCTCTCGAGGCAACCTTCCGTGGCCGTGGGAGTGATCACGGCGCCGTCGCGGACCAGAATGATGGCGGCACCGGTCGCCTCGGCGACCCGGCCCCACTGATTGAGCAACACCATTTCGTGAAAGCCGTTGAGGCGGCCTTCGATGCGGGCGTTGCGGCTGACCTGGTAGTTGGCGGCGGACTTGAGCCTTGCCGGCTGCGACGAGTCGCCCGGGCGCTGCCAGGCGCTGATACCGATGTCGACCGGATCGGGCCGCTTCATCTCCTGCGTGTAGCAGGTGATCACCAGATCGGTCACCGTGCCCTGACCCCAGCTGCCTTCCAGAGGCACGACGGTCGGGCGCAGCCACAAGTCCTTCTTCGGGACCGCAATCGCCCGGGCGAGGGTCGCGCAGGCCTCAACGAAGCCCTGGTAGTGCGCAGTGAAGGGCAGGTGCACCATCTCCGCGGACTGCTGCAGACGACGGAAATGCTCCGGCATGGCGAGCAGGCTGATATGGCGCCCATCGGCATCCCAGTAGCCCTTGATGCCTTCAAACACGCTGATGCCGCGAATGACGGCTTCGGCGGAGATGTGGATCGTGGCGTCGTCCCAGGGCGTGAGCTTCCCACCCATGAACGCGTAAGGGGGCTTCTGCAGTTGGACCATAGTGAGTCTATTGTGGGGTTAGTTCCGATCCTTCACCGCGTAATACTTCACAGCCTCTTTGAAGTCTGCGAACAGGCGCGGCGAGGCCCAATAGTAGAGCTGGAGGCAGTAGAACAGCCCCCGCATGCGTTGCGCGAAAGGCAGGTGGCTGCGAACGACGGCCAACATGTAGCCTGACACGAACCGCCAGGACTGAAACAGCTGGGCAAACTTGCGAGTGGGGTAGTGCGCAAGACGCACCGTGCTGGTGCTCTGGAGGGCCGTAGCGCTGCTCTTGTCCATGCGGCGGAAAAATCGCGTCGTGGGCACGAGCACGATCTTGCCCTCCAGCGCCAGCTCGGAGAGCACGATGTTGTCCGAGCTCAGATAGTCCGGATGCACGGTGGTCCGCATGAGCGTCTCGCGCCGGATCAGACCGTTGATCGCGTTGTTGAGCCGAAGCAGGTCGGCCGTGCGGCGGAAGCGCACCAGCGGTTCGTCGTCATCGGCGTTCATGCGATCGTCGTAGGCGGTCCCGGCGGCCGGATCGGTCTGGAAGATAACCGTACGGCCGAACGCCAACACGACGTCCGCGCGGGCTTCGAGAACCGCGACGCATGCGGCGAGGTAGTCGGGGTCCAGCAGATCGTTGGTCGAGTGCCACTTGAAGAACTCGCCGGTTGCGAGCTGCGCGACTTTTCGGTAGTTAGGATTGACGCCGAGGTTGACTGGATTGCGAACGACGCGCACGCGAGGATCTCTGGCCGCGACGGCTTCGCACAGGGCCACGGTGCCGTCGGTCGACGCGTTGTCGACGATGATGAGCTCCAAGTCTGTGAAGGTCTGGCTCAGGATCGAATCGATAGCGGATTGAATCGTGCGCTCGCTGTTGTAAGCAGGCATCCCCACCGAGACGCGCGGAGTCTTTGCGGCTGTCATTGGAGACATATTCTCCACGGCAACTTCCGGTGGTATGTGTGACACGACTCTCGCTATGGACTTATAGCCGGGGACGGCACTGCGCTATTATTGGGTCCAAGCTCGGCAGCGTGCCACGCTTGCCGGGGCGTTGCACGCAATCAATGGAAGCCAGCCAACTGGCTCAAAGGCCTGGATGGGGGTCTTAACGTATTTCTTCCGGTGCTGCGGCCCGCGTCGACCCTGAATCGGTGCCGGGCGTCCCGAGAGGGCGCGTCTGCCGTTCCCGCCGCAATCGCTGTCGTCCACGTGAGTCTCCAAGCAATGAAAATTCTCGTTACGGGTACTGAGGGGTATATCGGATCGCGACTGGCGCCGTTGCTGATCGCAGCAGGGCACGACGTGACCGGACTGGATACCGGGTACTACCGTGACGGCTGGCTGTACAGCCCGTCGCAGCAACCGTATGTCAGCCCCCGGCTGATCAACAAGGATCTGCGGCACATCACCACCGCGGACCTCGAAGGTTTCGACGCGGTAGTGCATCTGGCGGAGCTGTCCAACGATCCCCTCGGCGAGAACCGTCCCGAAGTGACGTATCGGATCAACCACGAAGGCTCTGTTCGCATCGCTCAGTTCGCCAAGCAGGTTGGCGTCAAGCGCTTCGTCTATGCCTCCTCGTGCAGCGTCTACGGGCTCGGCACCGGCGAGGTGCTCGACGAGACCTCACCGGCCAATCCGCAGACGGCCTACGCCAAGTGCAAGGTCATGGTGGAGAGGGACGTTGCGCCGCTGGCCGACGGACGCTTCTGCGTGACCTTCATGCGCAATGCTACGGCATATGGCGCTTCGCCGCGCATGCGTTTCGACATCGTGATCAACGATTTAAGCGGTCTGGCCTGGACGGTGAAGAAAATCGCCATGACCAGCGACGGCAGTCCGTGGCGGCCGGTGGTGCACGTCGAGGACATTTGCGGTTCGGTTCTGGCCGTGCTGACGGCGGATCCCGGCAAGGTCAACGGCGAGGTCTTCAACGTCGGCGCGAATTCCGAGAACTATCGAGTTCGCGAAATCGCTCAAATCGTTGCGGAAGGCTTTCCGGGGTGCACGGTCTCCTCCGGGCCGCCCTCGAAAGACAATCGCAGCTATCGGGTCTCGTTCGACAAGATCGCGAAGCTCGTGCCGGCTTTCCGCTGCAAGTGGACCGCGGCGGACGGAGTGCGTGAGCTACGCTCCATTTTCGAGCGCATCGAGATGTCTCCTGAGACCTTCGCGTTTCGCGCGTTCACGCGTCTCAAGCAGCTACGCTACCTGTCCGCGACACGCCAGCTCGACGACGATTTTTTCTGGAAAGAATGATGCGATTCGAACCGACGGGGCTCGCGGGTGCGTGGATCATACGGACCGAGCCGCACGCCGATGCTCGCGGTCGCTTCGGACGCATCTATTGCCAGCACGAGTTTGAAGCACAGGGGCTGACGCGCCCGCTGGTGCAGGCCAGCCTTTCCTTCAATCGGGCCAAGGGCACGGTGCGCGGACTTCATTTCCAGTGGCCTCCGTCGCGGGAGGCCAAGCTGATCCGCTGCGTCCGCGGAGCCGTCTTCGATGCGATCGTCGACCTCCGCCCGGATTCCGCGACTTTTCTGCGGCCCCTGACGGTCGAGCTCACGGAGGACAACCAAGTGAGCCTGTACGTCCCCGAAGGGTTCGCGCATGGTTTTCAGTCGCTGCGCGATAACAGCGAGCTGCTGTATCAGATGACCGACTTCTACGCGCCCGATCTGAGCACCGGTTTCCGCTTCGATGACCCCGCGTTTGGAGTCGCCTGGCCCGGCCCGGTAGTCGAAATTTCCGATCGGGACCTCGCGGCCGAGAGCTTCGATCGCGCGCGCTACACTCGAGAATATCTTTCGCGCAGCGCTGCGGGTTCCCCATGAATGGAGGACTCGCCGACTTCCTGACGATCGAAGGATGCGAGGCAGCCGGCACGCGCGCCTACGAGATGGTGCGCGAGTTGTACCCGATCTGTCGCAGTATTACGGGCGCCGGGGTTCGTCAGACCCTGTCGCTCGTGGAGCAGCGAATCGCGCTCGAGAGGTTTGAGATCCCCAGCGGTACACCCGTTTTCGACTGGGAAGTGCCCCTGGAATGGAATATTCGCGACGCCTACGTGAAGGGCCCGGATGGGCGGCGCGTGGTGGATTTTCGCGAGCACAATCTCCACGTCGTGAGCTATTCGGAGCCCATCCGCGCCACGATGTCGCTGGCCGCCCTGAGGCCGCACTTGCACAGCCTCCCCGACGCGCCCGACCGGATCCCTTACCGGACCAGCTACTACCGCCGGAACTGGGGATTCTGCCTGCGGCATCGCGACCTGCTCGCGCTGCCGGAAGGCGATTACGAGGTGTGCATCGATTCGGATCTGAAGCCCGGGAGCCTCACCTACGCGGAGTGCTTTTTGCCCGGTGCAGTATCCGAGGAGATCATCGTTTTCACGCACGTCTGCCACCCATCGCTCGCTAATGACAATGCTTGCGGTATCGCCGTGGCGTGCGAGCTCGCAGCGGCGCTCTCCCGGAGCCCGCGCAAATACGGGTTCCGCTTCGTGTTCTCGCCCGGGACGATCGGCGCTATTACCTGGTTGGCGAAAAATGAGGCACTGGTGGGGCGTATTGCCCACGGTCTCGTCATCGGCCTGCTGGGCGACCCGGGCCCGCTGACCTACAAGAGGAGCGCCCGAGGGGATGCGACGGTCGACCGCGCTGCGGCCCACGTCGTGCGCACTCTCGATCCCCACAGCCGGTTGGAGGATTTCTCGCCCTACGGCTACGACGAGCGCCAGTTCTGCTCCCCGGGCTTCAATCTCCCGGTGGGGAGGCTGACGCGTTCGGCCAATGGGGCCTACCCGGAGTACCACAGCTCGGATGACAACCTGAGCCTGGTGCAACCCCGGTACCTGTCGGAGTCCCTATGTGCGGCGGCGCGCATTTTTCAGGCCCTGGACGCCGATGAGCGCTATGTGAACACGCAGCCGAAGTGTGAGGTCCAGCTCGGAAAGCGCGGGCTGTATCGGGCCACGGGCGGGGTGTCCCCCAGCGGCCGCGAGCATGCGCTGCTGTGGATCCTGAATCAGTCCGATGGCCGCCGCTCGCTGCTCGATATTGCAGAGCGCGCGGGCATGCCTTTTACTGTGATCCGGTCGGCGGCAGACGAGCTACTGCATGCCGGATTGTTACGTGCCGCCGGAATAAGAAGCGAGCCGTCATGAAAGTCGTCCTGTTCTGCGGGGGTCTCGGCACACGGTTGCGGGAGCACTCCGACACCATCCCCAAGCCGCTGGTGAACGTGGGCTTCCGTCCCATCCTCTGGCACGTGATGCGCTACTACGCGCACTACGGGCACAAGGATTTCGTCCTCTGCCTGGGCTACCGCGGCGATCTGATCCGCGAGTACTTCCTGAACTACCAGGAGACGATGTCCAACGACTTCACCTGGAGCGATCACGGCCGCAAGGTCGACCTGCACTCCTCGGATGTCGCCGACTGGCGCATCACCTTCGTCGATACCGGACTGCATTCAAACATCGGGCAGCGCTTGCTGCGCATCCGCAAGTACGTGGAGAACGAGCCGGTGTTCCTGGCGAACTACGCCGACGGACTGTCCGACATCCCGCTGGATCAGCTGATCGCGGACTTCGAGCGCAAGCAGGTGATTGCCAGCTTCGCCGCCGTGCAGACCCAGGCGAGCTTCCACCTGGTGCATTCCGATTCGGAGGGCCTCGTCACCGCCATGGGGCAGGCGCATGTCTCCCAGTTCCTGGTGAACGGCGGGTTCTTCATCCTGAAGCGGCAGATCTTCGACTACATCCGCGAGGGCGAGGAGCTGGTGGAGCAGCCCTTCGCGCGCCTGATCCAGGAGCGCCAGCTCGCCAACTATCGCCACCTCGGTTTCTGGCAGGCGATGGACAACTTCAAGGACAAGATCACCTTCGATCGCATGGAAGCCCAGGGCAGGTGCCCCTGGGCGGTCTGGAAGAAATGACGGCCGTTCACTACGACTCGTCGCTGAGTGACGATGCGCGCCGCGCGCGCATCTATGCGGGTGACATCTTCGTCTACCGTCCGCTTCCGGCCGTCCTGCAGCTCGTGGAATTCGCCAAGGAGCTGATCTCGGAGGCCTTCGGCGGGCTCGATCCGGAGAAAGCGCAGGATCGCATGCCCGTCAGCGAGTACGCCGCGAAGCTCGCGGTCATGAAGCCGGCCTTCATTCATCATCCGGGCTGCAAGCAGTTGCTGCCGGAGATCCTGCAATCCCTGGGGTGCGATCCCGAGCAGACCTACTTCGATGTGCCGCGCATGCGCACCTCCACCAGCGACGGCTATCTGACGACCGGCATCGCCTACGCATTTCATCCGCACCGGGATACCTGGTACTCAGCGCCCCTGTGCCAGATCAACTGGTGGTTTCCGATCTATCCGCTCGCTCCGGACAACTGCATGGCCTTCCATCCGCAGTTCTGGGCGAAGGGCCTGAAGAACACCTCGCATACATACGACTATCAGGAGTGGAATCGCAGCGCGCGCTACGCGGCGGCGCAGCAGATCGGTGTCGACTCGCGGCCGCAGCCGCATGCGGTCGAGCAGGTGCAGACGGATCCCGACATCCGCCTGCTGCCGCCGCCGGGCGGGCTGATCGTCTTCTCCGGCGCGCAGCTGCACTCATCCGTACCCAACTCCTCGGGCCGAACGCGCTTCAGCATCGATTTCCGCACCGTGCATGTCGGCGATGCGCGCGCGTTGCGTGGCGCTCCCAACGTGGACTCCGCTCCCACCGGAACGACGATGGGCGATTACCTGCGTTGCACCGATCTGAGTCATCTGCCGGAGGATGCCTCGGCCCCGTACGACGCGGGTCCCCCGCAACCGGTTGTGCACACCGCCACAACAGCAAAATGAAACTCCGTACCGTTCTCAAAGTGACGTCCGTCGTCATTGTGCTGGGCATTGCCGCGGCTGCCTTCGTCATCTGGCGAAGCGACACGCTGCGCTGGCGCTTTCAGGCCGTCGCCGTGGTGGCGGAGGGCAAGATCCCGGACCTTTCGGTGATGGATGCGATCCGCATGGCCATGCCTGGGTCGGGATATTGGCTGCAAGACCTGGCGGAGCGCGGCAGCGCCTACGCCACCATCAAGAACCCCTTCATCTCGGATGCGGATCTGAGCGCCGGGCGCGACACGTTCAAGAGCGATTGCGCCGGCTGCCATTCTGCCGATGCCCGCGGCGGAACCGGCCCGGCTCTGGTCAATCGTCAGCTCACGCACGGCGATAGCGACTGGGCTCTGCTGCGCACGATCAAAAATGGCGTGTCCGGCACCTCCATGCCGGCGCACGACTGGAACTACCGCCGCATCTGGCAGACGATCACCTACATCCGCTCGCAGGACTCCTCGCAGACGCGGGAGGAGGATCCGACTCCGGCGCTCACCGCCCACATCGATGTGCCCGCCGAGGAGCTCAAGGCTGCAGCGGAGCCGGGCAAGGACTGGCTGGTCTACGGCGGGTCGTACTCGGGTACGCGCCACAGCTCGCTCAAGCAGGTCGACCGCAGCAACGTGGCGAATCTGGCGCCTCGCTGGGTGCACCAGTTCAAGAAGATCGGCGAGCGGATCCAGATGACGCCGATCGTGCGCGACGGAGTGATGTACGTCACCCACGCGGCCAGTGTCATGGCATTGGATGCCCGCGACGGCTCCCTGATCTGGCAGTTCAATCGCCCGCCGCCCGCCGATGCGCTCTCCTGCTGCGGTGTCGTGAATCGCGGTGTTGCGATCCTCGGCGACCGTATTTTCGTGGGGACGGTCGATGCGAAGCTGGTCGCTCTCTCGGCGCGCACCGGCAAGAAGATCTGGGAAGCCAGCGTCGACTCCAACTACCAGAGCGGGGTCAGTATCACCAGCGCGCCGCTCGCGTTCGGCAACCTGGTCGTGACCGGCGTCGGCGGCGGCGACTACCCGAACCGAGGCTTCATCGCCGCATTCGATGCGGACACGGGCAAGCAGCGTTGGCGCTTCGACGTCATCCCCGATCCTGGCAAACCCGGGCACGAGACCTGGCCCGGGGACTCGTGGCAGCACGGCGGAGGCGGGACCTGGCTGACAGGCTCCTACGACGCCAAGAGCGATGTCTTGTTATGGGGTACCGGCAATCCGGCGCCCAACCACAACGCCATCAACCGCAAGGGTGACAATCTCTACACCGACTCGGTGGTGGCCCTGCGGGGAGCGACCGGCGAGCTGCTGTGGTATTTCCAGTTCACTCCCAACGACGATCACGATTGGGATTCCGTGCAGACTCCGATCATCGTCGACAGGCCGCAGAGCGCGCAGCCGCACGAGCTGCTGTGGGCCAACCGTAACGCTTTCTTCTACGCGCTCAACCGGGATGACGGCAAATTCCTGCGCGGTGCGCCGTACATCAAGCAGAACTGGGCGAAGGGTCTGGACGCCAACGGGCGGCCCATCCGCATTCCTGAGGCCTCGCCGAGCCCGACCGGCAGCCTCGTGTGGCCGGGCGTCATCGGCGCGACGAACTGGTGGTCGCCGAGCTACGACCCCGAGCTCGACCTCGTGTTCGTGCCGGGCCTGGAGCACGCCGGCCTGTACTACAAGACCAACGCCCTCAGCCCTCAGAGCCGGCAGTTGTACCTGTCGGGATACACCGAGGAGGCGCCGGGGATTCCGCACTTCCAGGAAGTCGTCGCGATCCACGCGGGGGACGCCTCGGTTGCCTGGGTGCACAAGGGATCTCCGAGCAAGGACGATGACCTGCACCTGAGCGGGTTGACCTCCACCGCCGGTGGCCTGGTGTTTGCTTCGGAAGACAAGACGTTCTACGCGCTGGATTCCAGCGACGGCAAGCTGCTCTGGTCCTTCCCGACGGGCGCCCGCATCACGGCGTCGGCCGTAAGTTTCGAGGTAGGGGGCGAGCAGCTCGTATCGATCGCCGCCGGTCGCGACCTGCTGACCTTCGGCCTCGTCGGAGCGAAGTGATCGCTCCCAAGGAGCGCGCGATGTGGCAACCAACACGCTTCAAGGCGGGCGACCGCGTAGTCGTTCGCAGCCGTGAGGAAATCCTCGCCACGCTCGATGCTTCGGGGTCTCTGGATCATCTGCCGTTCATGCCGGAGATGCTGGAGTTCTGCGGGCGCGAGATGACAGTCGGCGCCGCGGCCCACAAGACCTGCGACCCGGCGTACAAGACCGGCGGACGGCGAATCGATCGCACGGTGCATCTGGCCGGGGCCCGGTGCACTGGTGCGGCGCACGGCGGATGTCAGGCCGAGTGCAACCTGTTCTGGAAGGATGAGTGGCTCAGGCCAGCGTCGTCCACCGCGGCGCCGGTCGCGCCGACGCGCGCTGCTGCTGTATCGCTGCCTACGGGAGATGGTGAGCGGTACATCTGCCAGGCGACCGAGATCGTCAAGGCGTCGACGCAGCTCCCTTGGTGGAATCTTCGGCAGTATTTTCTGGATGTCAGCTCTCGCAACCACTCGCTGCGCGTGACCGCTCGCGTGCTGGCGATGTCATGGTCTCGTCAGCTGCTACGGCTTCCGATCGGGTTCCGTTTCTGGTCCCGAGTCAACGACTGGGTGCACCGTCGGCTCATCGGCCGTCCCGCACCTCGGGTCCACGGCCTCGTCCCTCAGGGCGGCAAGACTCCGACAGGTACGCTCGATCTGCAGCCCGGGGAAGTCGTCCGCGTGAAAAACCTGGGTGAGATCGAGACCACCCTGGACTGCAACAGCAAAAATCGCGGCATGTGGTTCGATGTCGAGCAGGTGGCGTTCTGCGAGCGTCGCTTCGTGGTGCGGCGGCGTGTGGATCGCATCATCGACGAGCGTACGGGCAAGATGATGGAGCTCAAAAATCCCTGCATCACGCTCGAGGGCGTGTTGTGCAGCGGACACGTGAGCTCGGAGCGGCTGTTGTGTCCTCGAGCCATCACGCCTTACTGGCGCGAGGTCTGGCTGGAGCGCGTCAAGCCCTGAAGGGCTTGGCGATTCGCGCTCTGGCCACATTCACGGCGGCGCGGAACTCTTTCAGTATCCACGTCTCGGCGCCGTTCGGCCTGCCGGCGATCAGCCACAGCAGCACATCGACCGCGACATAAGTGATCGCGCCCAGCGCGATGCAGCTGACGAGCGGCACAAAGGCTTCGGCGGACGACTTGGCCCCCGCAGGCAAGGTCGGGCCCCATGCCTTTCCGCTGAGGTACATGACGGCGGCGCTCACTAGCGGTCGCCACAATCCGGCGACGAAGTCGAGCGTCCGCAGCCCGAGAAACTTGATGATGTAATAGAAATTCACGGGCAGCGCCGCGATTGCCGCAATCACATAGGCCCACGCGGCCCCTTGCGCCCCGGAGAGGGGCGTCAGCACCCCCAGACAGATCAGCAGCGCCACGACGTGGAAAGCGTTGATCTTCGCAAAGATGGCCGGCTTGCCGAGCGCAATGAACGCCGAGTACGCATTGCTCTGCAACACCTGGGTGATGCCGAAGAAAGCCAACACCTCCAGCAGAGGCTGCGCGGCGGTCCAGGTCGGGCCGAGCACCAGCAGCACGATGAAAGGAGCGGTGAGCGCAACACCCGCGACCGCGGGCACTCCCACCAGCGCAATGCCCGACATGACCGAGACGTACTCACGGCCGAGCGCCACGGGATCGTGTGCGAGCTTGACGTACGCCGGCAGGATCGCGCGGTTGATAGGTGCGATGAGCTCGGTGCCCGGCATCGCGGCGACCTCGGCGGACACAGTGAATGTGCCCAGGGCTGCGGGTCCGGCCACGCGACCGATGAAGAAGCTCGCCGAGCGCTCCTTCAGGAAGGCGAGCCCGTTCTGCATCATCAGCCACTTGGAGAAGTGCATCATCTCGGAGGCCGTTGCCAGCGAGAATCGCGGCCGCAGAGGCTGGATGAGATAGCTCAGGCACACCGCGCCGGCTCGCCCGGCGAGCGTACCGAGGACCAACGCCCAGTAGTTGCGCAGCCAGAACGCGAGGGGCACGGTGACCGCGAACGCGAGCACCTTCTTGGCGAGCAGGTAGCGGAATTCCTTGTCGAACTGCAGTTGCTTGCGGAATTCCACGACACCCACGTTCTCGAGGCCCTGGATGATGGCTCCGAGAGCCAGCAGCAGCGCGACCGGAACCAGCCGCGGTTCACGATAGAAATGACTCGCAGGCACACTGAGCGCCGCCAGCAATAGCCCTACCAGACATCCGGCGAGGACGTTCAACGTCCAGGCCGTGTTGAAATGCGCCGGTGTCGCATCGCGCTGCTGGATCAGCACCGTGTCCATACCGAAGGCGCTGAACAACTCCAGTAGGGCAATGACGGACATCGCCATGGCCACGATGCCGAAGTCCTTCGGCATCAGCAGGCGCGCGAGAATCAACGTGCTGATGAGGCCGAGGCCGCGTTCGAGCAGCTTGAACAGCACCATCCACAGTGCGCCCATGGCCATGCGTTGGCTCATGGGGTTCCCGGTACCTTCGGTCGTTGCATATTCAGAATTGCCAATAGAGGAACTCGCTGGGTCCCCCGAATCGCAGGATCGCAGCTCCCGCCAGCACGGCGAGCGCGACTCCCCAGCGCAGCGTGGGAGCCCAAGCCAGTCCCGGCCACCGCACCGGCTCGCGGGCAGGAACCGGCTGAACACCGAGGGCCGGAGTGTAGCGGGCGAGTACCT